>Ga0180223_1000598_pt1 | contig 41835 bp, 42 predicted proteins | sample eDN5th30CKraftOP_FD_151337 | JGI IMG/M metagenome (GOLD analysis project Ga0180223, IMG submission 151337) | Enriched Organic Plus compost microbial communities from Emeryville, California, USA - eDNA 5th pass 30_C Kraft OP (version 2) (version 2) ... | reverse complement strand
TGCGGCGTTCCTGTTCGCGCGGGGTGGGGGTGCCGCCCGCGGGGCCGCCGGCCGCCGGCCGCCGCTCGTCGGCGGGTGCCGCGTCGCCCCAGTCGCTGAGGTCGAGCACGATGGGAGCCGTCGCATCGGGGGAGGGGCGCTCGATCTCGCCCACGCGTTCGAGGTCGGAGAAGTCGTAACTATCGGTGAGCAGCGCACCGCCGGCCTCTCGGGGCACGTGGCCCCGGGGTGTGCCGTCGAGCATGCGCTCCACATCGCCGACCGTCATGATCGGGCCCGTCTGAGCCGCAAGCGGCTCGCTCGAGCGATCGTGCACCGTCGCCACGAGCCCGTCGAGCAGACCCACGGCGTCCTCGATGATGGCGTCGTCGCGCGCGTCGACGCCGTGCAGCAGCCACCGCGCCAGTTCGAGCTCACAGCAGAGCAGCGCGCGTCGGGCCAGATGCTCGTCGGCTCCGCCCTCACGACCGGCGACGTAGGCTTCGAGCGCGCGCTCCGCGGACTGACCACGTGACGTGAGCAGCCAGTGCAGGTCACGTGCGGGGTCGCCCACGGCGAGGCTCGACCAGCCCACTACCCCCGTCACGCGTTCGCCGTCGACGAGGATCGACTCCGCCGCAAGCGCTCCGTTGATGACGGTCGGCTCGAACCGCCAGAGCGAGGCGTCGTCGGTTGCCTCTTCCCAGCGCCGGACGAGCGCCGCGGGAAGTCGGCCCGTGTCGGCCGCGCGGCCCACGAGCGCGATGACCTCGTCACGGCTCTCCGCCGCCGTGCGCCGCGGCAGCCCGGCTTCGGCGACGAACCCCGTCGGCAGCGAATGGATCGCCGCGATCGCGAGACCCACGGACTCGGCGAGGCGCATGCCGGCGGTGAGCTCGTCGGCCGATCGGTGGTCGCCGGGGATGAAATCGGTGACGATCGCGCGAGTGCCGTCGATCGGAGCCTGGCCGACGAACAACGGCACCTGGAACGGCAGCCGCGAACGGATCCCTGCGGTGAGCGATCGCAGCGCGAACAGATCAGCGGACTGGGCCGACTCCGCGGCCTGCGAGCGCGGAGCGCGGATGAGCAGCTGCCGTCCGTCGTCGGCGAGCAGGCGCACGCTGTCGTACTCGCCCTGGCCGTGCCGCGTGTGGGGGCCGACGGCCTGGACCACCAGCCCCGGCACCGCCGCCGTCGCCAACGCAGCTAGAGTGAGTGGGGGTCTGGCCATGGCACACAGCTTAAGCAGGCTTCCGGGTGCAGTCGGCGACCGCCACGCCTTCCCGCCGACTCCGTCCACGCAGCCGAGTCGAAAGGTGGCCGAATCCGTGCACGCCGTTCCCCCACTCGCGCGCACTCCGATCGACCGGGATGCCCTGGCGCGCACCGACGAGACCTTCTCCGACCGGTTCGACGGAGACCCCGCCGCGCGCGTCCTGATCATGCACGGCGAGCGGCTGCTCACGAGCGCGCGCGTCGACGGTTCACCGATCGGGCTGGAGCTCCGCCACCCGTCGACCCTGCCTGACCCGATCCTGCGGGTCTACCTCGGACGGACGCTGACCGCGGTGCGCGGGTCCGATGCGGCGGCCGGCGCTCCCATCGAGCTGCGCGTCTTCGACGAGGCATCCGCCGACCTGATCGAGCCGGAGGCCGCGCGCTGGGCGGGCCTGCGCGAGCTCGCGATCGTGCTCGACGACCGTGACGCGTCGCTGGCGGCGGAGTCGCTCGGGCTCGCCAACTGGCACGCCCGCCATCCGCGGTGCCCCCGGTGCGGTGCCGAGACCGAGCCCGTGCAGGCCGGCTGGGCCCGGCGGTGCGTCGTCGACGACAGCCTGCACTTCCCGCGCACGGATCCCGCGGTCATCGTGCTCGTCACCGATGACGCCGACCGCGTGCTGCTCGGTTCGAACGCGCTGTGGGAGCAGCGCAGGTTCTCCCTCCTCGCGGGATTCGTCGAGCCGGGCGAGTCGCTCGAGGCGGCCGTGGTCCGCGAGATCGGCGAGGAGGCCGGGGTCGCCGTCGACCGGGTCGAGTACGCCGCGTCGCAGCCCTGGCCGTTTCCGGCGAGCATCATGCTCGGCTTCACGGCGCGCGTCGCCGCTGGGGTCGACCCTGGCGTCGCCACTCCCGACGGCGAGGAGATCCTGCAGCTGCGCTGGATGAGCCGGGAGGAGCTTGTGGCCGCGAAGGATGACGTCATCGTGCCCGGATCCGCGTCCATCGCCCGCTGGCTGCTGGAACGCTGGTTCGGCGGTCCGCTCGAGGAAGACACGACCCACTGGGCCACGGCTCGATGACCCAGCCCGCCCCGTCGGCGCGGTCGCTCGGCGGCGACCCGCTGCTCGACGCACTCGATGACGCGCAGCGCGTCGTCGCGGAAGCGCTGATCGGGCCCGTCTGCGTGCTGGCGGGCGCCGGAACCGGAAAGACCCGTGCGATCACGCACCGCATCGCGTACGGCGTGGCGTCGGGCGCCTACGATCCGAAGCGGATCATGGCGCTCACGTTCACGGCGCGCGCGGCGGCCGAGCTGCGCGGCCGACTGCACACGCTCGGTGCCGGTGCGGTGCAGGCGCGCACCTTCCACGCGGCTGCGCTCGCGCAGCTCGGGCACTTCTGGCCGATCGTGGTGGGCGGGCCCGCACCGCGCGTGCTCGAGTTCAAGGGGCGGCTGCTCGGCCAGGCTGCCGAGCGTGCGAAGATCCGGGTCGACACGCCGACGCTCCGTGACGTCGCGGCCGAGATCGAGTGGCGCAAGGTGCAGCTGCTGAGCCCCGCCGAGTACGAGCAGCGGCTCCCGTCCCGCGGAACGCCGGGATCGTTGACGATCGAGCAGCACCTGACGCTCATGCACGCCTACGAGCAACTGAAAGACGAGCGCCGCAGCCTCGACTTCGAGGATGTGCTCTTGGTGACCGCCGGCATGATCGAGGGCGAGCCGGCTGTGGCGATGCAGGTGCGCGAGCAGTACCGGCACTTCGTCGTCGACGAGTACCAGGACGTCTCACCCGCGCAGCAGCGGCTGCTCGAGATGTGGCTCGGGGATCGACGCGACGTGTGCGTGGTCGGTGACGCAAGCCAGACGATCTACTCCTTCGCGGGCGCGACGTCCGAGTATCTGCTCGGGTTCGAGCGCCGCCACCCCGGCGCCACCGTCGTCCGGCTCGAGCACAACTACCGGTCCGCTGCGCCGATCGTGGAGGCCGCGAACCGGCTCATGCGCGGGCGTGAGGGCGCGCTTCGGCTCGAAGCGGATGCCTCGGGCTCGGCGTCCGGCCGGGGTGCGGCCGGTGACGGCCAGGGCGGGGCGCCGGGCCGGGGCGGGAGCGGCGGTGCGGGCGAGCCGGAGGTCACCGAGTTCCCGGACGACCTCGCCGAGGCACGGGCGGTCGCGCGCCGTATCCGCGAGCGTCTCGGGGACGGGACGAAGCCGCAGGACGTCGCCGTGTTGATCCGGGTGAACTCGCAGTCGGGGCTCTATGAGCAGGCGCTCGAAGAGGCCGGCGTGCCGGTCAGGGTGCGCGGTGCCCAGCGGTTCTTCGATCGTCCGGAGGTGCGGGAGGCGGTGCACACCCTCCGCGCCGCGTCGCTCGCGCCGGCCGATGAGCCGCTGTTCAAGTCCGTCAGCGATGTGCTGCGCTCGCTGGGCTGGTCGGCGCAGGCGCCCGAGGGGCCGGGCGCGGTTCGTGCGCGGTGGGAGTCGCTCAACGCGATCGCTCGGCTCGTCGACGATGTGCCGGCTGGTACGACGTTCCGGGCGTTCACCGATCAGCTGCGGGCACGCGCAGAGAGCCACCACGAGCCGACGCTCGAAGCGGTGACGGTCGCGACGCTGCATTCGGCGAAGGGTCTCGAATGGGACGAGGTGTACCTCGTCGGGCTCTCGGAGGGGCTGCTCCCGATCGCGTATGCGAAGGGGCTCGCCGCGATCGATGAGGAACGCCGGCTGCTCTACGTCGGCATCACGCGGGCACGACGCCGGCTCGAACTGAGCTGGGCGCGCCGAGCGGGAGGATCGCGAGGGGACCGTGAGCCGTCGCGGTTCCTGCATGAGCTCCGCAGCCGCACTCCGGGTGCGGGGCGCACGCCAGCCGGCTCGCCCGGGCGCCGTCGGGAGGGATGATCTCGGCCATGCCATCGAGCACGGTCGTGCGCCCCGTCAGATGCGCGTCGACGGCGCGCGCAGCGACCGCGGCTGCCGCGAGTTCGAGGCGGACGGTGCGGGGCGCCGGTCGCTGTTCGGCGAGTTGCGTCGCGATGAGCGGCCACGCTTCGTCGGCGTCGCGGCGTGCGAGATCGACGCAGCGCAGGCAGGCGGATGCCCCGGGCACCACGAGTGGGCCGACGGTGACGTCGCCATCGCCGAAAACGATCGGCAGGTGCGGGAGATCGCGGCGCAGGAGCGGGAGGTGCTGGACGGGGCGGATGACCCGGTCGGCGATGAGCACCACGGCCGTCGCCGACTCGTCAGCCGGAAGCGGGGCCTCGGCGGTGGTGCGCTGCACCCGATGCCCCAGAAGGAGCAGCGCGTCGCCGACGGTCGTGGCGGTGCGGCCGCGCCCGGCGACCACGACGGGCGGGCGGTCGCCGGCCGGCGGGGGAGGCTGGGCCGCCCCGGCCCCGGCCGCGGCCCCGGCCCCGGCCGCGGGCAGGAGGGCGGGGCCGAGTGCCGAGATGACCGCCGTGGCGGCGCCGGGGTCACCGCCGATCGCCGTCGCGATGGTCTCGAGGGTCTCGAGCGCGGCGCCGTGCCTCAGCAGATGGACGAGATCGAGGTGCACCCGATCGGGGCAGTCCAGGATCGCGCGGGCCTCGGGTGCGCCGAACTGGAGCTGATGCTCGTTGCGCCAGACAATGGCGAGCGTCGGGTCGATCCGGGGCGGCATGCGCCGAGCATGCCCCATCGGGATGGCCGGCGTGCCCGACCATCCACAGGCCGAGGGATCAGCCGTTCGTCGGAGCGTCCCCTTCGGGGTCGCCGTCGCCCAGTGAGGCGTCGCCTGGTGAGGCGTCGCCTGGTGCGGCGTCGCCTGGTGTGGCGTCGCCCGGCGTGGCGGGCGTCTCGCCGCGCAGCAGCTGTTGAAGGGCCTGATCGAACTCCTCGTCGGCGGCGCTGTCGGTCGGACCGTCGCCGGTCAGTCTGGCCACGAGCGCGGCCGGGTCGTCGAGGTCGGCACTGGTCGGCACGATGTCGGGGTGCGCCCAGAGCGCGTCCCTGCCCTCGACGCCGACCGCGTCGGTGACCGCCCGCCACATCGCGGCCGCATCACGAAGGCGGCGAGGGCGCAGCTCGAGGCCGACGAGCGTCGCGAGCGCCGACTCGGCCGGCCCGCCGGAGGCCCGGCGGCGACGGATCGTCTCGGCGATCTGCGCGGCCTTCGGCAGTCGCAGAGTGGCCTGCTCGGTGGCGACGTCGACCCAGCCCTCGATGAGCGCGAGCATGGTCTCGAGTCGATCGAGCGCGGCCTGCTGCGGCTCGCTGCGCGGGCGGATGAGCTCGCCGTTCACCACCGCGTCGCGGAGCTCGTCGGTGTTGGACGGGTCGAACCCGTCGGCGAGGCGCTCGAGCCGGTCGAGGTCGATGTCGATCCCCTTCGCGAAGGTCGTGATCGAGGTCATCACGTGCAGGCGGAGCCAGCGTGCGTGCCGGAACAGCCGAGCGTGGGCGAGCTCGCGCACCGCAAGATACAGCTCGACCTGGTCGGCCGGGATCTCGAGGTCCGTGCCGAACTCGGCCACGTTCTGCGGCAGGATCGCAGCGCGGCCATCCTCGATGAGCGGCAGTCCGATGTCGCCGCCCGAGACCACCTCGGTGGCCAACTGACCGACGACCTGCCCGAGCTGCATGGCGAAGAGGGTGCCACCGACACCCCGGAGCATCCGGCTCGCGCCCTGAATCATGCTGCGCATCTCCTCGGGAGCCTGCTCGCTCATCACGCGGGTGAGCGAGTCGGAGATGCTGAGCGCCACCGGTTCGGCGAGCTGGCCCCAGACCGGCATGGTCGCCGCGACCCACGATCGTCGGGTCATCAGCTCTGGGCCGGAGGGCAACGACGACACGTCGACGGCCTCGTCGAGCCAGAGCGACGCAACCTGGAACGCCTGGTCGTACCGAGCCCGCTCCTCGTCGGTCAGCTGCCGCTGCTCTGCTGCCGCAGCCTGCTCGCCCTGCCGGAGCGCGATCGACCAGTCGATGCCGTCACCGGCCTGGTTCATCGCCTGCTGCAGCTGCGCGAAGATCGCCGCGAGGCTGGCCGGGTCGTTCGGAAGACCCGCCGCACCCGCAAGCCGGGACGCATCCAACCCGCCGCCGCCGGCGAGCAACTCGCGGAGCATCTCTCGGAACTCCTCTTCGGGCTCGCGCCCGAGGTCGTCATTGCGCTCGTCATCGCGGTCTGCCACGGCAGCCACCTCCCCATCACGTGGTTCCACGCTATCGCCGCCGCCCGCGGCGGACCCTGGGAAATGGCCTAGGCTGGAGCCTCCGGGCGTCCGCCCATCGCGAACAGCGGATGCCGCGGCGCGGGCGACGACCGGTCCGCACCGCCCGCTCGCGGAAGGAAGCGATGAGCCTCTTCGACGATCCCCGATCTCCGCTGCCCGAATCTGGGGGTGATCGGCCGTCACGCAGTCGGCGCGAACGCGTCGGCTGGATCGCGGTGGGTGTCGCCGTCGTCATCGGACTCCTGTTCGTGCTGCTGCCGTCTCCGTACGTAATCCAGGCGCCGGGGCCCGTGTACAACACGCTCGGCACCGCCGAGTACGACGGTGAGGAGATCCCGCTCATCGAGGTCGCCGACGCCGAGACGTTCCCCACTGAGGGCTCGCTCGACCTGCTCACCGTCAGCGTGCACGGCCGGCCCGGCGCGACCCCGGGCTGGCTCGACGTCATCGCCGCGTGGTTCGACCCGACCAAGTCGGCGATCCCGGTCGAGGAGGTCTTCCCGGCCGGCGTCACCAAAGAGGATCGAGACGCCCAGAACACCGCGGCCATGGTGAACTCGCAACAGGACGCGATCGCCGCAGCGCTCGTCGAACTCGGCTACGAGTTCCCGCGCGACGTCACGATTACCGGCATCCTCGAAGGCGGTCCGGCGGCGGGGACGCTGCAGGTCGGCGACGTCGTCGATCGCGTCGACGGCGAGCCCGTGCGCTCGATCGAAGACCTGCGCGAGGCCATCGCCCGGCACGGCACCGAGACGCCCGCGACATTCGACGTGGTGCGTGCCGGCGCGCCGCTGACGGTCGAGGTCACGCCCGTCGATAGCGGCGGCGTGACGGTCATCGGCGTGGGGGTGCAGATGCACTACGAGTTCCCCGTCGATGTGCGGATCCGCCTCGACGACGTCGGAGGGCCGAGCGCCGGAATGATGTTCGCCCTCGGTATCGTCGACGTGCTCACGCCCGACCCGATGACCGGCGGCGAGACGATCGCGGGCACGGGAACCATCGACTCCTCGGGCGACGTGGGTGCCATCGGAGGCATCCGCCAGAAGCTGTGGGGCGCCGAGCGCGCCGGCGCCGACTGGTTCCTCGCACCGCAGGCCAACTGCGGTGAGGTCGTCGGCAATGTTCCAGACGGCCTCCGGGTGTTCGCCGTCACCACGCTCGACGAGGCGAGGGAGATCGTCGAGGCCGTCGGCGAAGGCGCCGACACCACCGCCTACCCCGCGTGCGAGGCGTCCGCGCGGTGAGTCCGCGCCTCCGGCGCCGCCAGGAGATTCCAAGCCCAGCCCGCCTAGGATGGGACATCGATCCCGATCCCGACCGAATATGAGGCCGAGAGTGTCAGCAGAGACCCACGAACCGAGGACATCGCGCCGCCGAGCGCCCGTCGCCATCACGATCGCCATTGTGGCTGCGCTGGTGATCGCATTCTTCGTGTTCGCGGGGATCTACGCCGACATCCTCTGGTACGACCAGCTCGGCTTCCTCAACGTCTTCACGACCGAGTGGCTCTCCCGGATCACGCTCTTCGTGATCGGCTTCCTCGCGATGGCGGTCCCCGTCTGGGCCTCGATCCAGATCGCGTATCGCACGCGCCCGGTCTACGCGAAGCTGAACAGCCAGCTCGACCGGTACCAGGAGGTCTTCGAGCCGCTGCGCCGGCTCGCGATGTACGGCGTCCCGGCCATCCTCGGCATCTTCGCGGGCGTCGCGACGGGGACCCGGTGGGAGCTCGCGCTCACCTGGCTGAACCGCACGCCATTCGGCGAGACCGACCCGCAGTTCGGCTTCGACGTCGGGTTCTACGTCTTCGAATTGCCGTTCTACCGCTCAGTCGTCGGCTTCGCATCGGCCGTCGTGCTGCTCTCGGCGATCCTCGTCGTCGCGACCAACTACCTGTACGGCGCGATCCGGGTCTCGGGCCGTGAGATCGTCATCTCGAAGTCGGCGCGCATCCAGATCGCCGTGACCGCGGGCGTCTACCTGCTGCTGCAGGCGGTGAGCATCTGGCTCGACCAGTACGCGACGGTCACCGAACAAGGATCGCTCATCACGGGTGCCGCCTACACCGACGTCAACGCGGTCATTCCCGGCCGCGCCATCCTCGCGGCGATCGCGGCGGGCGTCGCGATCCTGTTCTTCGTCACGGCGATCGTCGGGCGGTGGCGGCTGCCGCTCGTGGGCACGGCGCTGCTCATCATCTCGAGCCTCATCATCGGCTCGCTCTACCCCTGGGTCATCCAGCGCTTCCAGGTCGACCCCAGCGAGCGCGCCCTCGAAGCGCCGTACATCCAGCGCAACATCGATCTCACGCGCGACGCCTACGGCGTCGCCGACATCGAGGAGATCCCGTACGAGGCGCAGACCACGGCGGAGCCCGGTGCACTGCGTGAAGATGCCGAGACGACCGCGAACATCCGGCTCATGGACCCCGCGATCATCAGCCCGGCGTTCCGTCAGCTGCAGCAGTTCCGGCAGTACTACCAGTTCCCGAGCGATCTCGACGTCGACCGGTACGAGATCGACGGCCACACGCAGGACACGATCGTCGCGATCCGCGACGTGAACCTCGAGGGCCTCGGCGACGCGAGCACCTGGTACAACTCGCACATCGTCTACACGCACGGCTACGGTCTTGTCGCCGCGGCGGGCAACCAGCGCTCGGCGGACGGCCAGCCTGTGTTCCTGCAGTCGGGCATCCCGTCGACCGGTGCGCTCGGCGACTTCCAGCCGCGCGTGTACTTCGGGGAGAACTCGCCGCAGTACTCGATCGTGGGTGCGCCGGAGGGCTCCGACCCGGTCGAGCTCGACTACCCGGGCGGCACCGACGGCGCCGATCAGACGCAGACCACCTTCGAGGGCGACGGCGGGCCGAAGCTGGACAACGCGTTCAAGAAGCTCATCTACGCACTCAAGTTCCAGTCCGAGCAGATCTTCCTCTCGGACGGCGTGAACGACGACTCGCAGATCCTCTACGACCGCAACCCGCTCGACCGAGTCCGCAAGGTCGCGCCGTACCTCACGCTCGACTCCGACACCTACCCCTCGGTCGTCGACGGCAAGATCGTGTGGATCGTCGACGCGTACACGCTGTCCGACCAGTACCCGTACTCGAACAAGGTGAGCATGAGTGAGGCCACCGCCGACAGCGAAGGCCTCGCCCCGACGCTCGCGTTCGACGAGATCAACTACATCCGCAACTCGGTGAAGGCGACCGTCGACGCGTACGACGGGTCGGTCACGCTGTACGCGTGGGATGAGGACGACCCGATCCTGCAGACCTGGCAGAAGGTCTTCCCGACCTCGCTCAAGCCGATGTCGGAGATGTCTGGCGAGCTCATGAGCCACGTCCGGTACCCGGCGGACCTGTTCAAGGTGCAGCGTGCGGTGCTCGGTCGCTACCACGTCGACCAGGCCGGCGCGTTCTACTCGCGCGAGGACGCGTGGACGACGCCGAAGGACCCCACCGCGGCGCAGACGAGCACGCTGCTGCAGCCGCCGTACTACCTGACGATGCAGATGCCGGGTCAGGATGCCCCGAGCTACTCGCTGTACTCGTCGTTCATCCCCGAGGCGCGCGGTGAGCAGAGCCGAAATGTGCTGCGCGGCTATCTCGCGGTCGATGCCGACGCCGGGGCGGAAGACGGCGCGAGGGCCGAGGGGTACGGCAAGCTCCGACTGCTCACGCTGCCTGAGGACGACAACGTGCCGGGCCCCGGCCAGGTGCAGAACACGTTCAACTCCGACCCGACCGTGTCGCAGTCGCTGAACCTGCTGAAGCAGGGTCAGTCCGACGTGATCAACGGCAACCTGCTGACGGTGCCCGTCGGTGGCGGTCTGCTGTACGTGCAGCCGGTCTACGTACGTTCGACGGCGGGCACGAGCTATCCGCTGCTGCAGAAGGTGCTCGTCGCCTTCGGCGACCAGATCGCCTTCCAGAACACGCTCGACCAGGCGCTCGACGTGTTGTTCGGCGGTGACTCGGGCGCGGCCGCCGGTGACCAGGAGGTCGAGCCCGACGCGGCCGAAGGCGCGGCACCCGAAGAGGGCGCCGGTGACGGCACGGGGCAGGAAGCGTCCGGCAGCACGCCGAACAGCGAGCTGCAGTCGCTGCTGAACCAGGCCCAGCAGGCGATGAAGAACAAGCAGAGCGCGCTGCAGTCGGGCGACTGGGCCGCGTACGGCGCGGCCGACGCCCAGCTCGCCGAGATCGTGTCGCAGCTCGTCGCCCTCGCCGGGAACAACTCGGACTCGTCCGGGGTGCCGGCGACGCCCGCGCCCGACAGTAACGGCTGATCACGAGCTGACCGCTCGAGGTTGCGTCCGGCTCGCCGAATCGGCGAGCCGGACGCGTTTTTCGAGCGCGCCCGGTGGCGGCTGCCCTCGATTCGACCGGCTCCCCGATCCGTGCTAGAGTCATCTCTTGTGCCGCGGGGTGGAGCAGTTCGGTAGCTCGCTGGGCTCATAACCCAGAGGTCGTAGGTTCAAATCCTGCCCCCGCAACCAAGGCGCGATTGGGAAATCGCACAGCAGAGGCCGGGAACGAAGAAATTCGTTCCCGGCCTCTGCTGTTTCCGCAGCTCACGTGTGCTGGTGAGTGCCGATGGATGCGCCGGTGCTCGGAGTGGGTCCGAGAACGACGAAAAGCCTGCCACGAGGGCAGGCTGAAGCGTTCGGTACGCGGGGTGTTCGTCAGTGAGTGGTGCGGCCGGGCTCAGCGCGGCGGCGCGTTGACGGCCTTCGGGCGGGGGGAGCGGAGTCCTCACAAGAGACGACTTCACATGAATACGAGTGTGCTGATGTTCTGTAACGTGGTGTCGACCCTGACGACCGTTAAGCCAAAGGAGAAGCATGAGAACACCCACGTGGCTGACCGGCCGAGTTGTCACCGCCTATCCAAGATCATCATGACGTCTCAGAGTCTTCTTGAGCGATTCTTCGCCCACCTCCGAATGGACCCCGAGATGATCACGGATGTCGAGGGCGAGCGGGTAGCCTGGCCGCCGCTTAAGGGCGGCGACCGTGCTGGAACCCGGATTGAGTTCATTGTTTCGGAGCCGGAGTTACGATTGGCGCTGTCGCAGCGCGAAGCTGCGTCTATCGAATTCTGGCCCGATGTGTCGCCGGAGATCGCGACATTCCGGATGCTGTACACGCACATGATGGAAACGGCCGAATCCCTTCTCTCGGAAGGAGTCCGCTCTTTCCGGCTCCGCGAAGGCGAGTTCGTCAAAGAGAGCTGAGCGCGAAGGTCCGGGAGTGGCTGGCGGCGGTGCTCTCGGACGAGGAGCTGGGGGATCTCCACGGTGAGCCCGGCATGCCGGAATCAATGGCGAGAAGAAGAAAACCTTCTCTGCGCCGCAGACCGGAACGGCCGGCGTGGTGATGGCTACTGAGTAGCCACTTCACGACCAGATCATCTCACCCACAATCAGCGACGTCGCAACCGCAACCGTCGTGGTGAAGAAAGCGATCTCGGGCGGACTATCGGGAGGGGCTGGGAAGTCATGAAAGCTTGGATCGTGGACGAGAGAGACGTCAATGTCGAGTGTCCTCTGCCAGTGTTTCGTGTCGCGGTGTGGCAGGACGATGCCCACGTCACGACGTATGACGTCGAAGCGGCGGGCGTGTCTGAGGTACTGCAGTTCACCCGGTCCCCGGAGTGTGAAGGTGCGGAGTTGATCGAGGTCTTCTGCAAGATCAGGCTGGATAGCAAGAGCCTGGCGACGATTCTCCTTGAGACGTTCGAGAACTCGTAGGCCCCGATTCCGTCGACGCTATTCCGCGGCGATGGGGCTGTTGGGGAAGTCGCCTTTGGCGATCTCCTGCCGGCGCGTGCGTGGCCGGGAGTCGTAGATGAAAGTCGCCGTAGATGAATGCGCCGGGAGTGATAGTGCGTGGGAAGCCAGATAGTGGGTCGGAGCCGGAGCCGGAGCCGGAGCCGGAGCCGGAGCCGGAGTCGGAGCGGGTACTGGCTCACCACGAGACGGCGTTCACACTCGTTGCGGTGGTGGGCGAGCCTGCGGACCGCCGACTCGGCGTGAGGACGCTCGGTGTCATGAGTGCCCCGGCGGGGACGATCCTCGGCCGGCACGGGATCAGGTCGGGCAGGCGTGCGGGATCAGGTCGCCGATTGGGCGAGGACGAGACCGCCGAGCGCGGTCAGCACGACGCCGGCAGTGCCTTCGGTGCGTCGCGCGAACGTCGGCGATTGCAGCAGCCGGGCCGCCCGCCCGATCGAGCCGACCAGGCCGATGTACCAGATGAGGCAGAGCAGCCAGAACGCGGCGGCCAGCACGATGTGCTGGGCGAGCGACGGAAGCGGTGCGAGGTCGAACTGGGGGAACAGCGAGAGATAGAACGCGGCGACCTTCGGGTTGAGCAGGTTGCAGAGCAGTCCCTGCCGGAAGCTCGTCCATCGGCTTCCGATCGGCGCTTGGCCGCCGGCCCCCTGGTTCGCGAGCGCGGGGGCGGGTGACTCGTTCATTGCCCGCCGCGATCGAAGCCTCAGGTAGCTGCGCACCGCTTGAGCGCCGAGGTACACCAGGTACAGCCCACCCGCGATCTGGACGATCGTGAACAGCATCGGGGCCGCTGCGAGCAGTGCGGTGAGGCCGAGTGCGGCGGCGGTCGCGAGGACGGCGAGCCCGGTCATGATGCCCGCAGCCGTCCATGCCGCGCCGCTGCGCCCCGTTCGAGCGGTATTCCGGAACACGAGCATCATGTCCGGGCCGGGAACGACGATGACGATGAGTGATGCCGCGAGGAACGCGGCGACCTGTTCAAGCATCACATCGCCTGTGACCGGCGCACCCGATAGCGCAGGTGCAGGACCCGGTCGCCCTGCACCACCTCGTCGGGATCCTCGAGCAGATGCTGCGCACCGACCGACCCGAAGAAGCGCTTACCCGACCCGAACACGACGGGGACCACATCCATGCGCACCTCGTCGACGAGCCCGGCGGCGAGCACCTGACCCCCCACTTCTCCTGCGGCGACCTCGACGATGCGCTGGCCGGCGAGCTCCTGCGCCGTGGCGACGGCGGCCTCGATGCCGTCGACGAAGTGGAACGGCGCCGCGGGGTCCCATCCCTCGGGTGGCGGCCGGTGTGTCACCACGACCACGTGGTCGACACCGCTCGGCGGAACCCCGCCCCATCCGTCGGTCAGATCGAAGACGTCGCGGCCGACGATCGTCGTGCCGATCTGGTCCCAATACCGCCGGGTGTAGTCGTACGAGGCCTGCGACACCTTGAGCACGCCGCCGTCATCCAGCGGGACATCACCGCTCAGCAGCCAGTCGAACAATGGCCCGGGCTGATCGTGATCGTCGGCGAGGAATCCGTCGACCGACACCGAGCTGTACATGACGACCGTGCCCACGAGGCGCCTTCTTCCGCGTTCAGATGTGCCCACGTTGCCCTGGGCTCGCCCTGCGACAGTGGTGCGGCGCAGCGACGCGATCGAACATACCCACGTCGCGCCTTCGGCGCCACGTCGTCGGCCACGGTCCACAACCGGCGGGCCGGGTGCGGCGTCACCTGCTATCGTCCCGTTCTCGACGGATGTCTCGGCTGGAGGGCTGCGCATGTTCACGGGACTCAGTGCCTTCCCGCTCACCCCGTTCACCGACGATCGCGTCGACGAGCGCGCATTCGTCGGCCTCGTCCGCCGCGTGCGCGAGTCGGGCGTGGATTCGATCGGCGCACTGGGCTCGACCGGCAGCTACATGTACCTCGGCCGCGCCGAGCGTGCCCGCGTCGCGGCGCTCGCGGTCGAGGCGGCCGGGCCCGTGCCGGTCATCGTCGGGGTCGGGGCGATCCGCGCCCGGGATGCGGTCGAGGCGGCGGAAGATGCGCAGGCCGCCGGGGCGGCCGGACTGCTGCTCGCGCCGGTCGGCTACCAGCGCCTCACGCCCGACGAGGTCTTCGGACTGTTCGCGGATGTCGCCAGAAGCGCCTCGGTGCCGATCGTCATCTACGACAACCCGGGCACGACCCACTTCACGTTCTCGCCCGAGCTCTACGCCCGGATCGCCGAGCTTCCGCACGTGGCATCCGTCAAGATACCTGGCGTCCCGGCGGAGCCGGCCGCGGCGGCGGCGCACATCGCGTCGCTGCGCCGCATCCTGCCGCCCGGCTTCACCGTCGGTGTGAGCGGGGATGCCTCGGCGGTGACGGGACTCGTCGCCGGATGCGATGCGTGGTACTCGGTGCTCGCGGGGACCCTCCCATCGCTCGCCATCGAACTCGACCGGGCGGCGCGAGCGGGCGACGCGGCGGCGGCGCGGGCCGCATCGGATCGGCTGGCACCGCTCTGGGAGCTGTTCGCCGGGCACGGCAGCCTCCGGGTGGTCGCGGCCGTCGCGCACCTGCTCGGACTCACGTCGCCGGACAACCTGCCGCGCCCGCTGCGCGGGCTCGACGACTCGACCAGGCAGCACCTCGCTGAGGTGCTGCGTGAGCTGGGCATCGACGTCTGACGACGGCCGGTCGTCGCCCGGGCGTCACGCCTGGTGGGCGAGTGCCTTGGCCTTCAGGAGCTGGTACTCCTGCTCGGTGATCGTCCCGGCATCGGCCAGCGCCCTCGCCTTCGCGATCTCGTCGGACGGACTGGCGGAGACGCCGGCCGTCTCGCGGATGTAGGCGTCCGTCTGGCGCCGCGCCGACTCGGCGTCGCGCATGGAACGCTCGGCCATCCCGCGTCCGCGGGCAATGAGATAGACGAGTGCCGTGAGGAACGGAAGGAAGATCAGGAAGACGATCCACAGCGCCTTCCACCAGCCGTTCAGCTCGTGGTCGCGGAACAGGTCCGAGATGATCGCGAAGACCACCCACAGGTAGGCCACGAACGCGAAGAACCAGATCGTCCACCAGAAGATGCCCCAGAAGCTGTCCCAGAGTGACATGTGCGTGCTCCCTCTCGATCGGCCCTCGGATGGCACGCGGCTCGCGCTCGTGTCGGCGAGGAGAATGAACCCTTGCCCGGAGACTACTGAGGTTTGCTCGGAAAGTCAGCAGGTGCTCCAACCTGCGAGTCTGCCGACGAGGGTGCCGGAGCGCGTCGAACGGGGGTATGTTGACCGCACACGCGGTATATCTCGATCGTGACCTGGTTGTCACAGCGGGGAGTGGGTGCTCGTGAGCGGGATCGAACTGGTGCTGACCGTGTTGGGAGCGATGGTGCTCCTCTCGGTCGGCGTGATGGTCACGGTCGTGCTCGTGATCCGGGCCGCGGTTCGACGCATCCGGCGGCAGCGGGCGGCCAGCGGAGCCGCGCTCCGGGCGCGGGCGCGCGTCACCCTTGGGCCGCAGCGGAGTGTGCTGGCCCTTCGGGTGCGGCTCGACGACGCCATGCGGAGTGGTCGCGCGGCGGTCGAGATCGCCGCCGCAGGCGGCGGACCGAGCGGTGAACTCCCTCGGTTGTTCCGCCACCTCGGTGACGAGGCATCCGTGCTGGACCTGCAGTTGCGCCTGATGCAGAGCGAGACCGACACCCGCGCGCTCGCCGAGGAGGTCTCTTCGGCAACGCTGCGCGTCGAGCAGGTCGAGGCGCTCGTACGCCGTCTCCGGCAGACGGTGTCTTCGGGCATCGTGCGAACCTCCGACGACGCGCTCTCGGCCATTCGCGTCCAGATGGACCGCGAGGTGGCCGCGCTGCACGCCGGTATCACCGAGCTGCAGCGGCTGAACCGTCGAGACGGGTCCGCGCCGACTGGCCGACCGGCCACCGCCTCCGCCGTTCCAGATGAGGAGAACCGATCATGACCAACAACAACGCGTCCCGGGTGCGGACCATCTTCAGGGCGAAGACCTCGAAGGCGCTCGACCGCCTCGAGGATCCGCGTGAGACCCTCGACGACAGCTACGACCAGCAGGTGAAGCTGCTCCAGCACGTCCGTCAGGCCGTCGCCGAGGTCGCGACCGCGAAGAAGCGCATCGAGCTGCAGGGCCAGGAGATGGGCGCGCGGTACCAGCGGCTCGGCGCGCAAGCGGCCGAAGCCCTGGCCCAGGGGCGAGAGGACCTCGCGCGCGCCGCGCTCGAACGCCGGGCCATGATCGAAGGGCAGGTGGCCGCGCTGCAGCAGCAGTTCGCAGCGCTCGACCGGCAGACCGCGCAGCTGCAGGAGCGTGAGCGCCGGCTGACCGACCAGGTCGCCGCCTTCCGCATCGAGAAGGAGACCATCAAAGCCACCTACACCGCGTCGGAGGCGCAGGTCCGGGCGAACGAGGCGGTGTCCGGGATCAGCGCGACCATCGAGGACGTCGGCTCGAGCCTCGACCGCGCGAGGGACCGCGTCGCACAGATGCAGGCGCGTGCGGCCGCGACCGACGAGCTGCTCTCGAGTGGTGCGCTCACCGACGTCACAGCGGCGCCCGACGCGGACATCGAGCGTCAGCTGGCCGCGGTGGCCGCGCAGGCGGAGATCGACCGGCAGCTCGAGGCGATCCGCACCGGCTCGGGCGCGCGCGGCACGGGAGCACCGGCCGACGGATCCGGCTGGATGAGCATCGGCCGCGCAGGTGCATAGCACGACGCGCCGCGCCCGGGTCCGGGCGGCTCGACCACCCGCCGGCGCCCGACCCGCAGAAATACCGGAGGGTCGCACGTCGTTGCGCTCATCATGAGAGCTGTCGTCTACTCGAAGCCCGGCCCATCCTCCGTACTCAACCTTGAAGAACGAGACATCCCCGAGCCCGGACCCGGCGAGGTCAGGGTGCGGATCGCGGTCTCAGGTGTCAATCCGACGGACTGGAAGAACCGAACGGGCGGCGGCCGATCCCGACCCGCCGGAGAGATCGTCCCGAATCAGGACGGAGCCGGGACCATCGACGCGGTGGGAGTGGGTGTCGACGGCCTCGTCGTCGGCGATCGGGTCTGGCTCTACCTGGCCCAGCACGAACGGCCCACCGGCACGGCACAGGAGTTCACCGTCGTCCCGGCCGGCCGGGTCGTGCCGTTGCCCGACGGCATCGACTTCGCGCTCGGAGCCAGTCTGGGCGTGCCCGCGATGACCGCACATCGGGCGCTGACCGTGCACGAGTTCGGCCCCGCGCGGCTGACCCGCGGCGCCCTGGACGGGCGGACCGTGCTCGTCGCCGGAGGTGCGGGGGCCGTCGGACACGCGGCCATCCAGCTCGCTGTCTGGGCGGGCGCCACCGTGCTCGCCACGGTCAGCAGCGACGAGAAGGCCGCGCTCGCGCGCGCGGCCGGCACCCATCACGTGCTCCGGTACACGGCGGCGGACATCGCCGAGCAGATCGAGCGGATCGCCCCGGGCGGCGTCGATCATGTCGTCGAGGTGTCGATCGCGCAGAACGCGGAACTGGATCTGCGGGTCGTGGCCAACCACGGATGCATCGCGTTCTACGCCGACAACGGCGGCGCCGAGGTCTCGGTGCCGGTGCGCCCGAGCTTTGCGAAGAACGTGCGTCTGCAGGGCCTGCTGCTTTACACGGTCGGCGTGGATGCGCTCGACGCCGCGGCTCAGGACATCACCGCGGCGCTCGCCGACGGGGCTCTGCCCGTGGGTGAGGAGGCAGGGCTGCCGCTCACCTGGTTCGACCTGTCGGAGACGGCCGCCGCACACGACGCCGTCGAGCAGGGCGCGGTCGGGAAGGTCCTCATCGACGTGGCCGCATCCGCCCGGCCCGCATGACCTGGCCCGCCTCCCGGGCGTGAGCGCGACCGGGAGATGCCGCAGCGACCGAGCGTCGGTCCGCCCGGACAGGGCGGACCGACGCGGCTACTCCTCGACGCCGGGGTCGCCCCCGTCGAGGCCGCCGTCGGTCGACTCCGTGAGGGGCTCGCCCTCCTCGCTGGGGTCGTGCTCATCCTCGTTAGGCGCGGTGGCATCCGTCATCGTGTGCTCCAATCGTCGGCTGCCGTCCAGCCTGGCGCCGTCAGAGCGTGGTGTCAGGGGGTTGACGCGGGCCGCCGCCGACGCGAAGGATCGCGACATGCAGCGCATCCTGTACGCGAGTGGTGAGTTCTTCACCGAAGACTCCATCGCACGAGCCCTGATGGACTATGCCAACGTCCTCGCCGTGGTGAACTCGGCGGACGTGATCACGGTCCCCGGCGTCGACGAGTCGGGGACGGTCCGGGAGATCACGCTCATCATCGGTCCCGCCAGCCAGATCATGGCCATGGGCAGCGACGAGCCGAGCGTCGAACTCGACACCGGGCCCGCGCTCGCCGATATCCTGGCCAGATCGCAGGCGCGGTTGCCGAGTTCGCGGGGGGTCGCGGGCGCCGGGACCTCAGGGCCGGCAGAGTCCGATGCCGAGAGCACGACGCATGAGAGTGGCGAGGGGGTCGACGATGGGCAGCATGGCGCACGGTAACATCGCCGTGGATTTCGAGGACCGACTGCTCTCGCACCTGCAGATCGTCATCGTCCAGCGCTTCCGGCGCAACGAGTCGCTGCTCATGTCGTGGCTGGACGCCGTCTCTGTCGGCGACGGTCGGAGCTCGCTGTGGCTGACCCCGGCGATGCCGGTGTACTTCAAGTTCGCCGGATCCCGAGTGCCCGTGATCGACGAGCAATGGCTGCAGCGACTCATGGAGTCGGCGCGCAGCTCGACGGGACTCGTCGTGACCGCCCCGGGAGGAGAACTCGCGAGGGCGATGGGCTCGGTGAGGCTGAGCTGAGCCGCCCGCGCCCGCGCGGGCGCGGGGCGCCCGCGCCGAGCCGGCGCGGGCGGTGCGGCTCAGGCTCCCGGCTTGAGGACCACCTTGATGCAGCCGTGCTCCTTCTTCTGGAACGTCTCGTACATCTCCGGCGCCCGATCGAGCGGAACCCGGTGCGTGGTCAGGTCCTCGGTGCCCAACGGGTCGGCGGGATCCTCGACGAGCGGCAGGAGCTCATCGCGCCAGGCGTGCACGTTGCACTGTCCCATACGGATCGTCAGCTGCTTGTCGAACATGGTCATCATGGGCAGCGGGTCCGCGGCGCCCGCGTACACGCCGCTGAGCGAGAGGGTCCCGCCGCGACGCACCGCATCGATGCCGAACGTCAGCGCCGCCAGCCGGTCGACGCCGGCGTGCTGCATGAGCGGCTTCGCGGCCGCGTCAGGCAGCAGGCCGACCGCCTTCTGCATGACCTCGACGGACGGATTGCCGTGCGCCTCGAGGCCCACGGCGTCGACGATCGCATCCGGGCCGCGGCCGCTCGTGAGCGAACGCAGCTCCTCGAGCGTCTCGTCGCGCGAATCGAGGGTCTCGATGCCGTACCGTTCGGCCATGAGGCGGCGCTCCGGGACCGGGTCGGTCGCGATCACGCGATGGCCGAGGTGCCGGCCGATGCGAGCGGCGAACTGGCCGACCGGTCCAAGCCCGAGCACGCCGAGCGTTCCGCCGTCTGGCAGGTTCGCGTACTGCACGCCCTGCCAGGCCGTCGGCAGGATGTCGCTCAGGAAGAGGTAACGGTCGTCCGGCAGCTCGTGGCCCACCTTGTAGGCGTTCGCGTCGGCCAGCCGCACCCGCAGGTACTCCGCCTGACCGCCGGGCACCGAGCCGTACAGCTCGGTGTAGCCGTAGAGGTCGGCGCCCGTGCCGTGCTCGTAGTTCTGGGTCGTCTCGCACTGCGTCGTCAAACCGGAGCGGCACATGGCACACTCGCCGCAGGCGATGACGAACGGCACGACGACGCGGTCGCCGACGGCGAGGGTGCGGACCTCGGAGCCGACCGCCTCGACGACACCCATCGCCTCGTGGCCGAGGATGTCCCCGCGATTCAGGAACGGCCCGAGCACGCCGTAGAGGTGGAGGTCGGAGCCGCAGATCGCGGTCGAGGTCACCCGGATGATGGCGTCTCGCTGATCCTCGATCGCCGGATCGGGGACGGTCTCGACGGAGACGTGGCCGGTGGACTGCCAGGTGAGTGCGCGCATGACACGTGTCTACGTGGGTGCGCGGCAATCCGGCAGGGGTTGACGGCGCGGGGCGGGGGAGTGACGATGCCCGCGTCGCCCCCCCCCCGCCTCGAGCCGGGTCCGGTCACTCCTTGTTGAGCTTGTCCTGCACGCTGCCGGCCACCTTCTCCACGAGGTTCGGCAGTTCGGTAGTGCCGTAGAACCTCGAGTCCGGGTGCGTGACGGGCGGCATCGGTGCCGTGGTCGTCGGGCCGTCGTGGTACGTGAATTCGCCCTTGCCGTCGGGCGTCGGTCCGCTTGCCCAGCTGCCCTTCGAGGCATCCGGCCCATCGCTGAAGTTGAGGTACTGGTACGAGACCTCGCGCGCCTCCTTGCTGAGCGGGAAGTTGCTCGGCACGGGGAGGTCCTCGATTCCCTCTTCGCGCAGCTCGGCCGCCGCCCGGATCCACTGGTTCTGATGCATCGTGTCGCGCGCCAACAGGAACGACAGCAGGTCGCGGATCCCGTGGTCATCGGTCATGTGGTACAGCCGCGCCACCTGGACGCGCCCCTGCATCTCGGCGTTCGCGTTGGCGGTGAAGTCCGCGAGCAGGTTCCCGCTCGCGGTGATGTAGCTGCCCTGCCACGGGTTGCCGTTGCTGTCGACGGGGCGGGCGCCGGCACCCGCGACGATCGCGTGCTGCACGTCGGTGCCGCCGACGACCGCGGCGACCGTGGGGTCGTCTTGCACGGCGTCCTCGGTGATGCCGAGGGGAGACTTCTCGAGCAGCTGCGCGATCATGATCGCGAGCATCTCGACATGGCCCATCTCTTCGGCGCCGATGCCGAAGACGAGATCCCGGTATTTCCCCGGGATGTGCATGTTCCAGCCCTGGAACTGATACTGCAGCGCGACGGTGATTTCGCCGTACTGGCCACCGAGCACCTCCTGCAGCTTGCGCGCGTACACGGCGTCCGGTTTCTCCGGCTTCACCGCGTGCTGCAACTCCTGCCGGTGGAAGAACATTCTGTCGTCCCTTCTCCGCGCCGCGTGGTCTCGGGTCGGCCGGCTGGCCGCGACGGCGACGTGGGTGGCCAGTCAACGTGAGCACGGATGCCCCGCGCAGGGGGCTTGGCCGCAGGGTGCCGTCGTGGCACAATGCCCGCCGTCGACTCTCGACGGCCACGACCGTTCGGACTACCCTGGCCGGCAGAACGGGCTCGCGGAGACTGAGAGGGCGATCACCATGAGCGACGACGGTCGAGGACGGGTCACGGCCACCTCCGGGTCGGTGGGCTTCTTCTTCCTGCTCGCCTACATCGGGGCGGCGATCTACTTCATCTCCGTCTCGGACGGCTCGTTCTGGAGCGTCGTCCTCGGCCTGCTCCAGGCGATCGTCTGGCCCGTCTATGTCGTCTACCACGTCCTCGTGCTGCTCGGCGCCTGAAGCGGCCCGCGCTGAGCACGACGCGGTGCGACGCCGCGGCGAAGCACCGAGTCAGCTCTTCGCCGCGGGCCGCGGGCGCGCCGAATCACCGTGAGTGTTCGAGTCGGCGGGCCCGGGCGAAGCCGCCGAGCACCTCCGTCGAGAGAGACACCGGGACGCCGGCGTCGCGGTTGGCGGTGATGGCGCCCGAGATGACCGGGCCCGGCCGTCCGTGCACCTCGAGGCCTGCGGTCTCGACCAGGTCGAGTCCGCGACCGATGTGCTCGTGGGCGAGCCGCATGTGCGCGTCCCCTGCTTCGGCGTCGGTGAGGACATGGACGAGCGTCAGCTCGGCTCGATCGTCGTCGAACGACATGCTCAGCGCGAGCAGCGACGGCTCGTGTCGTTCGAGATAGGCCGAGTACTCCTCGCCGGCGGCGATGAGCTCGTCACGGTGCTCGGCGGCGACGCGGTGCCGGGTGATGAAGGTGAACGGTGCGGACATGGGATGTTCCTTTCATTGATCAGTGCACGAATCGTGCGTGGTCGCCCGCGGGCGTGCCCCGCGGGACGGCGAATGCGGCGATGACCGCCGCGACGAGTGCCACGAGCGCGGCAGTGCCCCAGGCGTTCGCAAAGCCGGCACCGGTCGTCGGGGCGGCAAGCGGTCCGATGGCGATGGCCGACAGTGCGGAGACGCCGATGGCGGCGCCGAACTCGTGGAACGTGTTCACGACGCCCGAGACCACGCCCGCGTCCTCATGGCCGGCGTGGGAGAGGGCGGTCGTGGTGGCGGCAACGAACGCGGTGCCGAGGCCGAGTCCGCAGATCGTGAGACCCACGATTACCGCCACCGGCGTGAGCCAGGCGGCCGCGGCGCCCGCCCCGATCATCGTCGCGAGCATGCCCACTGCCGCCGCCGGCCGGGGGCCGACTCTGATCACGATGCGGCCGCCGAGGTGCGCGCCGAGCACGGTGGCGACGGCGGAGGGCACGAACGCGAGCCCGGTCGCGAGCGCACTCCATCCCTCGTGCTGCTGCAGGAAGAACGAGCCCAGCACGAAGTTCCCCGCCATCAGCGCGCTCGCCATGAGCATGAGCACGACCCCAGGTCGCAATCCTCGTCTGCGGAGGAGGGTGAGGTCGAACAGCGGGTCCGCCCGTCTCTTCTCGACGACGGCGAACGCCGTGTAGGCCGCGGTGGCCGCGGCGAGAAGCAGCGGAGTGAGCGGGAGCGCACCGACGGAGACGCCGAGGTTCTGCAACGCGGCGATGAACAGCATGGTCGCGGCGGTGACGAGCAGCGCCCCGGCAAGGTCGAGTCGCGCGCGGGCGCCGGTGCGCGAGGAGGCAGGCAGCGCTCGCGCGAGCAGCGCAAGGAGTGCGAGCGCGACGGGCCCGGTCACAAGGAACGTCCACCGCCACCCCGGGCCGGCGACGATGAGCCCGCCGAGCAGCACGCCCGCGACAGCGCCCGTCGCGCCCACCGCGGCCCAGACCGAGAGCGCCCTGGTGCGATCGCTGCCGGAGAACCCGGTGGTGATGAGTGCGAGTGCGGCAGGAGAAATGAATGCCGCGGCCAGTCCCTGTGCGCCACGGGCGCCGAGCAGGGAAAGCGCGTCCGTGGCAAGCCCGGCGGCGAAGGAGGCGCCGGCGAACACGACGAGGCCTGCGGTGATCGTGCGTTTCGCGCCGACGAGGTCGGCGACGCGCCCGCCCAGCACCATGAACCCGCCGAACATCAGCACGTACAGCGTGATCACCCAGGTCAGCAAGCCCGAGTCGAGCCCGAGATCCGCGCCGATGGTGGGAAGCGCGACGTTCGCGACGCTGATGTCGAGGATCAGCATGAACTGTGCGGTACACAGCAGCACCAACGAGATCCAGGCGCGCCGTCCGGTCAGTGCTGGCGCGGACCCGTCATCAAGGGTTGTCATGAGCTGCCTCCTAAACTATACACGCATGTTTGGTTTAGTCGGCATGGTATAACCTGAACGGTGATGTACGCAATAGGGACGACGGGCCGACGATGACCGCTTCGCGAGGCAAACCGATGCGTGCCGATGCGCTCCGCAATCGCGAGGCGATCCTCGCCGCCGCCGAGGAGGTCTTCCGCGAGAGCGCGCAGGCGAGCATGGCGGACGTGGCGAGCCGGGCCGGCGTCGGCCGGGTTACCCTCTACGCGCATTTCGCCAATCGCGGCGAACTCATCGATGCGGTGTTCGAGCGCACCGTCACCGAGTCATCCGCGCATCTGTCGGCACTCGATCTTGCGGGTGACGAAGTGGAGGCGCTCACACGGCTCATCGAGTCGTCGTGGCGCGTCGTCCACCGCGAGCGCGCGATCCTCGCTGTGGCAGAGCAAGAGCTGCCGACTGAGAGGATCCGCGCGCACAACGACGCGTCGTTGAAGCGCGTCCGCGACCTCATCGAGCGGGGTCAGCAGAGCGCGCGATTCCGTCGCGATCTCTCGGCGGACTGGCTCACGTCGGTGTTCTTCTCGACCGTTCACGGTGCCGCGGCCGAGATCGAGGCAGGGAGGCTTCCCGACGACGAGGCCGGCGACGTGGTGCTGCGCACGCTGACGTCGCTGTTCACTGCGCGGTAGCATCTCGGCCGCACCCCGCGTCAGAGCGTACGTCTGACACCCGAAACCGCCGCGGATTGCAACCCTCTGGTGGCGAGCGAGCAGATGGCGCAGCGTGAATCGCATGAGCACCACGTACCGAGTCGGCTACTTCGTCGGAAGCCTGTCGTCCACGTCCATCAACCGCGTGCTGTCCCGCGCGCTCATCCGGCTGGCGCCTGAGGGCCTCGAATTCAGTGAGATTCCGATCGGAGACCTGCCGCTGTACAGCCCGGACTACGACACGGACTATCCGCCGTCGGCGCACGCGCTGAAGGAGGCCATCTCGCGCGCGGACGCCGTCCTGTTCGTCACGCCCGAGTACAACCGGTCGATCCCCGGCGCGTTGAAGAACGCCATCGACTGGGCGTCGCGCCCGTGGGGTCAGAACTCGTTCGACCACATTCCGGCCGCCGTGATCGGCGCGTCGGCGGGGCAGATCGGCACGGCCCTCGCGCAGCAGAGCCTCCGTGCGGTTCTGAGCTTCTGCAACGCGCGGCAGATGACCGCGCCTGAGGCGTACATCCGGTTCTCACCCGAGGTGTTCGCCGATGACGGGTCGGTGCACGACGCGTCGACCGAACAGTTCCTCCGCGACTACATGGCGGAGTTCAGGGACCACGTCGAGCGCGTGCTGACGGTGCTGCCACGACGCTGACGGCTGCGGCCGTCAGGCAGGGCGGTGCCGACGCCCCTATGCTGGCCGCATGTCTGCCGACTCCGCCACGTCCGGTGCGTCCGCCTCGCCAGCCGACACGGTCGCCTCGCCAGGCGCGCCCGCTTCACCCGATGACGCCTCCGCTTCGCCCGAGGCATCCGCGTCGCTCGCCGTGGCCGTCGCGCAGTTCGCGCCCACCGACGACCGTGCCGCGAACCGCACCGAGATCGAGCGCCTCGCGACCACCGCGGCGGATCGGGGCGCGCGCCTCGTGGTGTTCCCGGAGTACTCCAGCTACTTCACGCCGCAGCCCGGCGAGGATTGGCTCGACGCGGCGGAAGACATCGACGGCGGCCCCTTCACGGCGGCGCTGTTGGCGCTCGCCAACCGGCTCGACGTGCACCTCGTCGCCGGACTGATCGAACGGGTCCCGGGGGAGCGGCGTATCCGGAACACCGTCGTGGCGGTGGCGCCGGGCGCTGGCGTGGTCGCGCGCTACCGCAAGCTGCACCTCTACGACGCATTCGGGGCACGCGAATCCGAGTGGATCGCGCCAGGTGACCTCGACAAGCCGGAGCTGTTCGCCGTCGGCGGGCTCACCTTCGGCCTGCAGACCTGTTACGACGCCCGGTTCCCCGAGGTCACGCGCCGGCTCGTCGACGCGGGCGCCGATGTGGTCTGCATGCCCGCCGAGTGGGTGCGCGGCCCACTCAAGGAAGCACACTGGCGCACCCTCACGACCGCCCGGGCCCTCGAGAACACGGTCTATCTCATCGCCGCCGATCACGCGCCGCCCATCGGTGCCGGCAACAGCATGATCGTGGACCCGATGGGCGTCGAGATCGCGACCATCGGTGAGGCGACGGATGTCGCGGTCGCATGGCTCTCGGGCGAGCGTATCGCCGCCGTGCGGCGCGTGAATCCTGCGCTCGAGCTGCGGCGGTTCCGAATCCTGCCGCGCTGACCCGGGTGGTCCCGGGTTCAGCCCCGAGGTGACCGCATCGTCTGTGGTCCTCAGAGTGAGAGATGGAACCGGAGCGCTTCGTCGATTTCCGCCAGGAGTTCGGCGCGGCATCGGCCGGAGCGCCGAACGAGTCTGTCGACCGAGACGGTCCGGACCTGATTGAGTTGCACCTTCGACGTGGACGTCAGCCCCATCGCGCCGAGGTCTTCGGCAGTAGTGATGGGAACTTCGAAGTCGGCAGCTACGAATTGCGTGCGCGTGGAAATGGGTGCGATGGTCACCACACCGCGCCCGAGCCGATGTGCTGCCCCGTTCGCGCCGTTGTTGCTCACGACGACGCATGGTCGGGTCTTGTTCTGCTCGCCAGCCGCGGCAGGGTCGAGATCGACCCAGTACACGTCGCCTCGTCTCACGGATCGAGCCCGTCTGCAGCCGTGGATCGCCACGCTTCCGCGTCGCCCGACGATTCCCACTCGAGAATTGCCTGCTCGTACTGTTCGCTCGCGGCCTGCTCGCGAACCACGCGGAGCGCCTCATGGATCGCCGCGGACCGGTTGCCTTCGAATCGCTGGGCCATTCGATCGAGGAGCACCACGTCGTCATCGGCCAGGCTGACGCTCAGTTTCACGGTCATACTCCGATCGTACCAGGGTCATACCAACGCAAGGCGGCCGCTCGGGCTACGCGGCATGGGCCCGCCGTGCCCCCATGCAGACGTGCGCTCGGTACTGATCTAGCTGCCCTGCATGAGCCAGGCGAGGTCGGCCGCCGGCCCCTCCGCGACCGTGGTCCAGGCGAACTGCGCGTCGATCGCGCCGATGAGGCCGCGCTCGGCACGAATGGCCACGCGCCGGTCGCCGGCCGGGTTCTCGTAGAAGCGCACGACGCTCGCGGGACCGGTCTGCAGCGAGACCCGCTCCCGTCCTGAGTCGGCGTCGTGGAAGGTGACGTGGCCATGCGTCGAATCCCCGATGGCGAACTGCGGCGTGCCCTGCGCGCCGAGCTCGCCGAAGCTGAGCAGGTCGGCGGGATCCTCCGACGCGTTTCCCCGCGTCGACCAGATCTCCGTGCGGGACCGGACATCGTGCGCGATGACCGCGGGCAGACCGGGAGCCAGTGAGACGCTGGCAGCCAGGAGCAGTCTGCGAGCGCCATCGGTGCCGAACTTGGTCGCGACGACCGGGGCCTGCCAATGGGCCCCGAGGCGTTGGAAGTCCGGAAGCCCGGGCGTGTCCTGGACGACGAGGGTGCCGCCGGTCTGGAAGCCAAGTGCGAGATACGCCGTGTCGTTCCAGTTGACCGCGTCGAGCGAGGTGATCACCCGTTCCGCGTCCAGGAATTCGCGGGTGTTCCCCGGGAGCCCGGCGGCAGAGTACGCCGTGATGCGGTTCTCGATCGGGGAGTTCGCGGGCCTCTTCGAGGTGGCGACGTAGATCGTTGCTCCGAGCACCGCGATTCGACTCGGGGCGTACCCGACCGCCCAGTGGGTCAACTCGAATGACCCGAGGGTCGCGCCACCGCGGGGTGCCGGATCGGCGATCTCAACCCCCGAACCATCGGAGGTGAACCGGACCACCTGCTCGTAGCCCAGGCCGAGCACATCGCCGACCGCCTGGTTCGGTCCGCCGGGGACGGTCGGGATCGATGCGGCCTGCGCCGCCTCGGCGTCGCCGGCGGGCGACGACAGGGAGGTCGCATGTGCCACGCCCACGCCTGCACCGGCGAGCACGCCGACCAGGCCGATGACGGACACGACTCGAGCGATGGCGTTCACGGGGCTCCTTCGTCTGGGGTGATGCGCGGCACAGGCGCACGGCATCCCAATATATTACCGCCGAGCTTGTGATTCCTCAACGCCTCGGGTCGGACGCGCGGATCGCTCAGGCCCGGCGCCGGCGGCGCGCGATGATCACGGCGAGCCCGCCGAGCAGGAACGTCGCGATCCCGGCGGTGAGCAGCGGCCCCGCGGCGTCGGCGCCCGTGGCGGGAAGCCGTTGCGGCGTCGACCCCGACCCTGATGGGATGCTGCGAATCGTCACCGTGTTCGTCACGTCGACCGTGTTGTCGCCCTCGGCGATCGCGGTGTCGCGCGGAGCGTTCGTGGTGACGTCGACGACGCTGTTCGCGCCCGTCACCGGCTCGGTGACCACGCAGCTCCGGCCGGCGGGGATGTCTCCGAACGTGACGACGTGGACGCCCGTGGCGCCGGGCGCGAGATCCGACGTGAAACGGTGCCCTTGGCCGCAGTCGATCACCATCCTGCTCGCGCCCTGTCGGCCGGCTCCGTCGCCACGGATCGTCTTCGTCACCCTGAGCGTGCCGACTGGAAGAAATGTGGCCGTCGCGTGCGTGACGACGTCCAGTATCGCGGTGGTCGCGAGGACCAGGTGCTGCGCATCCGCCCGGCCGGGCAGGTTCCCGTCGTAGTGGTACACCTGGCCGCGCTGGACGGAGACCGCGGCCCGTGCTGAGAGCACGGTCTGATCTGCCGCCGTCGATTCACTCGTGATCCACAGTCCGGTGCCCGTCGGCACCGTGCTGCCGCTCGGCACCGGCGCCGTCGCGGATGCGTCGGAGAACATCGCGTGTCCGGCGGGCACCGTCACCGCGACCTCGGCTGCACCCGCGGCCTCGACGAGGAACGGTCCGACCGCGGTGCCCATGGGGCCTGCGGCGTCTGGAGGAGTGACGGTCACGTTCGGTGCGGGTGGCTCGGCGACGGGACCCGCGGCCTGCGCGGCGATGACGATCGCGGCGGTGGCGCCTTGGATATCGGGGTTCGACGGGCTGACGACGAAGCCGTCGGTGAAGTACCAGATCGCGGCCTGCACCGCGGCCGCTCGCTGGTCGTCGTTCGCCAGGTCGCCGGGCAGCGACGTGGTCGGGAAGAACGAGTTCACGACGTAGCTCACGTAGCCGAGGTTCGGCACCTCGGATCCGGCCCACGTGCCGTGCTCGTACCCGACCCCGACCGCCGTGTCGACCCTGAGATCGATGCAGTACGCCGGCGCGGTCAGTCCTGGATCGGACACGCTGGTCACCGTGATGGCACCTGCGAACGTCGTGACCGATTCGTAGCCGATCGGCTCCGCGCCGAGTGGGTAGGGCTCCAATGGATCTGGGGTGATCGGGGTGGGAGGCTGCAGCCCGGTGATCGTCAGTCCAGCGCCGAGCGAGTCCACGAGCACGTCGGTGCTCTCGCCGACGGCGGGTTCGACCGTGGGCGGCGGATCCGCCAGCCGTGCCTGAGCCGGGCTGAGCGGGACCGCGACCAGAGCGGCGAGCACGATGCCGCCCAGCGCGGCGAGCGCGCCGACCCGCGGGTATCGTCCCGCTGCCGTACCGATCCTGGGTTCCATGAGCCTGCCTCCGAGCCAGGCTCGAGAGGGTCGGGCCGGCCACGAGCCATCCTCTTGCAGCTCGGGGGCCCGCGCAATGAGGAATCCTTACATCTTGCGCTTTATCTGGGACTGAGTTGCGCGAGCCGGGCGGATGCTTCGTGCAAGACGTCGATCCGCTTGCAGAACGCGAACCGGACGAGGCGCGCAACGCCCGCGCGGTGCTCCGCCGGCACGAACGCGGACACCGGCACACCGACCACGCCCGCAAGCCCCGGCAGGCGGCGGCACAGCTCCTCACCGTCGGCGAAACCCACCGGTCCGGCGTCGGCGACGATGAAGTACCCCGCGGCGGGCAGCGCGACATCGAACCCTGCGGCGGTGAGTCCGTCGGCGAGCAGATCGCGCTTTGCGCGGAGTGCGTCGGCAGCGCGAGCGAACACCGCGTCGGGCAGATCCAGCCCCACGGCGATCGCCGGTTGGAACGGTGCGCCGTTCACGTACGTCAGGTACTGCTTCACGGCGAGCACGGCCGTGATCAGGGGCGCGGGACCCGTGACCCAGCCGATCTTCCACCCGGTCGTGTTGAACGTCTTGCCCCCGGACGAGATGGAGAGCGTGCGATCCCATGCCCCCGGAAGCGTCGCGACAGGGACGTGTCGGCCATCGAAGACGAGGTGCTCGTACACCTCGTCGGTGACGATCACGGCGTCGTGGCGCTCGGCGAGCTCGACGACGAGCTCGAGCGTGTCACGATCGAGGACCGCGCCGGTCGGGTTGTGCGGCGAGTTCACGATGATGAGACGGGTTCGATCGCTGACCGCGGCGCGCAGCTCCTCGGGGTCCGGCCGCCAGTCGGGGAAGCGGAGGGGGACGGTGGTGAGGACGCCACCCGCTCGCGCAACCAGCGCGGCGTACGCGTCATAGGCCGGCTCGAACGCGACCACCTCGTCGCCCGGCTCGACGAACGCGAGGATCGAGGCCGCGAGCGCCTCGGTGGCTCCCGCGGTGACGAGCACCTCGGTCGCGGCATCCGGCTCGAGGCCGTACCACCTGCGCTGGTGGCGCGCGATCGCTTCTCGCAACACGGGCATGCCCATGCCCGGCGGGTACTGGTTGACGCCCGTCGCGATGGCCTCGCGCGCCGCGTCCAGCACCTCGGCCGGGCCGTCCTCGTCGGGGAACCCCTGACCGAGGTTGAGCGCGCCGGTGGCGGCCGCGAGCGCGCTCATCTCGGCGAAGACCGTGGGGCGTACCGCGCCGTCGGCGCCGAGCAGACCGGCGCCCGCCGCGGTGCGATGCCAAGGGAGGAGGGGGCGCTGTACAACGGTCACGTTCACACCGTATGCCAGGTTGCGCTCGCTACGCTGATCACGGCATCCGGATGACTCCAGGTGAAGCGATAGGGAGTTCATAGACTTCGCCGATCTGCCGCACAGGGTGCGGGGCGACAGTGGGATCGCTTGAAAGGAGCAGACATGACCGACAACCAGCACGGCCCGGCCCAAGGGGAGCCCATCGAGCCTCGTCAGCCGGGTGAGGCCGCGCCCGGCGCCGACCTCCCGGCTGAGACGGTGAACCCAGCTCCGGCCGACCAGACCACACCCGCGGCGCCGGCTGTCGAAGACGGGACGTCGTCTCCCGCGGCCTCGCTCGCCGGACCGCAGGCGGCGCCCACGGTGCCCGCCGCACCGCACGCAGCTCCCGCTGCTCCGGCAGCTGCCGCTGCTCCCGCCGCCGATGCTCCGGCAGCTCCCGCTGCCGCGGCGCCGGCTGCGCCTCAGGCTCCGGCCGGGCCGACGGGCACCGTGTACGCACCCGGGCAGTCGCCGCAGCCGTACCACGCGCCGCAGTACAACCACCAGGCCGCCGCAACACCGCAACCGGGCTACGGCTCGCAGGCGGGGTCGCAGACCGCACCGCAGCATTCGACGGCGGGGCACGGCGCATCCGGCCACCACGCGCAGACGCAGCCGACCGAGCCGTTCCCCGGCGGGTACGGGTCCGTGCCGCCGGCGTTCGGTGGCCCGACCGGCCCCGGCGCAGCACCCCAGCCGGCCGCCGAGCAGCCGAAGCCGCGTCGCGTCGGGCTCGGCGTGGCCGCAGCCATCGTCGCCGCGGCGCTCGTGGGCGGCGCCTCAGGCGCGGGGATCGCCACCGTGCTGAACGGTGACTCCTCGAGTGGCACCGTGCAGTCCTCCGCCACGGGGACCCAGAACATCGTCGTGAACGACACCGACTCGGTCAACGAGATCACGGCCGTCGCCGCGAAGGCGAGTCCGTCGGTCGTGACCATCTCGGTGGCCGGCGGGCAGGGTGCGGGCACCGGCTCGGGCATCATCCTCTCGGACGACGGGTACGTGCTCACGAACACGCACGTGGTCACCCTCGACGGCACGACGGGTGAGGCGACCATCCAGGTCAAGACGAGCGACGGCCGGCTGTATGGCGCCGACCTCGTCGGCACCGACCCGCTCTCCGACCTCGCCGTGATCAAGCTGCAAGAGGCGTCAGGGCTGCAGCCGCTCGAGTTCGCCGACTCCGACGAGCTCAACGTCGGCGATGTGGCGATCGCGATCGGTGCGCCGCTCGGGCTCGCCGGGACCGTCACGAACGGCATCGTCAGCGCGCTGAACCGCAGCATCGATGTCAAGTCCTCCGCCGCGCCGGCGACGCCGGAAGACGGCGAAGACCAGGGGCAGGGCGGCCAGCAGCCGTTCGATTTCTGGAACTTCGACATCCCCGGCCAGCAGGGCCAGGGACAGCAGACGCAGGCGGCCGGCACCATCTCGATCCCGGTGATCCAGACCGACGCGGCGATCAACCCCGGCAACTCGGGTGGCGCGCTCGTCGACTCCGAGGGCAAGCTGATCGGGGTCAACGTCGCGATCCTCTCGGCGGGTGGCGCATCCGGTGAGGCCGGCAACATCGGCGTCGGCTTCGCGGTCCCCGCGAACCTGGCTCAGCGCGTCTCGAAGGAGATCATCGAGACCGGGTCCGCCACGCACGGGCTGCTCGGCGCGACGGTCACGAGCGCGCAGGCCGACGAGGAGGCCACGACCGTCGGCGCCCTCATCACCGAGCTCACCCAGGGCGGGGCGGCGGCAGCGGCGGGTCTGCAGCAGGGTGACGTGGTCACCAAGTTCAACGGCGTCCCGATCACCGACCAGACCGACCTGACCGCACAGGTCCGGGCGCAGGCCGGCGGCGCGAAGGCGCAGCTGACCTACGTGCGAGGCGGCGAGACGAAGACCGTCGACGTGACGCTCGGCACGTTCGAGGGCTGACGCGCGACGCCCACGTCACGATGAGGGCCGGCACCTTCGAGGTGCCGGCCCTCATCGGCGTTGGTGGTCGGCACTGCTAGGCTCGATCGACCGAGCAGGAGTGAGGTATTTTGCCGCAAGAGCCACCGGAGGCGACGCCGTCGCCGCGCACCGGCGTCTCCTACGTCATGCCGGTGCTGAATGATGTCTCGCACGTCAGGGCCGCGGTGGAGTCCATCCTTGCGCAGGAGTACGACGGGCCGGTCGAGGTGCTCATCGCCCTCGGGCCGTCGATCGACGGGACAGCCGAACTCGTCACCGACCTCGCGGCACGCGACGCCCGGGTCAGAGTCCTCGACAACGAGGTCGGTTCGACGCCGGCGGGGCTGAACCTCGGGATCCGGGCCGCGCGATACCCGGTCGTCGTGCGGGTGGACTCGCACTCCATGCTTCCGCCCCGGTACACGAGCATCGCCGTCGCGACGCTCGAGCGCACCGGTGCCGACAACGTCGGTGGCGTCATGGCTGCGCACGGTGAGACGCCGTTCGAGCGCGCCGTCGCGCTCGCGTACGGCACGAAGGTCGGTCTCGGCGGCACGCCGTTGCACGTCGGCGGCGGCGAAGGGCCGGCGGAGACGGTCTACCTGGGCGTGTTCCGTGCCGATGCGCTGCACCGGGTCGGCCTCTTCGACGAGGACATCAAGCGCGGCCAGGACTGGGAGCTCAATCGCCGGCTGCGCGAGCGCGGCGGCACCGTGTGGTTCACGCCCGAGCTCTCGGTGACGTACCGCCCGCGTTCGAGCCCCGGCCGGTTGGCCCGGCAGATGTTCTCCACGGGTCTCTGGCGCGGTGAGCTGGCGCGGCGCTTCCCCGCCGCGAATGGGCTCCGCTACTTCATTCCTCCGCTCATGGTCGTCGGCGTCGCCCTCGGCCTGATCGTCGGTCTCGTGGGCGTCGTACAGGCCGCCGCCGGCCAACCGCCGTGGCTGCTGCTCGGGTTCCTGATCCCCGCGATCTACGTCCTGTTCGTCGTCGCCGCCACGGTTCGGTACGCTCGCGGATCGGGTGGTGCCACGGCGAGCCGCTTCCTGGTGGTGCTGCCGTGCATCCATGTCGCGTGGGGCACCGGCTTCGTGCTCGGCTATCTCTCGCTCGCACCGAACATCGCGCGACACACGGGAAGGTGACCGAATGAGCACAGCCGGTTTCGCACGACCCACGAGCATCGCGGAGCTCAAGCGCGTCACGCAACCCCCCGAGGTGCGAGGGCGGCGCAACGCCGAGCACTGGACCGCGTCGCTCTACCTGCGCCGGCTGTCGCCCTATCTCACCTGGCTGCTGCTGCACACCCGGATCTCGGCGAACGGGGTGACGGGGCTCATGATCCTCGTCGGCTGGTCGACGGCCGCCGCACTGCTCATTCCTGGGATCTGGGGTGCCCTCCTGGCGGTCGTCCTCGGCCAGCTGCAGATGCTGATCGACTGCTGCGACGGCGAGGTCGCCAGATGGCGGGGCACCTCCTCGCCGGCGGGTGTCTTCCTCGACAAGGTGGGCCACTACACGACGGAGGCGCTGATCCCGATCGCGCTCGGCATCCGCGCCGCGGCCTACCCGCTGGAGTTCCCGGCCGATTTCCTCTGGACGACGGTGGGCGCGATGCTCGCCCTGGTGATCGTGCTCAACAAGGCGCTGAACGACATGGTGCATGTGGCGCGGGCGAACGCGGGTCTGCCGAAGCTCGCCGACACCCACGGCGAGACGGCGCCGAGCGGCGGCCTCGTCGCGACGCTCCGCCGCGCCGCCAGGTTCCTGCCGTTCCATCGGCTCTACCACTCGGTCGAGCTGACGCTCATCGCGTTCGCTGCCGCGCTCGTCGGCCTGATCGCGGGGCAGCCGCTCATCGACCGCGTGGTGGTCGCCGCGCTGCTGCCGCTCTCGATCCTGGCGCTCGTGGGGCACTTCGTCACGATCATGGCGAGCCGTCGTGTCCGCTCCTGAGCCATCGACCGTCGGTGTCGTCGTCCTCACGATGGGGCGACGCCCAGACGATCTCGCACGCGGCCTCGAAAGCGTGCTCTCCCAGCGCGGGGTGACCACCGACGTGGTCGTCGTGGGCAACGGCTGGGACCCCGCAACCGCCTCCCTTCCGGCAGGCGTGAAGACCGTCCACCTCCCCGAGAATCTCGGCATCCCCGCGGGCCGAAACCGCGGGGTTCCGCACGTAGCGGGCGAGGTGCTGTTCTTCCTCGACGACGACGCGTTCCTGCCGGCGGATGACTTCCTCGAGCGGGGCTGCACCATGCTGGCGGCTCGACCCGACCTCGGTCTGATCCAGCCGCGGGTCGTCGATCCGACCGGGCTCACGGCGCCGCGCCGATGGGTTCCCCGGATCCGCAAGGGCGATCCGGCGACGTCGGGCGATGTCTTCTCGTGCTGGGAGGGCGCCGTCCTGATGCCGCGCGCGGTGTTCGACACGGTCGGCGGTTGGGGCGACCCGTACTTCTACGCCCACGAGGGCATCGAGCTGGCCTGGCGGGTGTGGGACTCCGGTCATCGCGCCTGGTATGCGGGCGACCTCGAGGCGGGGCATCCGGTCATCGACCCGGCGCGTCACGCCGAGTATTACCGGCTCAACGCGCGCAACCGCGTGTGGCTCGCCAAGCGCAACCTCCCCGCGATCCTCGTGCCGCTGTACGTGGGCTCTTGGACCGCGATCCAGACCGTCCGCTGGGCTCGTCGCCCCCAGGCGCTGCGCGCCTGGTTCGGCGGCTGGCTCGCGGGCTGGCGCGAGACCCCGGGTGGCCGTCGGCCGATGAGCTGGCGCACGGTCTGGCGGATGACCCGCGCGGGGCGTGCGCCCGTCGTCTGACGCGCGGCCCGACCGCGGAGGTCGTTGGTTACCCTTGTTCAGTGAGCATGAGGACACTGCCGTGGGACTGACCACCGACGCCCGCAGCGCGGTCAAGCTGGTGAAGAGCATCCTGGGCTCGCGCCGTGCCCAGCGACGGCTCGCCGCGGAGCTCGCAGCCAGGCCGCCGCTCGAACCGCACCGCTACCAGATCGGTGTGTACTTCGCCGACGGCAAGGTGAATCTCTACCAGCTGCGGCAGTGGTACGGCCCCCTCGCGGAGCTTTCGAAGACGCACCCGGTGCTCATCCTGAGCCGCGCCTCCGGCGCCGCCCTCGAGCTCCTCGAGGAGTCCCCAGTGCCCGTCGCCTATGTGCGCCGGGTGACCGAGCTGGAACAGGTGATCCACGAGCAGGATCTGCGCGTGATCTTCTACGTGAACCAGAACGCGAAGAACTTCCAGATGATGCGCTACGGACGGCGCTGGCATGTGTTTATCAACCACGGCGAGTCCGACAAGATGTACATGACCACGAACCAGTTCAAGGCGTACGACTACGCGCTCATTGCGGGCGACGCGGCGCGCGCTCGGCTGTCGAAAGTGCTGTGGGACTACGACCTCGACAAGCGCGCCATCCCCATCGGCCGCCCGCAGGCCGACCACTACTCGGGTGCGCTGCCGTACACGCCGGACGATCGGGAGGTGGTGCTGTACGCGCCCACCTGGGAGGGCGATCGCGCCGCGGCGGCGTATGGATCGATCGTGTCGCACGGTGTGCATCTCGTGCGCGCGCTGCTCGCGACCGGGCGCCACCGGGTGATCTACCGGCCGCATCCGCGTTCCGGGGTCGTCGATCGCGCCTACGACGCGGCGAACCGGGAGATCATGCAGGCGATCCACGAGGCGAACGTCGAGGATCCGCGCGCGCAGCACATCGTCGATCGGGGCCCCGAGCTCGGCTGGCAGCTCGCGGCGGCCGACGTCGCGGTGGTGGATGTCTCGGCCATGGTCTACGACCGGCTGGCCGCCGGCAAGCCGCTGCTCATCACGCGGCCGGTGAACCCCGGTGCGGAACTCGACACGGGCGGCTATCTCGGCGCGTGCGAGTGGCTGGATGCCGGCCCGGGGGAGACCATGCTCGCGCGGCTCGACGAGGTCGCGCACGATGAGGCGGCGCTGGCGCGCCTCGGCGTCTGGGTCGAACGGTACTTCGGCGACATGACGCCCGGGGCGACGACGCGACGGTTCCATGCGGCGGTCGACCATCTGTTCGCCGAGTGGGAGCGGTTCGCCGCGTTGCACGCCGACGACGGGGAGGTCGACGATCACGACCACCGCGCCGACGCTGACGACGATCTCGAAGCGACCGCCTGAGCGCACGGCGCGCGTGCGGCGTCGTCAGCGAGCGTCAGGTGGCGCCGCCTGCTGCTCATGCGGCTCGGGCGTCTGCTCAGCCGCCCCCGGCTGCTGCTCGGAAGGGTCGCGCTCCGCGTGGTCGCGGGGCGTGCGCGTGAGTGCGCCCCGCGCGGCGCGGCCCGTCGCTTCGCCCACCTGACGGATGCCTCGTGCCGAGGCCTTGGCGAGGCCGCCGATGGCCGCGCCCGCGCGGGCCGCTCCGCGGCCGACGGCCTGCAGCGCGGTCTCGTCGCCCCGTGGCTCCAGCTCGGCCGGAACGACGGCTGGGGCCTGTCCGAACGCGAGCCGCGATTGTGTGAGGACACGGCGGCCGAGCACATGGTTGCCGATGCCGCCGATGGCGGCGCCGATGCCGAACGGTAGCGCCTTGCCGAGCCATCCGGCGCCGCCGCGGACCGCGAACTGCTTGATGAACACGTGTCGCAGGCGATCGACGACCGTGCCCATCACGGCCTTGGGCATCGAGTTCGTGATGAGCTCGCCCCAGTACGCGTTCCGGGCGATGCCGGTACCCGACGCCTGCGCGGCGAACTGGCGGACCAGGTCGCTGCCCTCGCGACCCAGCATGAGGGTCATGACGAGCGCCCTCGCGCGCTCGGGGCTCTCCACCGGGATGCCGTGCACCTCGGCGACCGATTGGGCGAACAACGCCGTGGCTTCCAGGAACCCGGCGGTCTCGACGCCGGACAGGGCGAGCGTGACACCGGTGCCGATGCCCGGCACGACCGCGGTCGCGCCGACGGCGGCGCCGCCGGTCGTCACGGCCGCGAGGTACCGCTGCTCCAGGATGCGGATCAGCCGATCGGGGGTCGCCTCCGGCGCGCGTCGACGGATGCTGCGCAGATGGGCCAGCACGACGGGACGCTGGATGGCGAGCGCGACGTCGATGCCGCGCTCGAACCCGACCGCGCGCCCCGCCGTCGACGACGCCGTGGCGTGGTCGTCGTGGTCATTCGTCGAACCGGGCTCACGAGGCGCCTCCGTCCCCATCGAGGTGATCTTGTGCACGCGCTCGGACATGCGCCGATCCTAAGCGCTCATCCTCCACGAAACGCCGGGGGTTGCGGCCAGGCGGCGCGCGCGCCCCCCGCATCACCCGAGAGAGCCGAGCCCCTCGGCCAGCTCCGCGTGTCGGCGCCGAAGGGTGCGCGCGGCTTTGGCGTTCACGCGATGGTCGAACGGGAGCGCATCCGTCTCGATGCGGTCGGCGAGGTCGTGTGTGGAACGTAGGGCCGCGTTCAGGATGCGGCGTGCAGCGCGCCGCGGGACACCGAGGGCGTCGGCCGCGCCGGCGAAACGACGTGCGGTCAATGTGTCCCGCCCCTCGACCGTGAGCGCCAAGGTCTCATCGCCGTAGAACACGGTCGACGGCAGGTCGTATGCCGGCGTCACCCGAAATTCGCCGGGCTCGGCCTCGTAGACCGACAGGTTCTTCGCGTGCTGGTCACCGTTGCCCGTCAGCCAAGCGAATGCGAGCTGCTCGAGTAGGCGTGCGGCGGCCACCACGGGGGCTGCGGTCAGAGCGGCCAGGGCGGCTGCCGCCTGCTCGAACGAGACGTTGTACTTGTCGGCGGGCCACAGCCCCGCTGCTTGCGCCGCGTCCTCGACGGCGATCATTCGAATCGTGCCGTCACGCGGCATGCGGTCGAATCGGCCGACCAGCAGGCCTGACTGCCCGTCGGCGTCTGTGATGATTCGTGCGGTCGCCGTGGGCATGCCGGATGACCGGGAGAGATCCGCGAAATATGCTTCGTTCTGGACGAGGTGCTGAAATTCGGGTGGATCGAGCTTCAGGATGAACCGCTCGGCCCGGTGCCGCACGGGGAGTGAGAGCATGGCCGCGGAAGCTTTGTCCTGCACGCCGGCGAGGCTCGGCCGAGCGGCGATGCCGCTCCGGCGCAGCAATTCGGCGAATCGGACCTCCGCGGCGTTTCCGGGAAGCGCGAGAGCTGACACGTCAGAAGGCGGTCGTTCGCCTGCTGGCACGACCTGTACATCACCGATCGTGTCTGCGCCGACCGCGGTCAGGAGCGAGAGCTCGTCGTCGGCTGATGTCTTGACCGAGCGACGAAGGGCGCTCAAGCGGCGTCCCTCGGGCAGCAGACCGGCGAAGAAGGCGGGAACCGCGCCCGCGGGCGTGACGAGCGGGTCCGCCGACCGGGGGAGCGTACTCGCCACCGGCGGGGCTTCCGATGCAAGATACTCCGCGCGGTATCGGAATTCGGTGCCGCCGGCGATCCGCCTGAGTTCGGCGGCGAGTCGACCCGCCTTGTAGACCTCCGCGACCGGGACCATGGTCAGCTCGCGGTGATCGTCAGTCCGAGGGTGCGGGCGACCGCGAGAACGTGATCCAATCGCACGCTCGGCTTTCCCCGTTCGAGTTCGCCGAGAAACCGCACGGACACGCCGGAGAGGTCCGCGAGTTCGTCCTGGGTCAGGCCCAGCTGACGGCGTCGGGCCCGTAGCATCTTGCCGAGCGCGGCGCTCTCGGACAGGATTCCCGCTCCGGTCGGAGCACTCATTGCCCACCTCCATCGGCACGATCGTGCCGAATGTCTCCGATGGTACTCGTTCGTCTGGACGGTGTCGACCGTTTCGGCACGATCGTGCCGATATTTGAACTGGGGTCGGGAAGGATACCTCGAGCACTCCAGAACGGCAGGATCGTGCCGATGGGGCGTGGAGGGGGTTGAGCTACTTCTTGGGCGCGTAGTCGGCGTTGTATCGGTCCAGTACCTCGTCGATCGGGGCGTCGAGCTGCAGCCGGCCCTGATCGAGATACAGCCCCCGCGTGCAGAACCGGCGCAGGTCGCGCTCGTTGTGCGACACGAAGAACATCGTGCGACCGCCAGCGAGCAGCTCCTCGATGCGCGCGTAGCACTTCTCGCGGAACGCCTTGTCGCCAACCGCGAGCACTTCGTCGACGAGCAGGATCGGCTCGTCCAACTGCGCGATCACCGCGAAGGCGATACGCACCTTCATCCCGCTTGACAGGTGCTTGTACGGCGTATCCAGGAAATCGCCGATCTCGGCGAAGGCGATGATGTCGTCGAACTTGCGGTCGACCTGCGCGCGCGTCATGCCGTGCAGTCCAGCCGTGAGGTAGACGTTGTCCCGGACCGTCAGATCATCGACGAAGCCGCCCGTGATCTCGATGAGCGGCGCGACACCGCCGGTCACGACGACGCGGCCCTCATCGGGCAGCATGACCCCCGCGACGAGCTTCAGCAGGGTCGACTTGCCCTGCCCGTTCCGCCCGACGACGCCGATTGCCTCGCCGGGCCGTACATCGATCGACACCTCGCGCAGCGCCCAGAACTCGTTGGACCGGATGCGGCGCCGCTTGGCTGAGAACAAGTCTTTGAAGGAGCGCCGGCCGCGCCGGTTGCGGCGGAACCGGATACCGAGGCCCTCGGCGCGGATCGCGTACGGCTGCGTGTCGGCGAGCGCCGCTGCTGAGGCATCCGTCATCAGATCTCCTTCAGCACCTGGCGGACGCTCCCGCGGAAGACGAGGAGCCCGATCGCGAGCAGCGCGAGCGACATGAGGGCGGAGACCACGACGTTGAACCAGTCCAGCTCGTGCGGGAAGAACCCCGCACGATACAGCCCGAAGATGCCCGACAGCGGGTTGAACGCCGCCCACACGTGCAGCTGCTCAGGCAGGTTCTCGACACCGTAGATGATCGGCGAGGCGTAGAACAGGAAGCGCAGCACGAGCTTCACGGCTCGTTCGAGATCGCGGAAGAACACCACGAGCGGGGCCACGATCAGCGCCACGCCACAAGTCAGCACCGCCTGCAGCACGATCGCCAGCGGGAAGAACACCAGCTCCCAGTGCAGCTGTGCACCCGGCGCAAAGATCACGAACAGTGCGAGCACCGGCAACGCGAAGATGAACTCGATGCCCTTCGACAGCACGATGCGATTGACCCAGATCGTGCGCGGGATCATGGTCGACCTGACCAGCTTGGCGTCCTTCAGAAACGCGCGCGTCGAGTCTGAGACCGCGCCGTTGAACCACATCCAGGGCAGCAGGGCGGTCAGCAGGAAGACGATGTACGGCTCGGTGCCGACCGGCCGGTGGAAGACCTGCGTGAAGACGAACCAGTAGATCCCGGCCATGACCAGCGGGTCGAGCACCGACCACAGATACCCGAGCGCCGAGGTCGAATACCGCACCTTGAGATCGCGAGTGGTGAGCAGCCAGAGCGAGTGCCGGTACCGCAGCAACGGCGTCCGCTGGAGCGGATGCGCGTCGCCGTCGCGTCCGACCGGAACCGTCCTCACCACGGGACCCATCGTAGAGGTCGCGCGAGGGTAGGTTTGCAGAGGGCGTTGCGGCGTGTGCCGCGAGAATGGAGGGACGGTCGTGCGCAGCACGAGTACGCGGATCCTGCTGAGCTGCGCCGCGATCGGTGTGGGCGGCGGGCTCATCGCGGGCGGGTCGGGCTATCTCGCGGCCGCATTCGCGGCCTTCGGGCCGCTGCTCTACGGCCTCACGATCGGATCGCACTTCCTGCCGAGTGTCGTCGCGTTCGCCCTCCTGCGTCGCCCGGGTACCGCGGTGCTGACGGGGTTCATCGCGGGCATCGTCGGCATGGCGTTCGCGCCGCAGTGGTGGTTCCGGTACATCGCGACCGGGCTGCTGGTCGGAGCGCTGCTCGAGCTGCCGTTCTTCATCACCCGGTATCGGCGCTGGGACGGGTGGCTGTTCTACCTCTCCGGCACCGTGGCCGGTGCGCTGCTTGGCGCGGTCGTGTTCTTCGCGCTGGGCGCCGAGCATTACGCGTGGTGGGCATGGCTGATCGCCCTGTCGTGCTGGGTCGTGAGTCCGCCGTTCTTCATCTGGATCGGGCGGGTCATCGCTCGATCGCTCGAGCGGGCCGGCGTCGCACGCGAGCCCTCGGGGCTGCGCCGCGGCTGACGCGCCCGCGCTCGCGCGGGTCTGCGCCACTTCGTTCGCGTGTGCGCGCGAGCGGCTGGCGCAGGTTCATACGGTCG
>Ga0180223_1000596_pt1 | contig 41982 bp, 32 predicted proteins | sample eDN5th30CKraftOP_FD_151337 | JGI IMG/M metagenome (GOLD analysis project Ga0180223, IMG submission 151337) | Enriched Organic Plus compost microbial communities from Emeryville, California, USA - eDNA 5th pass 30_C Kraft OP (version 2) (version 2) ... | reverse complement strand
GGATCAATGGCGTCGAGGTTCAGCGCCACGCCGCAGCCCTCGGGCAGCACGCGCGGAATGTTGTCCGGGAAGCCGCCGCCGGTGATGTGGGCCAGGGCCTTGATGGAGCCGGTCTTGCGAATGGCGGCGAGCAGCGGCTTCACATAAATGCGGGTCGGCGTCAGCAGCGCCGCGCCCAGGGATTTCTCCGGGGCGAACGGCGCCGGGGCCGACCAGTCGAGGCCCAGATTGGCCACCAGCCGGCGCACCAGCGAGAAGCCGTTGGAGTGAACCCCGGAGGAGGGCAGGCCCAGCAACACGTCGCCAGGGCGCACGTCGTCATGCGGCAAAAGCTGGCCGCGCTCGGCCGCGCCAACAGCGAAGCCGGCGAGGTCGTAGTCGCCGTCCGCGTAGAGACCGGGCATCTCGGCCGTCTCGCCGCCGATCAGCGCGCAGCCGGCGTCGCGGCAGCCCTGGGCGATGCCGCGCACGATCTCCACGGCCGCCGCCGGATCGAGCTTGCCGGTGGCGTAGTAATCGAGGAACAGCAGCGGCTCGGCGCCCTGGACCACCAGATCGTTGACGCACATGGCGACCAGATCGACGCCCACGGTGTCGTGGATGCCGGTGTCGATGGCGATCTTCAGCTTGGTGCCGACGCCGTCGTTGGCGGCGACCAGGATGGGATCGCTGAAACCAGCCGCCTTCAGGTCGAACAGGCCGCCGAAACCGCCGATCTCGGCGTCGGCTCCCGGGCGCCGGGTTGAGCGCACCAGGGGCTTGATCGCGTCGACCATGGCGTTGCCGGCGTCAATGTTGACCCCGGACTGGGCGTAGGTGAGGCCTTCTGCTTTCTGCTCAGTCATCTGTCTCGTGCGCTCCGGTGTTGGGGGGCAGGTACGACGGCCGGCGGCAAGGCGCAAGGGTTGATGCAAGGGTTCATGACGGATTCATGTGGCGCCGCCCTGGTTTTCGCGCGGATTTTCCTGCGAAAATCGCTCTGGCGGCCGTCCAGCGCCGCCTGCGCCTGCCCCCGGGGGAGCGCGCGCCCGGTCTGCCATAAACGGCGCCGCGCGCCGGATGAAATTTTCCGTGCTGTCGCGGCCCGGCGGGATGGCCTCCCGCGGAGGTCCCGGGATGATCTTGCGGACCTCTGGCGCCATGCGCCCGCCGCGTTGTGACGTGATATGCGGACGCCGGCGGAACAGGCAGGCGGAGGGCGTTGCGGGCCGGTCGCCGCGTGCCATACCATCAGGGCGGAGGATGTATGACGATTCCCAATCTGATCACCGTCGCCCGGTTGCTGATGGTGCCGCTGGTCGTCGTGATGATCGGCGCGGGGCACTGGGCCGCCGCATTCGCCATCTTTCTGCTGGCCGGCGTGTCGGACGCGATCGACGGCTTCATTGCCCGGCGCTGGGGCATGCAGTCGGAGCTAGGCGCCTACCTCGATCCGTTGGCGGACAAGGCGCTGCTGGTGTCCATCTATGTCGCCCTCGCCATCCACGGCGTGTTGCCGGGCTGGGTGGCGATCGTCGTCGTGTTCCGCGACATCATGATCGTTGCGGCGCTGCTGCTGTCGATGCTGCTGGACAAGCCCATGGAGGTGCGCCCGCTGATCGTCAGCAAGCTCAACACGGGCGCGCAGATCGGCTTCGCGGCGCTGATGCTTGGCTCCAACGCCTTCGGCGGCGCGCCGCCGCTGCTGGTGGAGGTGGGGCTGATGCTCACCGTCGCCCTGACCCTCTGCTCGGCCGGCGCCTATCTTGTGTTATGGTTGCGCCATATGGCCGCCTGATGCGGTCCGGAGGACCGGGTGGGCGCGCCCCGGGGCGTTTCGCCTGATCTGGCGGCGCCAGGTCAGATTTTGCTTGCAGGTCCCGGCGCCGCTGGCCGGACTATCGCCGTGATGTCGGTCAGGGAGCAGTGATGCAGGTCAGACGGGGCAGATTCTGGATTGGCGTGCTTGTCGCCGCGGCGCTGTTTTTGTGGCTGTTTGGCGGGGCCATGTTTCCGTTCGTGGTCGGCATGGGGCTTGCTTACCTTCTGGATCCGCTCGCCGACCGGTTGCAGCGCCTGGGCATGAGCCGCATCCTCGCGGCCTGCGTCATCCTGCTGCTGTTCGTGCTGCTGGTGGTGCTGGCGTTGTGGATCCTGGTGCCCGTGCTTGCCCAGCAGGTGGCGGGCTTCCTCGACAACATGCCGCGCTATTTCGCCCGCCTGCACGACCTCGGCAACGCCTATGTGCGGCCCCTGTTCCAGCGCTTCGGCGTGGAGCAGGCGCTCAATGACGCGCAAACCTCCGTGGGACAGATTTTCTCCCAGGGCGCCTCCTGGGCCGGCGGGCTGCTGAAATCCGTGTGGAGCGGCAGTCAGTCCGTGCTTGGCGTCGTCGGCCTGGTGGTGATCGCCCCGGTCGTGGCGTTCTACATGCTGATCGACTGGGACCGCATGGTCGCCGCCATTGATTCCTGGGTGCCCGTTGGCCAGCGCGAAACCGTGCGCACGCTGGCGCGCGATATTGACCGGGCGATCGCCGGCTTTGTCCGGGGGCAGAGTCTGGTCTGCCTGTTTCTCGGCGTGTTCTATGCGGTTGGTCTCAGCATCGTCGGCCTGAATTTCGGCGCGCTCATCGGTCTTGGCACCGGCTTTTTGACCTTCATTCCCTATGTGGGTTCAACCCTCGGCCTCGTCGTGTCGATGACCGTGGCCATCGTGCAATTCTGGCCGGAATGGACATGGATTGTCGCGGTTCTGGCGATTTTTGTCGCCGGCCAGTTCATCGAGGGCAACATCATCTCGCCGGTGCTGGTGGGCGACGCCGTTGGCCTGCATCCTGTCTGGCTGATGTTCGCGCTGGTGGCCTTCGGTTCGCTGTTCGGCTTCGTTGGCGTGCTGATCGCCGTGCCGGCGGGCGCCGCCATTGGCGTGCTGGCGCGCTTCGCCCTGCGCAAATATCTCGCCAGCCCCTATTACCATGACGAGGATCGCGCGCAGCCGCCGCGCATGGTCTCGCCGCCGCGCGGCGAAGGCTGAGGCCGGAAAGCATTGCGCCGTTGTGGATCAGGCTGTTGAACACGGCGGGAAAAGCCGCTTTCACGGCCACGGGACTGGCCTCGACAAATCGCTTTGGCCATTGTGAGCCGGCCGGAAGCCGGGCGCCTGATCTTCCCGTTTTGACGCCGCCGCCCTGATGTGGCCACGGGGATCAGGGAGAATGCGTTCGGTTTCAACCATTTGCTGGCGCGGGACCGGGCCGCGCGCCATGGCTTGCGCCGGGATCGGGATATGGCCCGGTTTTTTGAACTGGCGCGATTTTCTGGCGCGATGTGGCGTTCGTCGCGCCGCGAAACCCTTTACCGACTGCGCGAACAGGAAGCGACCTGGTGTCTGAAGCCGCCGCCCAACTGACCTTGTCCTGGCCCATGCCGGACAGCTTCGCCGAGGAGGATTTTCTCGTTGGCGCGGCGAACGAGCAGGCCTGGGAGATGCTGGCGCGCTGGCCGGCCTGGCCGGAGCCGGTCCTGCGCCTGTCTGGCCCGGCCGGGGTTGGCAAAACCCATCTGGCGTCGATTTTTGCCCGCCGCGTCGGCGCCCGCTGGCTTCCGGATGCGGCCATGCGCAGGCATGATGGCGTTGCGTCGCTCGCGCACGGTGATTTTGACAATTGTCGCCCAATTGTCATCGACTCATGCGATGCGGCGCTGGTCGATGAGCACGCCCTGTTTCATCTTTTGAACCGGGTGCGGGCGGAGGGGGGCGCAGCCCTGCTGGTTTCCCGCAGCGCGCCGCAGCATTGGGGCCTGAAAACGCCGGATCTGGTGTCGCGGCTGCGCCTTTGCCCTGTGGTTGGGGTTGATGCGCCGGACGACGCCCTGTTCCGGGCTATTCTGGTCAAGCTGTTTCACGACCGGCAGCTGGCGATCGACGTCAGTGTCGTCGACTATCTGGCGCGGCGGCTTGACCGTTCGGTTTTGCTGGCGCGCGATCTGGTGGCGCGCATCGACGCCCGGGCGCTCGCGCTGGGGCGACGCGTCTCCCGCGTGCTGGCGGCGGACGTGTTGCGCGAGGCGAAACCGGACGCGCAGGATGGCGAGGATCCCATGGCGATCTGAGCCCCTGCCGCCGGGCGCATCCGAAATTGAGCATATGCGCCGGCCAGGCGTCTGGCCTGGGCGGCGGGCAGGAGAGCGGCAGTGGATACCGAAGACTCACGTGATCGCCCGGCGCGGACTGACGGAGTGCACGCTGGCGTTTCCATTGATGCAGGGGCGCCGGAGGATGACGCCGCGCAGGCCCATGCAACGCCTCCCCATGCCACGCCCGCCCATGCGACGCCCGCTCCGGGCCCGGTGAAAGAGCAGGGGGCGACGCCAGCCGCGGAGGCGTCCGCCCGTCCGGGCGCCTCCCGTGGCGCCGCCGGCCCCGCGTCCGCCGGCCGGAGCCGCACGACCGGCCGCGCCCCGTCCGGCCAGGCAGCCAGACCTGGCCATGCAACGTCTGCCCACACAACGTCCGCCCGCCCGTCGAAACCGGCCCATGGCGCCGGTTCCGCCGGTCCAGTGAAATCGCCGGCTGTGAAGTCTTCGGCCGCGAAGTCCTCCGGCGCCCGGAAGGCGACGCCGCGGCGCGTCGCCAGCGAGCCCGCGCCTGCCGTATCTCCCGACGACGCGCCGGTGGTGGCCGCGGACAATGGCTCGGACCCGGGCGCCATCGCGGCCAGGCTCGCCACGTCCTACGCCGCCCTGTTCCAGAATGACGCGGCTGACGAAGCGCGTCGCTCCGCCGCGCCAGACCCGCAGAACCTCGGCGTCGCCCGCAAGAGCGGCGATATCTCCGCCGCCGCCGCCGAGATCGAGACGCCGACCGATGGCGCCGCCCTGCGCAACACGCCGCAGCGCTTCATCAACCGCGAGATTTCCTGGCTGCAATTCAACCGCCGGGTGTTTGAGGAGGCGTCCAACACGGCGCATCCCCTGCTCGAACAGCTGCGTTTCCTGTCGATTTCCGCCAACAACCTCGATGAATTCTTCATGGTCCGCGTCGCCGGCCTGCGCGGCCAGGTGCGCACCGGCGTGATGACCCTGTCGCAGGATGGCCTGACCCCGGCCGAACAGCTCGCCGCCATCAGCCGCGAGGTGTCGCAACTGGCTGACGACCAGCAGCGCCGCTGGACCGAATTGCGCGACCAACTGCTCGAAAACGGCATCGTCACGGTCGAGGACAAGGACCTGACGCGCGCCGAAACCATGTGGCTGGAGGAGTACTTCCTCAACAACATCTTCCCGGTGCTGACGCCGCTCGCCGTCGATCCGGCGCACCCGTTCCCGTTCATTCCCAATCTTGGTTTCAGCATCGCCCTGTCGCTGTTCCGCCAGAGCGACAACCGCAAGCTGACGGCGCTGATCCGCATGCCGGGCAAGATCGACCGGTTCATCCGCCTGCCGGATTTCGCCGACACCGGCGCCGTGCGCTTCATCGCCCTGGAGCAGGCCATTGGCCGCTTCACCGACCGCCTGTTCCCCGGCTACCAGGTGACCGGCCGCGGCGGCTTCCGCGTCATCCGCGACAGCGACCTTGAAATCGAGGAGGAAGCGGAGGACCTGGTGCGCCTGTTCGAGACGGCGCTGAAACGCCGCCGGCGCGGCACGGTGATCCGCGTGGAATTCGACGGCGGCATGCCGGAGAACCTGCGCAATTTCGTGATGAAGGAGCTGGACGTCTCCGGCGACGAGGCCTTCCTCGTCGACGGCATGCCGGCGCTCAACGATCTGTCGCAGCTGGTGTCGATCGACCGGCCGGACCTGAAGTTCAAGCCGTTCAACGCCCGCTTTCCCGAGCGGGTGCGCGAACATGGCGGCGACTGCTTCGCCGCCATCCGCGAAAAGGACCTGGTGATCCACCACCCTTACGAGAGCTTCGATGTGGTGGTGCAGTTCCTGCAGCAGGCGGCGCGTGATCCCAACGTCGTCGCCATCAAGCAGACCCTGTATCGCACCTCCTCGGACTCGCCGATCGTCAAGGCCCTGGCCGAGGCGGCTGAAGCCGGCAAATCGGTGACGGCGCTGGTGGAGCTGAAGGCCCGCTTCGATGAAGAGGCCAATATCCGCTGGGCCCGTGATCTGGAGCGCGCGGGGGCCCAGGTGGTGTTCGGCTTCATCGAGCTGAAAACCCACGCCAAGCTCTCGTCCGTGGTGCGTCGCGAGGGCGGCCAGCTGGTCACCTATTGCCACGTCGGCACCGGCAATTATCACCCGATCACCGCGCGCATTTATACCGACCTGTCGTATTTCACCGCCGATCCGGTGATCGCCCACGACGTCGCCTGCATCTTCAATTTCATCACCGGCTACGCCGAGCCGGACGAACTGGAGCGCATGGCCGTGTCGCCGGTGACGCTGAAGCCGCGCATCCTCGGTCATATCGCCGAGGAAATGGCCCACGCCCGCGCCGGCCGGCCAGGCGCCATCTGGCTGAAGTGCAATTCGCTGGTCGATCCACAGATTATTGACGCGCTTTATGAGGCCAGCCAGGCCGGCGTCGAGATCGATTGCGTCATTCGCGGCATTTGCGCCCTGCGCCCGGGCATCCCTGGCCTGTCGGAGAACATCCGCGTCAAATCCATTGTCGGTCGCTTCCTGGAGCACAGCCGCATCTACGCTTTTGGCAACGGCGAGGGACTTCCGAACCGGAACGCCCACGTTTATATTTCGTCGGCCGATCTGATGCAGCGTAATCTGGACCGGCGCGTGGAAGCGTTGTGCCCGATCACGACGCCGACAGTGCACCAGCAGGTGCTGGACCAGATCATGCTGGCCAACCTGCTGGACAATGAGCAAAGCTGGCGCATCCTTCCCGATGGTTCCGCCACGCGTATCCAACGCATGCAGGGCGAGGAGCCGTTCAACGCTCACCGTTACTTCATGACCAATCCGAGTTTGTCCGGACGTGGAAAATCCCTCAAGGATTCAAGCCCCAAGATCCTTCGCAAGCGGTCCGCAAGGCGCTGAGGCGGGTGGGGGCGGCCGTCTTCCCGCGCTGAAGCCGGTCGCCATCATTGATATTGGGTCGAACTCGGTGCGGCTGGTCGCCTATGAAGGGCGCACCCGTTCGCCGGCGGCGCTGTTCAATGAAAAGGCGCTTTGTGGTCTGGGGCGCGGCGTCGCCAGCACCGGCAAGATGGACAAGGCCGCCGTCGCCAGCGCGCTGGCGGCGCTACAGCGGTTCCGTGGCCTGTGCGACGTCATGCAGATCGATGATGTGCATGTTCTTGCCACGGCGGCGGTGCGCGACGCCTCAAACGGCGAGCGCTTTATCCAGAAGGCCGAGGAAATTCTGCGCCGGCCGGTGTCGCTGCTGGCGGGGACGCGGGAGGCCGAGCTGTCGGCGCTCGGCGTCGCCTCCGGCTTCTGGAAACCGGACGGCGTCGTTGGCGACATGGGCGGCGGCAGCCTGGAGCTGGTGGAAATCGTCCATGGCGCCCTGCGGCCTGGCCTCAGCCTGCGCCTTGGCGGCCTGGCGTTGCAGGACGCCTCTGGCGCATCCCTCAAGAAGGCCGGGACCCTGGTGCGCGCCGCCCTGGCCAACGCGCCGCAGATCGGCGCGCTGAAGGGCAGGACCTTTTACGCCGTGGGCGGCACCTGGCGCGCCCTGGCGCGGCTGCACATGGAGCAGGTGGGTTACCCCCTGCACGTGATGCATGCCTATGAAATTCTTCCGCGTGAGGCCCTGGATTTCGCCCGCATGGTGCAGCGGCTCGATGTTGGGGCGCTGGAGGCCATCGGTTCAATCTCGGCGGCCCGGCGACCGCTGCTGGCCTATGGCGCGCTGCTGCTGGAGCAGATAATCCGCCGCGGGCACCCGTCCTCGGTGATGATCTCGCCCTACGGCGTCCGCGAGGGCCTGCTGTTCGAGGCGCTCGATCCAGAATTGCAGGCCAGGGATCCGCTGCTCGCCATGGCGTCGGAGATGAACTGGCTGCGTTCCCGTTCGCCGCGCCATTGCGAGGAGCTGGTGAACTGGGTCGGCGACCTGTTCGCCTCCCTGCACCTGAGCGAGACGCCGGCGGAAGCGCGGGTGCGGGCGGCCGCCTGCCTGGTTTCCGACGCCTGCTGGCGGGCGCACCCGGACTATCGCGGCGAGCAGGCGCTGATCCTGCTCTCCCAGGCGACGTTCGCGGGCGTCACCCACCCGGAGCGGGGCTTCATGGCCCTGTCCAATTTTATCCGCCATGAGGGCCTGTCGATCGAGAGCAACGTGGCGCGCATTCGCGAACTGATGCCCATGCACATGGTGGAGCGGGCGCGCATCCTCGGGGCCTCCATGCGCGTCGCCTACATTCTGTCAGCCGCCATGGCCGGGGTGCTGCCCCGCTGCCCGCTGACGGTGAAGAAGGGCGTGCTGACGCTGTCCATTCCGGCGGAACTGGAGAACCTGCGCTCAGACCGCATCGCCAACCGCCTGCGCCAGCTCGGACGAACCCTGGGCATGCAGGTGCAGGTGAACGTCTCGAAGTGAGTGTGTCGAAGTGAGCGCGTGTCGAAGTGAGCGCGTTCAGGTGAGCGTGGGTTAGCAAGCCAAGGCCACGCCCGGCCCATGGGCCAAAGCATTGCGGCGTTCACCGGACGCCGTGTCTGCAAAGGCGGTCCCCGCCGGCGGCGCCGCAACGCGTGCGGCATGACGCGTCAGGCGGGAAGGGCTTGCCCATCTGCCTGCACCAGGCTGCCGGACGCGGCCGCCTGTCTGGCGACGCGGCCGCCCGTCGCCTGTCGTGGGGCCGGGGTTTCAATCCGCCTTTTTCTTCAACCCGTCTTTTTCGCCGGCAGATCCACGAACGACACCTTGCCCTTGTCGACCACGACGCCGATGCGGCCATGCTTCAGCGCCAGGGCGCGTTCGCCGAAGATCGACCGGCGCCAGCCCTTGAGCGCCTGGGTGTCGGCATTGTCGTCAGCGGCGATGGCTTCCAGATCGTCGGTGGTGGCGATCAGCTTTGGCGCCACCTTTTCATTCTCCGAAACTGCTTTCAGCAGCACTTTCAGCAGGTCCATCAGCGCGCCGTTGGAGGAGCGGCCGCGCTCCTTCGACGGCAGGGTGATGGACCGGGGGTCCTTGTCGAGCGCGCCCTTGATGACAGCGATGATCTCTCCGCCGGCGCGCGAGCGCTCGAAGCCGTTGGGGGTGGAGCGCAGCTGGCCCAGCGCCTCCGCCGTGCGCGGCGCGTTGACGGCGATGTCGATCAGCGCATCGTCCTTGAGGATGCGGGAGCGCGGCACATCGCGGGAGCGGGCCTCGCGCTCGCGCCAGGCGGCGAGATCACGCAGCACCAGGGCGTCGCGGGTCTTGCGCAGCCGGCCGCCGAGCTTCAGCCAGGCGTCATCGGGGTTGGTGTCGTAGGTCGCCGGCGAGGTCAGCACCGCCATTTCGTCCGCCAGCCAGTCTTCGCGGCCGGAGGCGGCGAGCTGGGCGCGCAGCGCTTCATAAACCGCCCGCAGATGGGTGACGTCGCCAAGGGCGTAGTTCACCTGCTGCTCGGTGAGGGGGCGCCGCGACCAGTCGGTGAAGCGCGACGTCTTGTCGATTCGCGCCCTGGCCAGATCACTGACCAGCTGCTCGTAGGAAACGGAGTCGCCGTAGCCGCACACCATGGCCGCCACCTGGGTGTCGAACAGCGGCGTCGGAATGACGTGGCCCATGAACCAGATGATCTCCACGTCCTGCCGGGCGGAGTGGAACACCTTCACCACGGCGGGATTGGTCATCAGTGCGAAAAACGGCGCCAGATCGAGCCCCGGGGCCAGCGGGTCAACGAGAATCGCCTCTTCTGGCGACGCCATCTGGATCAGGCACAGCTTCGAATAATACGTCGTCTCGCGCAAAAACTCGGTGTCGACCGTTACGTAAGGGTGGGCGGCGAGGCGGGCGCAGGCCGCCGCGAGTTCTGCGGATGAAGTAACTGGAAGCATACCGGGCTATAGACCACGCTGGGAGGAATGTCCCGACTGTTTAGCTTTTTTGACGCGCCGATGCCATAATTTCTCCGCAAGGACCTGTCGGCGCCTCCTGCACGGCGTTCGCCTTGACAAGGCGTGCGCCGTATGGGTTTTGTCGCGCTCCCGTTTGCCGCCGGCGTTGCCAAGTTTCCCGGCGTCCCCGTTTTTTCAAGGATCTGGCGCAAGACAATGCATCGTTACCGCTCCCATACGTGTGGCGCCCTGCGCGCGTCGGATATCGGCAGCCAGGCGCGGCTTTCCGGATGGTGTCACCGTATCCGTGACCATGGCGGCGTGCTGTTTATCGACCTGCGCGATCATTATGGCGTCGTGCAGTGCGTGGTCGACCCCGATTCGCCGGTGTTCAGCCTGATGGAGCAGGTGCGGTCCGAGTGGGTGGTGCGGGTCGACGGCAAGGTGCGCGCCCGTCCCGAGGGCACCGTCAACCCGGAGCTGCCGACCGGCGAGGTTGAGCTTTACGTGACGGACGCGGAAGTGCTGGGCGCGGCCTCCGAGCTGCCGCTGCCGGTGTTTGGCGACCAGGAGTACCCGGAAGAGATCCGCCTGAAGTACCGCTTCCTCGATCTGCGCCGCGAGAAGCTGCACGCCAACATCATGAAGCGCGGCCGCATCATCACCAGCATGCGCAACCGCATGCAGGACCAGGGTTTCTTCGAGTTCCAGACGCCGATCCTGACCGCGTCGTCGCCGGAAGGCGCCCGCGACTTCCTGGTGCCGAGCCGCATCCACCCCGGCAAGTTCTACGCCCTGCCGCAGGCGCCGCAGCAGTACAAGCAGCTGATCATGATGAGCGGCTTCGACCGCTACTTCCAGATCGCGCCGTGCTTCCGCGACGAGGACCCGCGCGCCGACCGCCTGCCGGGTGAATTCTACCAGCTCGATCTCGAAATGAGCTTCGTCGAGCAGGAAGACATTTTCGCCGCCGTCGAGCCGGTGATCACCGGCGTGTTCGAGGAATTCGCCGACGGCAAGCCGGTGACGAAGAACTGGCCGCGCATTCCCTACGCCGAGGCGCTGCGCAAATACGGCACCGACAAGCCGGACCTGCGCAATCCGCTGATCATGCAGAACGTCTCGGAGCATTTCCGCGGCTCCAACTTCAAGGTGTTCGCGCGCATGCTTGAGAGCGCGGGCAATGAAGTGTGGGCGATTCCGGGCCCCGGCGGCGGCAGCCGTTCGTTCTGCGACCGCATGAACTCCTGGGCCCAGGGCGAAGGCCAGCCGGGTCTTGGCTACATCATGTGGGGCGCGGCCGAGGGTGAGGGCGCGACCGGCGTGGTTGGCCGCGGCCCGATCGCCAACAACATCGGCCCGGAGCGCGTTGAGGCGATCCGCCAGGCGCTTGGCCTGAAGGAAGGCGACGCCGCCTTCTTCGTCGCCGGCGATCCGCAGAAGTTCTACAAGTTCGCCGGCATGGCCCGCACCAAGGTGGGCGAGGACCTGAAGCTGGTCGATCACGACCGGTTCGAACTGGCCTGGATCGTCGACTTCCCGTTCTACGAGTGGAACGAGGACGAGAAGAAGATCGACTTCTCGCACAATCCGTTCTCGATGCCGCAGGGCGGCCTGGAGGCGCTGAACACCCAGGACCCGCTGACCATCAACGCCTTCCAGTACGACATCGCCTGCAACGGCTACGAGATCGCCTCCGGCGGCATCCGCAACCACCGCCCCGAGGCGATGGTGAAGGCGTTTGAACTGGCCGGCTATGACGAGGCGACCGTGGTCGAGCGCTTCGGCGGCATGTATCGCGCCTTCCAGTATGGCGCGCCGCCCCATGGCGGCATGGCCGCTGGCGTGGACCGCATCGTCATGCTGCTCTGCGGCGTCAACAACCTGCGCGAAATTTCGCTGTTCCCGATGAACCAGCGGGCGGAAGACCTGCTGATGGGATCGCCCGCCGAAGTGGGCCCGAAGCAGCTGCGCGAACTGCACATCCGGCTCAACCTGCCGGAGGCGTGACAACGGCGGCCGTTGGCTCTTGTTTTCCAGATCATGGTCATGCCCTGAACGGGGCCTGAACTGGATGGGGCGTCCGCCAAGACCGGCTGGCGCCCCCTTTTACGTAAGGGCGCGCCAGCGCGGCCATCTGGCGCCGGTCGCGCGCCGCAAGGACGGCGGCTCCTTCGGGGACGCCGGACCTGGCCTTGCCTTCCGCGCGGCGCCGCCGGCGGCGCTGCGTGAACGCCGCGGGCGCCATGGAGAAATGGGATGAGCGCTGACACCGCTGTCACCGCCATCGTCGTGGCGTGGAACAGCGCCGGGGCGCTGCCGGAGTGCCTGGAGGCGCTGAACCGCGAGGGCGTCGCCGTCATCGTCGTCGATAACGCCAGCGACGACGACACGGCGGCGGTCGCAGCAGCCCACGGCGCGCGCATCATTCGCAACGCCCGCAATGAGGGCTATGGACGCGGCAACAATATCGGCGCCGCCGCCGTCGCCAGCGACTACATCCTCATCATCAATCCCGATTGCGCGCCTGACCCGGGCTGCGTCGCGGCCCTGGTCGCGGCGGCGGAACGCTGGCCGGACGCCGGCATGCTGGCGCCGCGCATCATCGAGCCGGACGGCCGGCTGTTCTTCCAGCGCCGTTCGCTGCTGTCGCCCTATCTGACCAATCCGCCCGATATCCTGCGCCTGCCGGAAGGCGACTGTTGCGCGCCGTTCCTCTCTGGCGCCTGCCTGCTGATGCGGCGCGCGGTGTTCCAGCGGCTCGGCGGCTACGATCCCCATATCTTCCTGTTCTATGAGGATGACGACCTGTGCCGCCGCGTCGCCGACGCCGGCCTGGCGCTGGTGCATGTGCACGACGCCATCGCCCGGCATGGCCGTGGCAAATCGGCGGGCAGGGCGCCTGGCAGGATATTCCGGACCCGCTGGCACATGGCGTGGTCGCAGGCCTATGTGGCGCGCAAATGGGGCCTGGCGTCGCCGGCCCTGGCGACCGCTCTGGTCAACGGTTGCAAGACCCTGCTGGCGCTGTTCAGTTTCCGCCGCGCCACCATCGAGCGCTACGCAGGCAGCGCCGCGGGCGCCCTGGCGTTCCTGCGCGGCAGGCAGGCGGTGACGCGGGAGCATCTGGAGCCGGCGCCAGATGAACAGGACAAACGCCAGACGGAATGAACCGCAAAACGGATCCGTCACGCTGAAGTCGCATGTGTCCTGGAGCGCTTTCCGGTCAGTCGGGATCGGCGGATCGATCAGAATTCGCTCAAAATAAAGAAAGCTGGTGCAGTTTCCGGTCCAGGATGCCTGAAAACTGCCGCAGGGCGAAAAGGCGCCTGCCTGGCGCGGGAGCGCCCCGGCGGCGCATGTCGCTCATGGGCGATGGACGAAACGCAAGGCTGGAGCGCAGGATAGGCGCCAACTGTTTGTATTGGAGCATGTTCTTCGCGAAACGTGGAATGCGCGCGCCATGGGAATGTCCCGGGATGCGGGTGACGGAAATCAGGGGCAGGATGACGAGAGGATGACCAGCAGGATCGAACGCGTGGGCGCGGTGCGGGCCGGCGAGGCGGTGGCGGCGGAGCCGTGGCGGGGCGGATTGCTGGGCGCCCCCACGGTGACGGAGGCCTCTGTCGGCCGCGCCAACAATTTCAACCTGCTGCGCCTGGTGATGGCGGTGGCCGTGGTCGTCTCGCACGGCTTCAGCGTCATTACCGGCAATGTGCGCGACGAGCCGCTGACGGCCGCGACCGGCTACACCCTGGGCGAGCACGCCGTGAACGGCTTCTTCGTCATTTCCGGGTTTCTCGTCACCATGAGTTTCGACCGGCGCGGCTGGCTCGACTATGCCCTTGCCCGCGTATTGCGCATCGCCCCGGGCCTGATCGTCGCCACGCTGATGGTCGGGCTGGTGCTGGGCGCGGCGCTCAGTTCCCTCGGGCCGTTCCGTTATCTGGCCGACGCGGGAACCTGGAAATTCGTTGTCCAGACCCTGACCACCTACAAGAGCAACACCGTTCTGCCGGGGGTGTTCGAGAACAATCCCTTCCGCTTCCCCATGGGAACGGTGTGGACGCTGAAATATGAGGTGATCTGTTACGTCGCCGTATTCGTGATCGGCGCGCTTGGCCTGCTGCGCAGCCGCCGGCTGGCGCTTGGCCTGCTGCTGTCGCTGGCCGCCGCCCTGCTGCTGCTGGACTGGTTGCAGCCGGACGCCGCCAAGGGCCTGCAGACCGCCGTGCGGCTGCCGTTGCTGTTCACGGCTGGCGCGGTGTTCTACCGCTTCGGCGGCTCCATCCGCCTGTCGGTCCTGGCGGCGATGTTCATGATCGCCGGCGTCGTGCTGCTGCGGCACACCTTCGCCTACAATGCGGCGCTGTTTCTCACCGAGGCCTATTGCCTGATGTGGCTGGCGCTGGTTCCCGTCAGCCGGTTCGTTCCTGGGCCCCGGGACGATGTGTCCTATGGCGTTTACCTGTACGGCTGGCCGATCCAGCAGGCGCTGCACGCGCTGTTTCCGCTGGCCGGCGCGCTCGTCCTGCTGGCGCCGGCGCTGGCGCTCACCGTGCTCGTTGGCTTCGTCTCGTGGCGGATGGTCGAGAAGCCGGCGCTCAATATCAAACGTCGCCTCCTTGACCGTCGCGACCGCCCGCGACCGATCTGACCGCCTCCAGGAGCCCTGGAGCGTCCGCATGCGACAATGCCCGCGCATGGCGCGGGCATTGTTACTGGCGGCGGCTTGCAGGTTGACGGCTCAGCGCTTCTTGCCGATATCGCGAAGGTCGAACGGCGTCGTCTGGTACATCTCGTTGATCCAGTTGCCGAACAGCAGGTGAGCGTGGCTGCGCCAGCGGTTGTTGGGCGTCTGCTCCGGGTTGTCCCCCGGGAAATAGTCGTGCGGGATGGCCATCGGAATATTGGCGCTGAGATCGCGGAAATACTCCTCGGCCAGGGAGGTCGAGTCATACTCGATGTGATTGAACATGTGCAGCGAGGCCGTCGCCGGATCGTCCAGCAGGCACAGGCCCGCCCTGTCGCTCTCCGCCAGCACCTTCACGCCGGAGCCCGCCGGAATATCGGCCTTGCGCACCTCGGTCCAGCGTGACACCGGGATCGAGAAATCGTCCGAGAAGCCACGCAGATAGGGCGAGGCCGGGTACAGGTTGCGATGGCGGAACACGCCGAACGCCTTCTGCTCCAGCTCATATTTGGGCATGCCGTGGAAGTGGTGCACGGCGGCCTGGGCGCCCCAGCAGATGTTGAAGGAGCGATGCACATGGGTCTGCGTCCAGTCGAAGATCCGGCGCAGCTCGTCCCAATAGTTCACCTCCTCGAACGGCAGCCGCTCCACCGGCGCGCCGGTGATGATGAACCCGTCGAACGTCTCCTCGCGGATTTCCTCCCACGTGCGGTAGAAGGCGATCATGTGCTCGGCGGGCGTATTGCGCGGCGTGTGGCCGGAGATGCGCACCAGCGTCATCTCCACCTGTAGCGGCGTGGCGCCGATCAGGCGGGCGATCTGCGTCTCCGTCCGGATCTTGTTGGGCATCAGGTTGAGGAAGCCGATGCGCAGCGGGCGGATATCCTGACGCACCGCGTCGGTTTCGCGCATGACCATCACGCCCTCGGCCTCAAGGGTGCTGAAAGCGGGCAGATCATCGGGCAGCTTGATGGGCATCGGCGCATCCACTCAGGTTTCGCGTTCTCCGTCAGACGGGAAAGCGCGTCGACAAACGACAGCGCGATGGCGGCTTGTGGCCGTCTCTCGCGCGCCTGAATCGGGCAGGTGGGTGCGGTGGCTGGTTCCGTTTGGTTGCCGGTCGGCCACATCCTCCCCTTGGGGAGCGCCACCTTGCCCGGAACAGGCAGGTTGGCGTTGGGAAACCATCCCAACTCCTGATGTAAGGCCCTGTCTATGCCGGATTTTCCTCCGGCACAAGAGGGAGGTTTCGCGTCCGGGGGCGTCGGGAGAAAATTATTGCGCGGCCGCCCGTCGTTCTGAAATGTTTTACGGAACGCGGGATGCGCCGCCGCTGACGCAAAACCGGCTGGACCAGACGGCTGACGCAAAAATTCGATGTGCGCCGGCGTTGCGCCCGCGGCGGCGGCGCTGTCCCGGCCGGATGCGGTTTCCTGTCAGCCGCCGTCGCGAATTTTCCGCACGGCGGCGGCGAAGGCCGCCACGTCCGTGTCCTGCAGCAGCGGCAGCAGCGTCTGCACCTGTTCCTTCGGCAGGTCCCACCAGGCGCTGGCGAGCAGGGCGGCGATATCGGATTCGCTGAAACGGTAGCGGATGACGCGCGCCGGATTGCCGCCGACGATGGCGTAGGGCGGCACATGCTTCGTCACCACCGCCCGGGCCGCCACGACCGCGCCGTGGCCTATGGTGACGCCGGAAAGAATCATGCAGCCGGAGCCGAGCCAGACGTCATGGCCGATGTGCACGTCGCCCGCGGTGGCGTGATAGTCGCTGTCCGCGCCGGGCCAGACCGTTGGAAACGCCGGGAAGGGGAAGGTCGACACCCAGTCCAGCCGGTGGTTGCCGCCGAGCAGGATCTCCACCTTGTCGGCGATCGAGCAATAACGGCCGATGCTGAGCTTCGCGCCCGATTCCGCGAACCGCACCTTGGGCCGGCCATAGCTGTAAGCCCCGAAGCTGAACCCGCGCTTCTTCGCCAGGCTGGCCAGATGCACGCGGGTTTCGTTGTGCGGATTGCGCCACTGTCCAATCAGCCCCATGCCAGGTCGCGCTCCTGCAAATCAGTTCTGAAGTCCCGAAACAGCGACGGGCGCCGCAATGTGCGGCGCCCGCGCGACAACGTCAAAGCACGACGGGCGTTACTTCGCCGTGGCCTTGAAATCGAGCGCCTCAAACAGCGCGTCCGGGTTGCCGGAGGCCGCCTCCATGACCAGCTGGCTGACCAGATCGCCTTCCGGCTTGCGCGACGTCGCCGAGAGACTCAGCGAGCCGCTGTCCCGGATGAATTTGCCAAGGGCGCTGGTGAGCGCCCTGGCGCCGTCGCTGGAGCCGATCATTGACGGCAGCAGCATCTGCGCCAGCGCGGCCCAGCCGGCGCGAACCTGGGTTGCGTCGCTGTCGCCCTGTTCCTTCGCCTGCAACGCGGCGAAACGCTTCGCGAAGCCGCCGTCGGTAACGTCGAGCGACAGGTTTTTCAGCCGCGAGGCCAGCAGCAGTTGCTGGCGCCTGTCGTCGCTGGCGGTAAACAGCTCCTGGCTCACATTGCCGAGCAGACCGGTGAGCCTGACGCTGCCCATGTCCGCGGCGCCGAAGGAGAGCGCGCCGATGCGCAGGTCCCTTGTCGCCGCGTCCCACTTGCCGTCAATGGACGCCGACAGGTCGAGCCTGTCGTAGCCCATGGCGCGCAGCTTGGTCAGGGTGGCGTTGACGGAGGAATCGCTGTCGTCCTCCCCGCCATCCTTCCGGGGTTGGGGCAGGTCGATCACCAGCCGGTCAAGGCTGGTTTTGACGGCGGTGGGCGCGCCATTGACCGGGTCGCTGTAGGAGCCGGAGAAGCCCTGCACGGTGAACTTCACCCGCTCGCCTGGCGTCTCGGGGCTGGCGACGTTCACGTCGATATTCTTCAGCGTCAGGGCGCCCGCCGCTGGCGTCAGCGACGCCAGGGACGTTTCGTCGTCCTTGCCGGCGGCCGCGCCGTCCGCGAGCTTGCGGAACATGTCCGCGAGCTTCGCCGCGAGATTGCTGACGCTGCCCTCGCCAATGGCCACCAGGTCGCCCTCCACGGGCGCGACCTTCAGGCCGGAGAAGCTGAGGCCGCCCTGGGCCACGGCGGCGCCAAACGACAGCGAGGCGATCTCGCCGCGAATGCGTGGCGCAGGCTTGTCGCCCCTGGCGTCCCTGGCTTTGGCGCCCTGGTCTTTGGCGTCAGGCTTGCCGGCGTCCCCACTGTCGTCATCGTCGACGTCGCTCTCATCGGGAACATCGAAGGTCATCCCGGTGACGGTTGCCTCGCCGAACGAGAACGCCTCCAGGATGTCCGCGACATTGCCGTAATAGGCGGCGCGGGCCTTTGGATCGAGGTCATCCGGGTTTTTCACCGCCTCGATGCCGGCTGCCAGTTCGAGCAGGGGCTGCCGGAGCAGCCGGGCCCGGAAATCCTTGCCGGTCACGCTCTTGATGGCGAAGCTGGCGTCGTCGCTCTTCACCGTGATGTCGCTGGCCGAGAACGCGCCATAAGCGGGCTGCAACTGGCGATCGGCGTCGTTGGCGGCCGCCTCGGTGTAAAGCCGCGCCACCAGCGCCAGGTTGACCTTTTCCATGGCAGTCTGGCCGATGGAGCCGGTGGAGCTGGTTTCGCCCGCCCTGGTGGCGAACGTCGCGCCGCTGGAGGTGATGGCGCCCGCCACGCCGTTCTTCAGATCCGTGATGGTGATCTGCTTCCAGGTGGATGTGGTTTCCGCCGCGTCGCTCTTCTGGACAAGCACCAGCTCAGGCAGCGTGGCCCGGCTGACGCTGATGTCGGACAGGCGCTTCGCCAACGGCGTGGCGTCCTTCCTGTCGAAGATGGCGCGCAGGCGCGCTTCGTCCACATTATCGCCGGCAACCTCAAGCCGGGGAATGCGCACGGTGAGCTGTTTGCTGCTGATTTCGATATCGGTCAGCGTGACCGGTCCCGCCGCCTCGGCGGCGCTGGACAGGCCGAAATGCCCTGGCGTCGCGATCGAGCCGATGGAAACCCGCACGCCATCCTGGCTGGCCGCGACGCGATCAAGGGTCACGGAGCCGGAGACCGGGTCCACGGAAACGCCAGCCACGTCAACGCCGACGCCAGCCAGGGCGGCCCGCACCTCATGCGCCGTCCACTGGGCGCCGCCCGCCAGCACGGCGCCGGTGATAACGAACGCCAGCGCGCCCCCCGCCGCGATCCGGCGCGCGGGGCGCCTGCGGGATGTCGTCCTGGCGTCGGCATGGGGCTGCGCATCGGGCTGCGTCAGTCTCGAATTCATGGGGGCAACGGTCCTCGGTGGCGCACGGTTGGTCGTGGCGGGCTGGTGGTCTGGTGCTCGCCCTCGCATCCCGTGGGAAAGACGACGGCGGACTTGTATAAGGCAGGGAGGCAAACGCCCGGTTCGCTCCGCCAGGCGTCATCAGGGCGCGGCTTTGGGCCTTTACCATGGCGACCGTAGAGCAAATCCTGGCCCTGCGGGCAAACCTCGCCGCGCCGGCCTGGGCGCGCCAGGAACCCTGGCGGAAATTACAGGGCGAACGACGTGCCGCAGCCGCAGGACGCGGTGGCGTTGGGATTCTCGATCCTGAATGCCTGCCCCATCAAATCATCAACGAAGTCGATCACGGATCCCTGCATGTATTCCAGCGAAACCGGATCAACCAGCACGCCGGCCCCGTCACGTTCGATGACGATATCGTCATCGGCGCGCTCGCGGTCGATATCGAACGCGTACTGGAAGCCCGAGCAACCGCCGCCATTGACGCTGATGCGCAGCATCGCCCCTTCCGGCTCGCCCGCCAGCACCTGCCGGATCCGCCGGGCGGCGCGCTCTGTGACCGTAACGTTCTGCATCGCGGATGTTCCTGCAACATATGGCCGGCAACCCGTAGCGCCAGCCGCGGCTTTCCCTGGACCTGTCCCAAAGGTATGTCCACCAGGGCAAGGCTTCAACCACCCGGGTTTTAACCACCCGGGCTGCGACGCCTGGCCGAAGGCGCCGGCATGGACAGGCAGGCCAGGGACTGGATGGAGGCCATGGCCCGGCCGGGGCGGTTCAGAACCGGCGGATTGGCGCGCACGCCTTCCTAAGCCGTGATTGTCGCGGCGGAACAGTTTGGGGGATCCCGGATGACGCACCTGCGTCTGCATGGAGAGCGGTGGACAGCGGCCTGGGCCTGCGACCCCGGACAAAGCCGCGGGCGTCGCTGGCCCGATGACGATTCGCCGACTCGCAGCCCGTTCCAGCGTGACCGCGACCGGATCATTCACGCCACGGCCTTCCGGCGGCTGAAGCACAAGACCCAGGTGTTTGTGCAGCACGAGGGCGACCACTATCGCACACGTCTCACCCACACCATCGAAGTGAGCCAGATTGCCCGGGCCATCGCCCGCTGTCTGGGCCTCGACGAAGACCTGGCCGAGGCCATCGCCCTGGCCCATGACCTCGGCCACACCCCCTTCGGCCATGCGGGCGAGGATGCGCTGGAAGCCTGCGCGCGGGCCATCGGCGGTTTTGATCATAATGCCCAGGCCCTGCGCGTGGTGACCCGCCTGGAGCGGCGCTACGCCGCCTGGGACGGGCTCAACCTGACCTGGGAAACCCTTGAGGGGCTGGTGAAGCACAACGGGCCGCTGCTCGATGCGCGCGGCCGGCCAACGGCGCGGTACGCCAGCCGCGGCGTGCCGGCGGCGATTCTGGAATATAACGCCAGCCACGACCTGTGGCTGCACACCCAGGCCAGCGCCGAGGCCCAGTGCGCCGCCATCGCCGATGACATCGCCTACAACGCCCATGACCTGGACGATGGCTGGCGCGCCGGCCTGTTCACGGCGGAGGACGTGCGCAAGGCCCCCTTTCTGGCCGGCATTCTCACCGAGGTGGAGCAGCTCTGGCCCGACCTGGACCTCGCCCGCACGATCCACGAGGTGGTGCGGCGGGTCATCACCCGTTTCGTCGAGGACGTCATTGCTGAAAGCGACCGGCGAATCACGGCGCTCGCGCCCGCAACCGCCGACGATATCCGTTTCGCGCCAGAGCCGGTGATCGCGTTCTCGGAGCGGCTCGCCGCCGCCGATCGCGACATGAAGCAGTTTCTGTTCCCCCACATGTACCGGCACAAGCGGCTGATGCGCCTGCGCGAGGGGGCGGACGCCATCGTGCGCGATCTCTACGCCCGTTTTCTCGCCGCGCCCGAACTGCTCCCGGCGGAGTGGCGACGCGACCTGAACGGTGAGGCGGGGGAGGACATGCGCCTGCAACGGCGGGTGGCGGATTATATCGCCGGGATGACCGACAGCTACGCCCTTGCCCGCCACCGGGCGCTGTTTCCCCATACCCCCGACGTCACCGCAAGGCCCGACACCTGGGCGGACGGCTCCGATATTCCCGGCAGCTGAGGCTGCCTGAGCTCCAGTATTTCTGCCCCTGGGATTGCTGGTCTTGAACGCAGCCGGATCGTCGTGGCCTTCGTTCCCGCCTCCTGACGGCGGGTTGCGGGTCGCGCGCCGCGGCTCCCGCCGCCGAATTGCGGACGCGGCGAGGGCATCGCCAAAGCTGGCGTCCAGAACCGCCTGGCCGGCTGATTGGGTTTTGCCCTGACTCCTGCTATTGCGGGCGTCAGGATTATTGCGGGCGTCAGGCAGCGGAATTGACGCCCTGTGGCCGCCAGGCGTGTGAAGAAGCGTTTGCAATGAACATTTTTGATATTTTCGAACAGCGGCTGAAAACAGTGCTGGAGGGGCTTGTCGCCGCCGGCGCCATCCCGCCGGGGGTTGATTTCTCCCGGGTGGTGGTCGAGCCGCCGCGCGACATGAGCCATGGCGATCTCGCCACCAACGCGGCCATGGTGCTGGCGAAGGAGGCGAAGACCAATCCCCGCGCCCTGGCGACCCTGATCGCCGGCCCGCTTGGTGAAGTCGCCGGCATTGCCTCCGTCGAGATCGCCGGGCCTGGATTTATTAATATTCGCCTGAATCCAGAAGTTTATCTCGACGTCCTGAAGAACATTGTCAGCGATCCGCAGGCCTATGGCCGTGGGGGCGCCGGTCGCGGCGCGGTCAATGTGGAATATGTTTCGGCCAATCCCACCGGGCCGATGCACGTTGGCCACGGGCGCGGCGCGGTGTTCGGCGACGCGCTCGCCAGCCTGCTGGCGTTCGCAGGCCATGACGTGACGCGCGAGTATTACATCAACGACGCCGGCGCCCAGGTCGACGTGCTCGGCCGCTCCGCCTATCTGCGGTATCGTGAGGCGCTGGGCGAGGACATTGGCGAAATCCCGGCGGGCCTGTACCCGGGAGATTATCTGGTCCCGGTTGGCCAGGCCCTCGCGGAAACGCACGGCCAGGCGCTGCGCCAGATGCCTGAGGAAGAGTGGCTGCCCATCGCCCGTGACGCCGCCATCGACGCCATGATGGCGATGATCCGGGGCGATCTTGCGGCCATCGGCATCAGCCACGACGTGTTCTTTTCCGAGCGTTCGCTGAGCCGCGGGCCGGATGGCGACCAGATTGGCGCGACCATCGCCGATCTGCGCGCCCGCGATCTGGTTTATGAGGGGCGTCTGCCGCCGCCGAAAGGCCAGCCGGTGGAGGATTGGGAGGACCGCGAGCAGACCCTGTTCCGCGCCACCGCCTTTGGCGACGACGTGGACCGGCCGCTGCTCAAGTCTGACGGCTCCTATACCTATTTCGCCGCCGACATCGCCTACCACCGCTCCAAATACCAGCGCGGCTTCGCCACGATGATCGACGTCTGGGGCGCCGACCATGGCGGTTACGTGAAGCGGATGAACGCCGCTGTCGCCGCCGTCACCGCCGGCAAGGGCAAGCTCGACGTGAAGTTGTGCCAGCTCGTTCGCTTGCTCCGCGATGGCGAGCAGGTCAAAATGTCAAAGCGTTCCGGTGACTTCGTCACGCTTCGTGATGTGATTGATGAAGTTGGGTCCGACCCGGTTCGCTTCATGATGCTGTTTCGCAAAAATGACGCCACGCTGGATTTCGATCTTGCGAAAGTGGTTGAACAGTCCAAGGATAACGCTGTGTTTTATGTGCAATATGCACATGCGCGGTGCGCTTCGGTGTTCCGCCAGGCAGCGGAGGCGTTCCCCGGGCGCAGTTTTGACCGGGCGGCGCTGGTTGGCGCGGATGTGAGCGGCTTGTCTGACGGGGCGGAGGTCGATCTGCTGCGCTGGCTGGCGCAATATCCGCGCGTTATCGGGGCTGCGGCGTCCGCGCATGAACCGCATCGCGTCGCATTCTACCTGTATGATCTGGCGAGCGCCTTCCACAGCCTCTGGAACCGGGGGCGCGACGCGGTGGCCTTACGGTTTGTTAACCAGGAGAATCCAGAGTTGTCGCAAGCACGGCTGGCCCTTGTTGATGCGGTCCGGTCGGTTCTGGCTTCGGGTCTCGGGGTGCTGGGGGTCGGAGCGCCTGAGGAAATGCGCTGAACGGACCGGTCGCGTCGGTCGTTGGTGTGTGTTCCCGGGCTGCCAGCTCACAAAAGGAAACGGAACGCGCCGATGACTGACCGATCCTCCTCCCGCGTTGCGCTCGATCTTGATGCGCTTGAAGCAGGCATCGCCGGCGCCGGCGAGCCTTCGCGCGCTGGCGGGGCGTCCGAAGACGCCCGCCTGGCAGAACTGGCCCGCATCGTCGGCCAGAATGACCGTTTTCGTGATTTGCTGCGCCCTCCGGGCGGCGGCGATCACATGGCCCGCTCGCAGGCTGCCTGGCAGGAGCCGGCGCCGGCGTACGCGGAAGATCCAGCCCATTTGCGGACGTGGGTGAATGCCCCGACGGCAGGCTATGAAGCAGGTCATGACGCCGGCTATCAGGAACATCAGGCGGTCGGCGGCGCCGGCCATCAGGCCGGCTACCCCGATCAGCAGTGGGAGCAGTACGGGCGCGCTCCGCAGCCCGCTTCATATCAGCAGTCCACCCCGAACGATGTTGGTCTGGCGTCGCAGGAGGCCTGGGACTCTGCCCCAGCGGGGCAGGCGTGGGATGGTTCCGTGGCGGCGCCGGGCGTCGCCCGGGGCGGCGAGCCCGGGCAGAGGCAATCCGGGCAGGGGCATTATGGCGAGGGGCGTCACGCGTTCGCCCCGACGCTTGATCCGCTTGAGGCGATCGAAGGCGCGCGCCTGCGGCGGCGGCGGCCGTCCCGCGCGCCGCTCTACGGGGCGGTTGCCGTTGTCGCCATGTGTGTGACGGCGTCCGCCGGCTATTTCGGCCTGCGCGGCGGCGGCGCGGGTGGAGGCGGCGAGGCGCCGGTGATTCACGCTGACGCTTCGGCCGTCAAAGTGAAGCCGCCGGCGGACAACGCCGCCGCGCCGGCTCCGACCAAGGAAATTTACGAGCAGATCGCCAGGGCGCCGGGTGAGACGAAGGTCGTCGCCAGCAACGAACAGCCTGTCGATGTGGAGCAGACCCTGCGTCAGCAACGCGCCGCCGCTGTGGCCTCGGGCAAGTTGCCGTCGGAAGTCAGTGATGATTCCGGCACCTTCGGCGCGCCAGGCGTGGCGCCGCTTCCAACCCATGCCGCCAATCGTGATCCGCGCTCTGGTCTGGGCGAGCCGCGCCGGGTCCGCACGGTCTCCATCGGGCCGGACGGCAAGGTGAGGGACGCTGGACAGCAGCAGGCCGCGACTTCCCAGCCCGCGCGCGAAACCGCCCAGGCCGCGCCGGCGCCCGTGGCGAAACCTGCGCCGCCGGTCCGCCCCGTGCAGCAGGCCGCGGTCAAACAGGAGCACCGCGTGCAGCCGACCATGGTTGACAACACGCCGACGGGTTCGGTGGGCGCTGCGGCGACCGCCGCGCCGAAGCCGAAGGCCGTCGCTACGGCGCCGGCTGGCAAGGGCGGCTTTTCGGTGCAGCTTGGCGCGCCTGGTTCCGAGCATGAAGCGAAGGTGATGGCGGCCAACCTCAAGCGCAAGTATGGCGTTCTTGCCAGTCATGGCACGGCCGTCGTCAAGGCGCAGTCCAATGGCCGGACGGTTTACCGGCTGCGGGTGCCAGGCCTCAGCCGCGAAAGCGCCACCAGCCTGTGCCAGCAGCTCAAGTCGGTTGGCGGCAACTGCTTTGTCGCTCAAGGGTAACCGGTTGGCGCGTCCGCCGGCGTCTGATGCTCACGGGGCTTCCATTGCGGGAGCCCTGCGTGCGTTTGGGGGGCGAATTCCGGTTGGCCCGGCGGCGCTTCATGGTGCGACCGCCGCCACGTCTCAAAACACTGCCCTGGAGAGCAACACATGACCGCACGGGCCCTGATCGTTGGCCTTTCTGGCCCGGATCTGACGGATGATGAGCGCCGGTTCTTTCGCGAGATCGATCCGTGGGGGTTCATCCTGTTCCGGCGCAATGTTGTCGACCGGGCCCAGGTTGCCCGCCTGACGGCGGAGTTGCGCGCCGCCGTCGGGCGGCGCGCCCCTGTGTTGATCGACCAGGAGGGCGGCCGGGTGCAGCGCCTCGCGCCGCCGGTGTGGCCGGCCTATCCGCCGGGCCGCGCCTATGGCCAGCTTGCATCGCCCTTTGCCCGGCGTGAGGCGGCCTGGCTGGGGGCCCGGCTGATCGCCCATGACCTGCATGAGGTCGGCGTCGATGTGGATTGCCTGCCGGTGCTCGACGTGCCGTCGCCCGGCGCCCACGATGTTATCGGCGATCGCGCCTATGGCGCTGACCCGGCGACTGTGGCCAGCCTTGGCCGCGCCGCCGCCGAGGGGCTGCTGTCCGGCGGGGTGTTGCCGGTGGTCAAGCATATTCCGGGTCACGGTCGGGCCGGGGCCGACAGCCACCATGATCTGCCCGTGGTGGATGCGCCGCTGGCTGAGCTGGAGGCCCGGGATTTTGCGCCGTTCCGCGTTCTGGCGGACATGCCGCTGGCCATGACCGCCCACGTGGTGTTCACGGCTATCGACGCCGGGCGCCCGGCCACCACCTCGCCGGAGGTTATCAGCCGGATTATTCGCGGCGCCATCGGATTTGAGGGCCTGCTGATGAGCGACGATCTGTCGATGAAGGCGCTCAGGGGGGATTTCGCCGCGCGCGCCCGGGATTCGATCGCCGCCGGCTGCGACGTGGTTTTGCACTGTAATGGCGAGCGCGGCGAGATGGAGCAGATCGCCGCAGCCACGCCGCTGCTCAATGGCGCGGCGGCGCGGCGGGCGGAGATTGCGCTGGGTCGCATACTTGAAACCGTTGAACCGCTTGATGTTGCGGCGGCGCGCGCCCGTCTTGCCGAATTGCTGGCGCCGGCTGTTGCCTGACGAAAAGCATTTCTGGGCGGAAAACAGGCGTGCGGACCAGCTGGAGCTGGTCCGCATTTCCTTGTTTTGGCCGCGAGGGCCGCGTAGGTTTGACTTATATCAGGTCAGCCGCGCGGGCGTTGTCGACCCGGGAAAGGCCGGGGAGCCGGCGCCGGCTGATGGCTTTACGCGCCGGGCGATTCATATCGCTGGCTGGCGTTTGGGAGATTTTCGATGGGTGGCGCAAGCATCTGGCACTGGGTTGTTGTCGGAGTGATCGTGCTTCTGCTTTTTGGGCGAGGCAAGATTTCAGATCTGATGGGCGACGTAGCCAAGGGCATCAAATCCTTCAAGAAGGGCATGCAGGACGATGAGGACGCGCCGCGCGCTCCGGCTGAACAGCCGCGCCCGCTGGAAAACCAGAAGGCGACTGATGCGCAGGCCAGCGTCCGCAGCGAGGCGGGTCAGAAGCTCTGATCGCCTGGCCCGTGGCCCTGCCCGTCGCGGCGGCCAGCGACCAACGGTTGCGCGTCCCGGCCGCGACAGACATGCCCTGAATGTCTGCGCGGGCCGGGGGCGGAGTTGTGCGGGCGCGGGCAGGCTCACGCCTGAGCGGCTCTGGCGCTGGTCTGGTCACTGGAATGATCGGGCCCGGCGCACGGGCCGTCTCTCACGACAATCTCCGGGCATGTTACGTTTTCACGGGACCGGTTTCGTGAAAACGCAACATGCCCCAGGGCCAGCGAGCGCGGAATGTTCGATATCGGTTGGAGTGAATTGCTGCTGATCGGCGGCGTTGCGCTCGTGGTGATTGGGCCGAAAGACTTGCCCCGCGCCCTGCGCACCCTTGGCCAGACCACTGCCAAGATGAAGCGCATGGCGGCTGATTTCCAGCGCCAGTTCAATGAAGCCATGCGCGAGGCCGATATGGAGGAGTTCCGCAAGGGCGTCTCCGACGTGGTGGACACTGCCCGCGACCTGAAGAACAATTTCAATCCCATCGACCGGCTGCGTAACGAGATCAGGGACGCCATCGACGACAGCGGCGCGCCAAAGTCGCAGCCAGTGACCGATGCGTCGACCGCTGGCGATTACTTTACCAACCTGCCGGAGCAGCCAGCCCTGGAGCCGGCCGGGCAGGTGATCGCGGCCGAGGCCGCGCCGGCAAGGGCGGCGGCGCGGGGCGAGGCAAGGGCGACGGAAGCCGGGACGGAAACCTCCGGGGCGCCCGTCGGCAAGAAGCGCGCCGCCCGGCCGGGAACCCTGGAGACGATGGGCGAGGGCGCAGCGGAGCCCGCCAGCTCAAAGCCGGCGCGCGCGCGCCGCAAATCTCTGGCCAGCGCCGCGAAAACCGGCGCCTTGCCGGTGGATACGCATCCCGTTTTGCCGCCAGAGTCGCCCGCCGCGCCGAAGCGGCCGCGCGCCCGCAAGGCCGCGGGCACTGACGTCGCGCCGAAAAAACCCGCGCCGCGCAGGAAGGCCGCGGCGGCTGCCGGCGACGTCGGCGCCGCGGGCCCGGCGCCTGGCGTCGGGGTTCCGCCGGCGACCGCGCCGTCTGATGAAGCCATCACGCCCGCCCACAAGCCCGCCAGCGACGGAACATCATGAGCGACGACGATATTGAGGCCTCCCGCGCCCCTCTGATCGACCACCTGATCGAACTGAGGGCGCGCCTCATCCGTTCGCTGATCGCGTTCGTGGTGATGTTCTTCCTGTGTTTTGCTTTGGCGCGTTACATCTACAACGTGCTGGTGTGGCCCTATGTGTTCGCGGCGGGCCCCGGGGCGGACGTGCGGCTGATCTACACGGCGCCGCTGGAGTATCTGTTCACCCAGATCCGCATCGCCGTGTTCGGCGCCGGCTTCCTGTCGTTTCCTGTGGTCGCGGGGCAGATCTACAAGTTTGTCGCGCCGGGCCTGTACAAGAACGAGCGTCAGGCGTTCCTGCCCTACCTGGTCGCCACGCCGGTATTTTTCCTGCTTGGCGCGGCGGTGGTCTATTTCATCGCCATGCCCGTGGTGATGAAGTTTTCCATCGGCCAGCAGCAGCTTGGCGGGGCGGGCGAGGCGACGATCCAGCTGCTTCCCAAGGTCAGCGAATATCTGTCGCTGATCATGACGCTGATTTTCGCCTTCGGCATCTGTTTCCAGCTGCCGGTCATTCTGACCCTGCTGGCGCGCGCCGGGCTTGTGACCTCTGATTTTCTCAAGGAAAAACGCCGTTACGCCGTCGTGCTGGTGTTCGTGGTTGCGGCGGTGCTGACGCCTCCGGACGTCATCAGCCAGCTCTCCCTGGCGATCCCGACGCTGCTGCTCTACGAGGCGTCGATTTTCGCCGTGAAGATTGTCGAGCGCAAACGCGCCGAGGCGGACGCCAAACGGGCGGAGGAAGAGGCGGCGGAGGATTTGCCGACAGCCGGAGACGGCATCTGACCGACGCCTGAAACAATCCGCCGCCCCGGCCTGCAACGGCCGGGGCGGTTTCATTTCGGGGGGCGGGCAGGGGTTGACCCGGCGCGCCAGGGGCCGCAAACACCCCCTTGCAAGCGCCCGGCGTCGCTCTGCCGGCGGCGCCTGCTTTCGTTTCCGTGTCCGTTGCGCCGCGCGCAACCTGTCTGAACCCATGTGTTGTCCGCGCGGGGCTGCGATCGTCCCGGCGGAGAATGCGCCAACCAGCGTGTGATCCCATGCACGACATCCGCCTCATTCGCGACGATCCGCAAGCCTTCGACCGGGCGCTCGCCCGCCGTGGACTGGCGCCGCTGTCGTCCCGGCTGCTGGAGCTGGATGACGCGCGCCGCGCCGCCATTCAGGAGGCCCAGACCGCCCAGGAGCGCCGCAACGCGTTGTCGAAAGAGGTCGGCGAGGCCATGCGGGCGAAGGACGTCGATCGCGCCAACGCCCTGAAGGCCGAGGTGGCGCGCCTGAAGGAGACGGCGCCCGAGCTGGAGCAGCGCGAAAAGGCCGCCCAGGCGGCGCTCGATCAGGAACTGGCGGCGATCCCCAACACGCCGCTTGCCGAAGTCCCCGATGGCGCCGATGAGAGCGACAATGTCGTCAAAAGCATCTTCGGCGAGCGCCCTGATGCGCGCCCCGACCGCCTGCAGGGCGTCGCGGAGCCCAGGCAGCACTTCGAGCTTGGCGAAGCGCTCGGCCTGATGGATTTCGAAACGGCGGCGAAGCTCTCCGGTTCGCGTTTCGTCGTGCTGAAGGGGCAGCTTGCCCGGCTGGAGCGGGCGCTTGGCCAGTTCATGCTCGATCTGCATGTGGGCGAACATGGCTATGAGGAAGTCAATCCGCCGGTGCTGGTGCGCGACGACGCCATGTTCGGCACGGCGCAGTTGCCGAAGTTCCGCGAGGACCAGTTTCGCGTGGTCGCCGGCGGTCTGACCCGGGCGGAGTTCGAAGCCAGCGCCCGCCGCCATGCGGAGGCGGGCGTTGCTGATCCGGCCGGCCAGGCCTTCGCCGACTGGCAGGACAATGGTCACTGGCTGATCCCCACCGCCGAGGTGCCGCTCACCAATCTGGTGCGCGAGAGCATCGTGGGGGAGGAGGAGCTGCCGAAGCGCTTTACGGCGCTCACCCACTGCTTCCGGGCCGAGGCCGGCGCCGCCGGTCGCGATACGCGCGGCATGTTGCGCCAGCACCAGTTCAGCAAGGTCGAGCTGGTGTCCGTCACCACGCCGGAGGCGTCGCTGGCCGAGCATGAGCGCATGCTGGCCTGCGCCGAGGCTGTGCTGCGGAAGCTGGATTTGCACTATCGCGTCGTTACCCTGTGCACCGGCGACATGGGCTTCGCCTCGGCCCGCACCTTCGATCTGGAAGTGTGGCTGCCGGGCCAGCAGGCCTATCGCGAGGTGTCGTCGGTGTCGGTGTGCAACGACTTCCAGGCGCGGCGCATGAACGCCCGCTGCCGGGCGAAGGACAGCCGGCAAACCAGGTTCGTGCACACGCTCAACGGCTCCGGCACCGCCGTCGGCCGCGCCATGATCGCCGTGATGGAGACTTACCAGAACGCCGATGGCTCGATCACCGTGCCGGCGGCGCTGGTTCCTTACATGGGCGGCGTCACGCGGATTGAGGCCAGGGTCTGATACGGGTCCTGATGCGGGGCCGGCCTCTGTTCATGCCGGGAGGCGTCTGGCCCCGGCATTTGAGTTGATGTGTTTTTCTCGCGTAACGGCGATGCCCGCCGCGCCGGAGAACGTTTATGGACAGCCCCGCGCGCGACGCGGGAGCGCCCTTTGTCGCAGCCCGGGAGATTGTTCGTGCGCATCCTGATCACCAATGACGACGGCGTGAACGCCGAGGGCCTCGGCGTGCTGGAGAAAATCGCCCGGGCGATCTCCGGCGATGTCTGGGTGATCGCGCCCGAATCCGACCAGAGCGGCGTTGGCCACTCCCTGTCGCTCAGCGATCCCCTGCGGCTGCGCCAGATCGATGAGAAGCGCTACGCCGTGCGCGGCACGCCCACCGATTGCGTGCTGATGGGCGTGCGCCAGGTGATGAAGGAGCACCGGCCGGATCTGGTGCTCTCCGGCGTCAACAAGGGCCACAACGTCGCCGAGGATGTGATCTACTCCGGCACCATCGCCGCCGCCATGGAAGGCGCCATGCTGGGCATCCCGTCGATCGCCCTGTCCCAGTCGTTCCCGCCGGGCCTGCGCGAAGCCGCGCCGTGGGATTGCGCCGCCGTGCACGGTGAGGCGGTGGTTCGCAAGGTGCTGGAGCTTGGCATGGACGCCGACACCCTGGTCAACGTCAACTTCCCGCCCTGTCCGGCCGGGGAGGTCACGGGGATCGCCGTCACCGCCCAGGGACGGCGCGATCCCGGCCTGCTCGATATCGAGGAGCGCGCTGACGGGCGGATGATTCCCTATTACTGGCTCACCTTCCGCCGCACCCCGTCCACGCCGCGCAACGGCACCGATCTGAAAGCCCTGTTCGACCGGAAAATCTCGGTCACGCCCCTGCGCATCAACATGACCGATGAGCCGCTGATGACCCGTTACGCCCGGGGGTTCGTCTGAGTTGCATGGCGTTTGTCCGGCGCTGGCTGGCGCCCGCTCCGCAACGGCGGACGAAACGCCAGCCAGGCTCCGCCAGTTCAGACGAAATGCGGCCAGATGCCACCGGATGCGCCAGGTTCCGCGCCGGGCGAACGACGCCTGGGCGGGGATAATTTCTTAATAAAATCCGCGCTGTAATGCCATGCAGGAGCGGCCGGGGCCGCGTGGTCCGGATGGCGGAGGTGCAAGGTGGCGGCGCTGGCGCAGTTGCAGACACGAGAAGACCTGGGGCGTCAGGAAACGGCGGCGTTCCTCCTCAACCTGCGGTCGCGGGGCATTCGGGATGTCGCCATCCTGCGCGCCATGGAACTGGCGCCGCGCGACATGTTCGCGCCGCGCCGTTTCGCTGATCTCGCCCGTTCCGACGTGGCGCTGCCGCTGCCGTGCGGCCAGACCATGACCTCACCCATGCAGCTGGCGCTGATGTTGCGTGAACTGGCGGTCAGCCGCCAGCACCGGGTGCTCGAGATCGGCGCCGGCTCCGGCTATCTCACCGCGGTTCTCGGACATCTCGCCGGCGAGGTGGTGAGTCTTGAGCGCATGCGCACCCTGGCGATCGCCGCGGCCAGCCGCATCCGCCGGCTCGAACTCGGGCATGTGACCGTGGAGGTGGGCGACGGCCTCGCGGCCGACGTGGCGGCCTGGGGACGTTTCGACCGCATCATTCTCAACGGGTCGCTCGCCCACGCGCCGCCGGGCCTGATCGAGGCGCTGAACGACGGCGGCCGTCTCGTCGGGGCCATGATCACGCCCCAGGGGCCCCGCCTGGTCCGGGTCGAGCGTCATGGCGAAGCCCTGCCGGAAACCCTGTGCGGCCCCCTGCGCCTGCCGCCGTTGCAGGCAGGGCTGGCGCAGGCGCTCTGAATTCCGTCCTGTCCCGCCCAAAGGTCGGGAGTTGCCGCCAATTATTGTTTTCTGTGCGAATTTTCTTCCAGGTGGGTCAGAAAGGGGCCGGGGGAGCCGGTTGGAAACCGTTGCTTAACCTGAATCCGCTTTAACTGCGTGTGTTGCGTAGCCGGTGGATTTCAAATGCCTCATTCGATTCCGACGAACCGTCCTGGAGCGCTGGCCCGGATAGCTGGCGTCAGCCTCCTGTCACTGCTGGCCGCGGCCTGCGCCGCTGATACCCAGCGTTTCGCCGGCATCGGCGGGGCCGATAACATGTCTACCGGCAGCCTGCCGCCGTCTGACGTGCCCGGCGCTGCTCCAGCCTATGGCGGCGGCTCCTACGGGGTGGCCGGCAGCGGGACTTATGGCGGCTCGTCCGCGGTGCAGACCTCCTCGCTGCCGCCGCCCTCCGGCGCGTCCAGCCCGTCTTCCAGCGGCTCATCCGGTTTTGCGGGCGTCCGTCCCGACGCCATCTCGGGCAGCGCCAATGGCTGGACCGCCGCCGGCGGCGCCACGGTGTCCGTGGGGCAGGGCGATACGGTCCAGTCCATTGCCGATCGTTATGGGGTGCCGCCAGCGGCCATTCGCACCGCCAATAACCTTGGCGGCAATAGCCTGACCCCCGGCGCAAGCGTTGTCATTCCGGTTTACAATCCTGGCGCCAGCTCCGTTGCGGCGGCGCGCGGCGCCGTCCAGCCGGCCGGTCGCGCCGTGGAGCATGCCGTCGCGCCGGCGTCGCGCGCCGCCAGCGCCGTGGCGTCCGTCCCGGGCAGGGCCACGTATGCGGCCCAGGGCGCGCAGCGCGCCGCCCAGACGCATGCCGGTTCGGCCAACGATCGGGCCGCCCAGGTGATCGCCGCCTCGCGCGCCGCGGTCCAGTCGCCGGTCAAGGCCGGCCAGCCGCCGAGAAGCTTGCAACAGCAGGCGCAGGCCGCCGCCGGTCATCCGGGCGCCGCGACGCAGAAAGCCGCCTCCCAGGCCCAGGCTCAGGCTCAAGCCGCTGCGCAGGCTCAGGCCGCCGCGAAGGCCCAGGCAAAGGCCGCAGCGCAGGTAAAGCCAGTTGCTGAAGCGCCCGCCAGGGCGGTCGCCCAGGTCCAGCCCAAGGCGCCGGCGGTTGAGCAGAAAGCGCCGGAGCGTCAGCAGGTCGCCGTCGCCGCGCCGCAGGCCCCCGCCGCGAAAGAGGAAGCCGCCGAGGCGTCTGGCGGGTCGTTCCGCTGGCCGGCGCGCGGCCGCATCATCCAGGGCTTCAACGGCCGCAGCGGCAATGAGGGCATCAATATCGCCCTGCCGGAAGGCACGCCCGTCAAGGCGGCCGAAGGCGGCGTCGTCGCTTACGCCGGCAGCGAGCTGAAAGGTTATGGCAATCTGGTGCTGATCCGCCACGAGAACGGCTGGGTTTCCGCCTACGCCAACAACGGCGAGCTGACGGTGAAGCGCGGCGACAAGGTCAGTCGCGGCCAGACGGTGGCGAAATCCGGCCAGTCCGGCAATGTCTCCACGCCGCAGTTGCATTTCGAATTGCGCAAGGGGTCCACGCCCGTGGATCCGATGCCCCATCTCGCCGGAGGTTGAGACCCCACCGGAGAAACAGAAAACGCCCCGGAGCCCCTCCCGGGGCGTTTTCTGCGTTTGAAAGGCAAATCTCCAGGGGCAGCGGGCAGGGCGGGACGCCACAGGGCCACAACGCCCTGGCGCCACAACGTCTTGGCGCCGCGACGCCCTGGCGCCGTCCTGGCGCCGCCAGGGCCTCCCGCCAATCCGCGTGAAGGCTGAAAGCCGTTTGCGCCGATGCCCCCCGGCTGGCAGGCCGGCAAGGTCTGCCGACCGCCGTCAGCCGATGGCGATGGCCACCTTGCCGAAATGCGCGCCGCTCGACATGTAGCGGAAGGCTTCCTGGGCCTCATCGAAGCTGAAGGTGCGATCCAGCGCCGGTTTCAGCTGGTTCTGGGTGATGGCGGCGCACATGGATTTCAGGTCGTCGATGGAGCCGACCGTGACGCCTTGCAGGCGCTGCTGCTGCATCACCATGAGCGACAGGCGCGGCTCCTGGCGGGCCTCGCCGGCCAGCACGCCGATGAAGCCGATCATGCCGCCGATGCGGAGCGCCCGGATCGACTCGTTGAGGGTGCCGACGCCGCCCACCTCCACGACGATGTCGACGCCGCGACCGCCGGTCAGCACGCGGGCCAGCTTCCCCCATTCCGGCGTTTCGCGATAGTTGATGGTTTCATCCGCGCCGAGCGTTTTCAGCCGTTCAATCCTGGCGTCGCTGGACGAGGTGGCGATGACGCGGGCGCCGGCCAGCTTGGCGAATTGCAGTGCGAACAGTGAAACGCCGCCGGCGCCCTGGGTCAGCACGGTGTCGCCCGGTTTCACCTGGCCGCATTTCACCACGGCGCTCCAGGCCGTGAGGGCGGCGCAGGGCAGGCAGGCCGCCTCGGCGTCGCTGAGGTGCGCAGGCGCCGCGACCACGGCGTGCGCCGGGAACACCCGGTATTCGCACAATACGCCGTCGACCGAGCCGCCAAGCGCCGCCGCCATCTTTTCCGCGCTGGCGTCGCCGCCGAGCCAGTTCTCGAAGAACGAGCCGATGACCCGGTCGCCTTCGTTCCAGCCGCGCACGCCAGGCCCGACTTCCGCGATGACGCCGGCGCCGTCGGAGACGGGGATCAGCGGAAACTTTTGCCGCGAGCCATAGCCGCCGCGCACCGTGATGAGGTCGCGATAATTCAGCGAGACGGCGTTGATGCGCACCAGCACCTCGCCGCGCCCCGGCGTTGGCCGGTCAATCTCCACCTTGCGCAGGCCGTCGAGGCCGGAGGCGTCCTGAAGCTGCCAGGCTTTCATCATTCACTCCCATAAACCGCTGCCGGCGTCGCGCCGGTCAATCGTTTGTTTGATCATTTGGGGCGAGGCTCCCTGCCGGGGGCGTCGGGTTCAGTTGCGGAGGCGCTCCTCGATCAGCTTGCGCCGCGCTGGCGTCAGCGCCGTCGCCGGATCGCCGGTTCCGAAAGGCGGCTGCGGCGCATGGTGCATGCTGAGTTCGATGGCTTCGCCCAGTTCACGCCCCACCAGCAGACCGCAGAGCACCAGCCCCATGTCGATGCCCGCGGTGACCCCGCCGGAGGTCAGATATTTGCCGTCCACATGCACGCGATCTGCGGTCGGCGTGGCGCCGAGCGCGGCCAGCGCCTCCTGGGCGCGCCAGTGGGTTGCCGCCGTCCGGTTGCGAAGCACGCCGGCCGCGGCAAGCAGCAGGGCGCCGCTGCATACCGAACAGGTGTAGCGGCTGGTCTGGTCGATCCGGCGCAGCCAGCCCATCAGGGCGCTGTCGCCGAGCACGACGCGCAGGGCGGAAGCCATGCCGCCCGGCGCGATCAGCACGTCGGCGGCCTCCACCCCGGCCAGTGCGGCGGCCGCCTGGATGACGATGCCGCCGCCGCATGTGACCGGGCCGCCGTCCGGCGACACCGTGACGATGTCGGCTTCAGGCAGCCGCGACAGGGAATCATACGGCCCCACGGCGTCCAGCGCCGTCATGCCGTCATAAACAAGCAGCGCGATCCGCATGTTTCCCTCCCTTGCGGGCCGGCTCAGGTCTCCAGCGTCCGGCCGAGACGCCCGGCCAGGTCCTGGATGTATTGCCAGGCCGTGCGGCCGGAACGATAGCCCCGCGTCGTCGCCCATTCCAGCGCGTCGCGGCGCAATTCAGCCGGATCGATCGCGAGGCCGTAGTGGCTGACATAGCCGTTGACCATGGCAAGGTACTCGTCCTGGCTGCACTTGTGGAAGCCAAGCCAAAGGCCGAAACGGTCGGAAAGCGACACCTTTTCTTCCACGGCCTCGCCAGGATTGATGGCGGTGGAGCGCTCATTCTCCATCATGTCGCGCGGCAGCAGGTGCCGGCGGTTGGAGGTGGCGTAAAACAGCACGTTGCGCGGCCGACCCTCAATGCCGCCGTCGAGGGCCGCCTTCAGTGACTTGTAGGAGGTGTCGTCGGAATCGAAGGACAGATCGTCGCAGAACACGATGAAATTGTAAGGAGCCTCGCGCAGTAGGTTCATCAGCACCGGCAGGCTGGCGATGTCCTCGCGATGGATCTCGATCAGCTTCAGCCGGTCATTGCCGGTTCGCGGCTGGCCGTCGCCATTGTTGATGGCGGCGTGCACCGCCTTGACCAGCGAGGACTTGCCCATGCCGCGCGCGCCCCACAGCAGGGCGTTGTTGGCAGGCAGGCCGCGGGCGAAGCGGGTGGTGTTGTCCTGTAGCTGGTCGCGCGCCCGGTCGACCCCCTGCAACAGCACCATCTCGACCCGGTTGACGTGTGGCACGGCGGCAAGGCGCGGCGGCGCGGCGTGCCAGACAAAGGCGTCGGCGCTCTCAAAATCCGCGATGGGCGGCGGTTCTGGCCAGGCGCGCTCCAGCGCCGCCGCGATGCGGTTGAGCGCCTCCGGCGCGCCGGCCTGGACAAGCGCGGCGGCGAACGCCTGCCAGGAAGCCTGTGACGGGTGCTGTTCGTCGTGATCTTGGGTCATGTCGGTTATCCGGGCGCTCCTGCGTCGTGACGGAACGGGAGCCAGCGGCGGGAAGCAGCGCAGCCGGCGCTTCGCGGCCAGCGTCCTGCGAGCGCCCTGGCCAGGCCATGCCTGCCCGGGGCTCCGTGAATGGCTCTGGAGATGGGCCGGGCGCCGCCTCGGTGATTCCCGCCGGGCCCGGTCCGCAGGGCAGTTTTCGCTTGCGCGCGCGTCCTTGTCGACAGGCCGTCCCGCGTGGCGGCCTGGCGTCCCGGGCATGACGGCCACTGGCCCCGCCCGCTTCAGGCCCGCCTTGCCCCACGTCCGGCCCCTTGTGCGTCGTTCATCCCCGGCGTTTTGGGGGCATTTTGCCTTCACGTTCGGGCGCGCCTTGCGCCAGCTGCTGTTTTCCGGCGGTTTTCTGCGCCCGGTGGCGCTCCTGACACTTGCCTAACTGGCGTCCGGCGCCTATAAGCCGCGCCATCCCACACGTGGAGTTCTGGCCCATGAGCGTAATGGGCTGTCCGGTGATCGCGGCTTACCCGGCTGGCGGTCTTCTCGGCTCCACGGAGGTACAACCGGAGAAAATATCATGGCGCTTCCTGAATTCACCATGCGTCAGCTGCTCGAAGCTGGCGCGCACTTTGGCCACCAGGCCCACCGCTGGAACCCGAAGATGAGCGAGTACATCTTCGGCGTCCGCAACAACATCCACATCATCGACCTGGCCCAGTCGGTGCCGATGCTGCACCGCGCCCTGCAGGCCGTGTCCGACACCGTGGCCGCTGGCGGTCGCGTGCTGTTCGTCGGCACCAAGCGTCAGGCGGCTGACGCCATCGCTGAATCGGCCCGCAATTCGGCCCAGTATTTCGTGAACTCCCGCTGGCTCGGCGGCATGCTCACCAACTGGAAGACCATCGCCGGCTCCATCCAGCGTCTGCGCAAGCTCGACGAGATGCTTTCCAGTGGCGCCGCCCAGGCGCTGACCAAGAAAGAGCGTCTGATGCTGTCGCGCGAGCAGGAGAAGCTCGAGAAGGCGCTTGGCGGCATCAAGGACATGGGCGGCACGCCCGACCTGCTGTTCATCATCGACACCAACAAGGAGCAGCTGGCGATCAAGGAAGCCCGTCGTCTGGGCATCCCGGTCGTGGCCATCGTCGACACCAACTGCGACCCGGACGGCATCACCTATCCGGTCCCGGGCAATGACGACGCCGGCCGCGCCATCCAGCTGTACTGCGACCTGGTCGCTCGCGCCGCCATCGACGGCATCTCGCGCGGCGCTGGCGACATGGGCTTCGATCAGGGCGCTGAAGAAGCGCCGATCGTCGAGGAACTGGTCGTGACCGACGCTCCCGAGGCTTTCGCTGACGAAGTGTTCGAAGCGCTGGCCGCTCCGCGCGGCGCGCCGGACGATCTCACCAAGCTGCACGGCGTTGGCCCGGAGCTGGAAGCCAAGCTGAACGAAGGCGGCGTCTTCCACTACTGGCAGATCGGCGCCCTGAAGGACGCGGATATCGCCCGTCTCGACGCGGAGCTGAAGCTCAATGGTCGCATCCAGCGCGACAACTGGGTTTCCCAGGCGCGCGCGCTCGTCGAAGCCGCCTGATCGCGGTCTGATTGACGTCTCCAGGGCGATCCGCCCGGGTGGCCGGATGGTCGCCGGGCGGGGGCTTTGAAACTGATCGGCCCGGCGTTTCACCAACGCCGGGCCCTGCCTGTCTTGGGTTGTGGCTTTGCGTCAGGCAAGGTTGCGCAAGGTTGCGAAGACGCCCAGGTTTTTGATTTCACGCATTTTCGTTGGCAAGGCCGCGTCAGCCGCGCTTGAAAATGCTCCGGGCCGGACGCATGTTCCTGGCCATATTTTCAGGGGACGACCATGTCGAACATTACAGCCGCAATGGTGAAAGAGCTTCGTGAGAAGACCGGCGCGGGCATGATGGACTGCAAGTCGGCGCTCAACGAGTCCGGCGGCGACATCGAGGCCGCTGTCGACTGGCTGCGCAAGAAGGGTCTGTCCAAGGCCGCCAAGAAGGCTGGCCGCGTCGCCGCCGAGGGTCTGGTCGCCGTTGAGTCGTCGGGCAAGACCGCCGCGATCGTTGAGGTGAACTCCGAGACCGACTTCGTCGCCCGCAACGACAGCTTCCAGGCGTTTGCCCGTGAAGCCGCCAAGATCGCCCTCAATGGCGACGGCACGCTCGCCAACCTCGAGGCCGCCCACTTCCCGGGTGAGAGCGTCACCGTCAAGGATCGCCTGCAGGAGCTGATCGCCACCATCGGCGAGAACATGAACCTGCGCCGCGTCAACCGCCTGCACGTGGACAATGGCTTCATCGCCACCTACGTCCACAACGCCGCCGGCGAGGGCCTTGGCAAGATCGGCGTTCTGGTCGCCCTGGAGTCGACCGGCGACGTGTCGCAGCTTGAGACGCTTGGCCGCCAGATCGCCATGCACGTGGCCGCCACCAGCCCGGCTGGTCTCGACGCCGCGTCGATCCCGGCCGAGGTGCTGGAGCGCGAGAAGGCGATCCTGCGCGACAAGAACGCCGGCAAGCCCGAGAACGTGCTCGAGAAGATCGTCGAGAGCGGCATGAAGAGCTACTTCAAGGAAAACACCCTTGTGGAGCAGCCGTTCATCCATGATCCGTCGAAGACCATCAACCAGGTGCTGAAGGAAGCCGAGGGCAAGGTCGGCGCGCCGGTCGCCCTGAAGGGTTTCGTGCGCTACGGTCTGGGCGACGGCATCGAGAAGGAAGAGGCGCCGGACTTCGCCGCTGAAGTCGCCGCCGCCGCCAAGGGCTGAGGCAAGAGGCTGGCGCAAAGACGCGATGCGGGTTTGCTTCAATGTAAATTGAAGCATAAACAGCAAGTTGGATGAGATTTTTGATCCGATGGATCAATATTTCTCCTGCGCTATTGCTGGTTGATGGGCGGATCGCGGAACTGGCGATCCGGCCACGGCGACCCGCCTGGTAATCCCGACCCCGGCCCGTTTGGCCGGGGTTGGCGCATCAGAGGCTTTTCAGGCGAAGCTGTCCGCTCGCCAGAGCTTGAGGACGCTGTCCCGCCCGCCTTTCGCCAGGCTGGCGGGAGAACGCCCGGCCAGCTGGCCAGAAATTGGGGGATCGCATGCAGGTGAAACGCGCGCTGCTCAAACTGTCCGGTGAGGCGCTTGCCGGTCCGAACGGGTCGGGACTGCATGGCGAGACCCTCACGGCGATCGCCGCTGATATCGCCGCGGCCAACCGGGCGGGCTTCGAGGTCGCCATCGTTGTCGGCGGCGGCAATTTTTTCCGCGGCGTGCAGGGTCTCTCGCGCGGTCTTACCCGCAACGCCGGCGATTCGATCGGCATGCTGGGCACGGTGATGAACGCCCTGGCGCTGGAGCACGCCATCGAGGCGGCCGGCGTTCCCGCCAGGGCCATGTCCGCCATCGCCATGCCGGCCCTTTGCGAGAGTTACGCGCGCCGGCGCGCCATTGACCATCTGGGCAATGGCAAGGTGGTGGTGCTGGGCGGCGGCACCGGCAACCCCTGGTTCACCACCGACACCGGCGCCGCCCTGCGCGCCGCCGAACTGGAGTGCGACGTGCTGCTGAAGGGCACAAACGTCGACGGTGTTTATGATTCCGACCCGCGCGCCAATCCCCACGCGATCCGTTTCGACCGTCTGACCCACGCGGACGCCATCGCCCGCGACCTCAAGGTGATGGACACCGCGGCCTTCGCGCTGGCGCGGGACAGCGGCCTCAGCATCCTGGTGTTCTCGCTGCATACGCCAGGCGCCATTTGCGCCGCCTTGCGCGGCGAGGGCGCATTCACGCTGGTCGCGCCGCAATAGCATCGTGGGGCGGTTTTCTGTTTGCTGGCGCGCGATGCTCGCGCGCGGCGCATAAAGCCGCTATGAAGCTGCGATCTGTCGGAGGCGGGGACGGCGTCGCCGCCTCTTCCGCCTGGCGCGCCGCGGCGCCGCCACCCAACCAAACTGATTGCCTGGGCGAGACATATGACAACCGCGAATTTCGATCTTGAAGACATCAAGCGCCGCATGACTGGCGCCATCAATGCGCTGCGCCATGATCTCGCGAGCCTGCGCACCGGTCGCGCCTCCGCAAACCTGCTTGATCCGATCTCGGTGGACGCCTATGGCGCCGCGACGCCGATCAGCCAGGTGGCGACGATTTCCGTGCCGGAGCCGCGCCTGCTCAGCGTCCAGGTCTGGGATCGCGGCATGGTCAACGCGGTGGAGAAGGCGATCCGTGAGTCGGACCTTGGCCTCAATCCCAACACCGAAGGTCAGGTCATCCGCCTGCGCATCCCGGAGATGAACGAGCAGCGCCGCAAGGAAATGGTCAAGGTCGCCCACAAGTATGGCGAGGAGGCCAAGGTTGCGATCCGCCATGTGCGCCGCGACGGCATGGACCTGCTCAAGAAGCTGGAGAAAGCTGGCGATATCAGCGAGGACGATCAGACCCGCTTTGGCGACCAGGTGCAGAAGGCCACGGACCAGGCAGTTGCGGAGGCCGATCAGACCGTCGCCGCCAAGGAAAAGGAAATCATGCAGGTCTGACGGCCGCGAGGGCCTTCGGGGCGCCTTGCCCGGTGAAGCGGATTTCGCTTCAGTTCGGGGGAATGCGCTAACTTGCAGGGGCAGGCAAATCCGGCGTGCGCGTCCGGGTTTGTCCGCGACAGGCGGACCGGAGCCGGCGACGATGGGGTTTGCCGGAACCAGGGCTGGGGTCAGGAAACGGATGGGCGTTGCAGGTGAAAAGTTGACGACGCCCGCTTCTGGCGCTGTGGCGGCCGCCCCCGCCGTGCGGCATGTCGCCATCATCATGGATGGCAACGGGCGCTGGGCGACCCGTCGCGGCCTGCCGCGCGCCGAGGGTCACCGGCGCGGCGTCGAAGCCCTGCGCCGCACCGTGCGCGCCGCCGTCGACATCGGCCTCGAGTATCTGACGGTGTATTCGTTCTCCTCGGAGAACTGGCGCCGGCCCGCCGCTGAGGTTGGCGCCCTCATGGGCCTGTTGCGCCTGTTCTTTCGCCGCGACCTCGCTGATCTGGAGCGCATTAACGTCCGCGTCCGCTTTATCGGCGAGCGCGGCGGCCTCCAGGATGACGTGCGCGCCATTCTGGATGAAGCGGAAAGGCGCACCGCCCGGAACACCGGCCTCAACCTGGTGGTGGCGTTCAACTACGGCGGCCGGCAAGAAATCGCCGCCGCCGCGCGGCGCATCGCGGAACTGGCGGCCGCTGGCGAACTGAAGCCGGAAGACGTCGGCGAGGAACTGGTCGGCCGCATGCTGGACACCACCGGCATGCCCGATCCCGACCTGGTCATCCGCACCTCGGGTGAAATCCGCACGTCCAATTTCCTGCCGTGGCAGACGGCGTATTCCGAATATGTGTTCACGCCCGTGCTGTGGCCCGATTTCGACGGGGAGGCGCTGGGCGCCGCCATCGCCGAATTCACCCGGCGCGACAGGCGCTTTGGCGGCGTTGGCGAGGCCGGCGTCCAGACCGGGGGAGGCGAAGAGGCTTGAGCGGCGGTTTCCTGTCTGGCGGCTCCCGGGGTGGGCGCCCGGAGCTGGCGCTCCGCACGGCGTCGGCCATCGTCCTTGGCGCG
>Ga0180223_1000595_pt1 | contig 42030 bp, 36 predicted proteins | sample eDN5th30CKraftOP_FD_151337 | JGI IMG/M metagenome (GOLD analysis project Ga0180223, IMG submission 151337) | Enriched Organic Plus compost microbial communities from Emeryville, California, USA - eDNA 5th pass 30_C Kraft OP (version 2) (version 2) ... | reverse complement strand
GCGTTCGCTCACCGCCAAGCCTCAAACTCCTGCGAACTTCGGATTCGGGACACTAGGACGTTGAGGGCCGTCGACTGATGCAGCTTAAAGAAGCCTCCCCGCAGCCAGCACCGGACCGGCTATTCTCCGCGTTCGAGCATTCGATCACGTGGGAGGACGATATCTGGCGGGCGGACCCGGTCGACGTGGCCGAGGTGCACGCGAAGGCGCGTCGCAAGTTCAACGATCTCCTGTCGGGCATCATCGCGGGCAAAGGCCCCGGCACGCAGGACCGGATCCTGCTGTTCCATGGCCAGTCCGGCGCCGGGAAGACCCACCTTCTGCGCGCGTTGCGCACTGCAGCCCACCGCGACGGCTCGGCCTACTTCGGCTATGCGCAGATGACGCCAGACGTCGCCAACTACGCCGACTATTACCTGCGCCGCCTCGTCCACTCGCTGGAGAAGACATACGATCCCGATACTTCGGGCGAAAGCGCACTTGCGCGCCTCACTGGGCGCATGCTCGACGTCGCTGCGGTCGATCCTAAGGATCTGCAGAACCTGCGCGAAGCGAGCCTCGATGAAGCGCGCCTCGCCAAACTCGTGCTGAAGGTCGCCGACGACATCGTTGCAGCGCCGAAGTACGCCGAACTCGAACTCGACATCAATGTCGTACGCGCCCTTCTTTATCTCGAGCGCAAAGACCCGCGCATCGACCAGCGCGTACGCCAGTATCTGCACGGACGCCCGCTAACGGAGCTGGCCCATCAGGCGGTCGCAGCGCTCGACCCGAACGACGGCGAAGACCGCGCGTTCGAGATCATGTCAGCGCTTGGCGCCCTGATGTGGAGCATAGATCGCGCGGCGCTCGTTTTCTGCGTCGATCAGGTGGAAGACCTGCGGTTCTTCACGGACGCCGAGGAGCGCTTTCAGCGTGCGGTACGCGATCTCATCCAGATCGCTAACCGCGTTCCGAATGCCATTCTGATCATTTCGTGCCTTGAAGATTTCTACGGCCAAGTGCGCGGTGTTCTCGCCCAGTCCTACATCGACCGCATCGAGAAGGCCGGCCCCGTGGCGCTGCTCGAAAGTCGCACACCCGAAGAGGCGCGGCTCATTATCGCCAAGCGCCTGGCGCACCTCGCCGAGTCCGGGGACGGCGGCGCCGACTATCCTGATCCTTCGGCCTACTTCGGCCCTCAGTTCTATGAGGAGTTCGCCGGTCTTTCGACGCGTCGCCTTCTGGAGCACGCGCACAACCGTCTGCGCAGCAAGACTTCGCCGGAAGCGGAAGAGCCGGACGAAGACCGCCGCGAGCCGGAGCGTAGCAGCGGCTTCATTTCACGGCTCGCCGCCGCTCTCGGACTCGGTATTGCCGAGGATGCTCACGTCGCCGCTACGCCAAGCGTCGATTACCGTGACACCTGGGAGCGCTTCCAAAGCGCCTCCGAAGCCGAGATTCCGTCCGATGAGGGCGAACTGCTGGAAGTTCTCGCCGGCGCGCTTCCGCTCGCGCGCGACGAATGGAACGGCACGGTGTTGCTCAACGTCGAGCGTGTTGACCTCGGCGAAGAGCTCTCCGCCATCGACTTCACGTTGAAACACAGCGCGGGGTTTGCCACCGATGGGCGCATCTTCGTCTGCAACCGTCCCACCCAGGGCGGCGGACTGAAGCGCCAGCTCGACCGAGTGCTCGCCAATATGGGCACCAAACAGTGCTTCATGCTGCGCGCTTCTGATTTCCCGCCTAACCGCAAAAATCAGACGGCCCAGGCGGTGCGCAAGTTCCGCGAGAACGGCGGACGTCCGCTTACGGTGCCCATCGCCGAGTGGGAGCGCATGATGATGGTGCGCGAATTCCACACGCATCATCGCCAGGATCCGGGTTTTGCCGCTTGGCTCGCGGGCGCGAAGCTGCTCTCGAATCTCACGGTGATGATCCAGCTCCTACGGCTCGATCTGCTCGGCCGCGTGCTGCCGAAGTCCGCGGCGGTGGAGGCCGAAGCGATGGCCAACGGCTCCCGCCCTGCCAGCAACGGGCGCAGCCTCGTCAGCGCCCTGGACGAGATTACCCCGTCCGACAGCACCGATGTCATTGCCACCGGGACGGAGGAAGAGGAGCAGCTTCCGCTGTCCGTCATCCTCGATGAGAACAGCGATGGCGACAGCATCTACGGCGGGCGCGAACTGCGCGCAGGCGGGCGCCCTGTCACGCTCAACAAGAACGTCCTGAAGCGCCACGCGGCGGTGCTCGGCGGCTCGGGCTCGGGCAAGACCACTCTCGCCCTCTCCATTATCGAGCAGCTTTTATTGCGCGGCATCCCTGCAGTCCTGCTGGACCGCAAGGGCGACCTTTGCTCGTACGCCAATCCGGATGTCTGGCGCGAGAACGACGAAGAGTTCTCCGAGCGCCGCGGTGAGCGCGAGAAGCTTGCCGACGCCATCGACGTTGCCGTGTTCACGCCGGGCCGTTCTTCGGGGCGTCCGATTTCGATCACGCTGCTGCCGAACGGCATCAACGAATTGCCGGAACACGAACAGCAGCTACTCGCCAATCTTTCGGCGGCGGCGCTCGGCGAGATGCTCCACCTGAAGAACTCGGCGACACACCAAAAGCAGTCCGGAACGCTCTCGGTGGCGCTGCGCATCCTTGGATCGCGCCACAGCCGCGAAGTGACACTTTCGGATCTCATCAATCTGCTCGAGGACGAGGATCCGGAGCTTTCCGACCTCACGCAGCGCATGGATCCGTCCGGCAAGCTAAGGCGCGATCTCGTCGCTCAGCTCGACAGCCTTCGCCATCGCAACGCCGCGCTGTTCGAAGCGGGCGGCGAATCTCTCAGCATGGAGTCGCTGCTAGGCCTCGGCCCGCACGCTCGCGAGGGGCGCACGCGGCTTTCGATCATCTACACGGGCTTCCTGGGCGACAACGAGAACATCCTATTCTGGGTCGCGCAATTCCTGTCGGAAGCCCTGCGCTTCTGCCAGCGCAACCCGAACGATGAGCTGCAGGCCGTCGTCATGTTCGACGAGGCGGACCTCTATATTCCGGCGAACTCCAAGCCGGCGACCGCCGAGCCGCTACAGAGCCTTCTGAAGCGCGCACGCTCGGCCGGTCTCGGCATCATGCTGGCGACCCAGTCACCGGGCGACCTCGACTACAAGAGCCGCGATCAGATCACGAGCTGGTTCATCGGCCGCGTGCGCGAGGATACGGCCCTGCGCAAGCTCAAGGCCGCGTTCCAAAGCGAGTCTGGCCTCGATCCGGCGGCGGTGCTACCGGGCCAGACGGTGGGTGAGTTCCACCTCGTGCAGGAGGGCCTCGTGCGCTCCATGAAGGCCCAGCGTTCGCTCATCATGGCTGAGCAGGTACCTTTCGATCGCATCGAGCAGCTCTCCCGTGAAACGAAGGGCCAGGATGAGCGCCAGCTCCGCCTGTTCGACCCGCCCGCGCGGGCCGCGGCGGGGGCCGCAGGCAAGCGCTAGTGATGCACGAAAGCCACGCCTCCACAGGTTGCCGCAACAAGAACAGATGAGCGCAACCCGCCGTTCGCGCTCAACCGATTGCGCATAAGTATTGGCTAAAGAGCCTTAGTTATTCGCGTTTTTTTGGTTCCGGCCCTGTGGATAAATCAGCAGCGCTTTCCAGCTGCTTCGCAAGTGCGAAACCAGACGCCCGAATCCAGCAAACAGTGCGTGTCAACTGATTTTTTCTGATGTAAAAACTATAGGCCACCGGAGATTTTGAGGGGGTTTCCAGCGGCATTGGGGCTTGAGACTGAGGCGCTGCCGCGTTGCGGCGGCGTCAGTGCGGGGTAGTGTTATGGTTGCGAAGTCTTTCATGATGCTCGTGGTGGCGTCCGCTATAGGACCAGCGGTGGGCGTGGGCCTATTCATGCTGTTGCACACGTTCTGAGTGCGACGGCCTGAGTAAAATTCAAGGGGCGCCTAAGGCGGCGTCGCCACTGCTACATTCGGGCGGGCCATTATCGCCATAAAGGCTGGCTAGCGTCTGCGGGTCAGGAGCGTTTGCGCTCATTTCCCGTGTGGCCGCCATGCCTTTTGTTTTTTGCGTACTGCCCAGTGTGCGCGAGACCATCGCGTCAGCACCTTCGAACCTCCTGCTCACGCTGCCGGCTTGCTCTTCGCCCGACACCGTCGCTGTGCCCACTTTACCTCTCGGGGCGCGCAGTGCCCGCCTCCTCTTCTCTCCTCCGCATGTCTCGAAGATCCAAGCCAGGAGCGGAGCCAACAGACACTCGAACTGCGTCGCTCTCTTCGCGGCTGACAAAAGCGGCGACCGCGGCAGAAGGTGGCAGAAAGATTTTCGGCGGCGCGCCGCGTCCCGATCCGACGCCCGCGGACGATCGCCGATCCGTTCCACAGGAAATGCATATTGCGGACTTCGAGTCGCCACGGGTCTTACGAAAGATGGTGGACTAAGCCGTTGTCGGAGCATGCATGAAAGCGGCCTAGCGAGGCATCGTGCAACACTTGTTTAACCCAAATGGCAGCTTAATGCCGGGCAACAGCAACAAACCTCGGCGGCGCATTTCGTGCTGCACTCGCCGGGGCAACACGGGGGATCACGGTCATGTCGACTGAGGCACCATCACCACTGCATGGCCTCTCCATCGCAGAGAAAATTTCCAGACTGACCGCCTTCATCGCGGACGACCTCGACGCCCGCGCCGCTACCGGAATGCACGCGACCGGCGCCTGCTATCTGCTGATCGCCCGCTCCGCCGAGAGCCCCGTAGCTCAGGCTCTTCGCGCCCATGCCGACCGCATGGCCTCCATGGGCATTCGCGTCCGCGCCATCTTCAGCGAGATCGATCAAGCCAGCGGCGCACATCTTGCAGCCCCCTTCGTACTTCCGAGCGAGTGTCGCATCGCCCGCGACCCCCGTCTCCTCGCTGCCCACGAGCAGCTCGTGCTCACCCCCACCCGCACCTGGCTCGGCGACAGCATGCGACGTGAACCAGGCAAGCGGGACGCATTCGAGCGTTATGCGAACGATTGCGCCCAAACCGGCGCGCATGCCGTGCGCTCGTTCGAGAGCCTCTGGCGCATTACGACGCCGCTGGTCGCGATGCCCTCCTTTGCGACGCTGACGCAGCTGTCGAATATCGCCACCGCAGCCGACAAGATTGCCGACGACCTGCATCGCCAGTAGTCGCTACGAATTACGTTCCGCGTCCTACGGGGTCGTCGCAAATTGCGTCGGCCCCGTTCGTTTTTGAGGTCAAGGTATAAGCGCACGCAACGGGGAGAAAATGCCGGCAAGTCTATCCTTGTCGTCACCCTATGGACATTGGGCCCTGCTCCCTTCAACGCGCTCGCGGACTTCGCGATAATCGATCCTGGATCGTTCCGGCTCAGACCGTCATGGTGGCCAATATGCCTTTCTTCGCCCGTCTACTGCTTGCGTTCTCATTTCTGCTGCCGCTCGCGCCTGCGATGGCTCAGCAAGCCCCGCCGCCAAAGGCCGTCGCCTTCGCCCATCAGGGCGTCAAGGATGACGCCAACCGCTATGAAATGTATCTCAAATCGAACTGGAAGATTGCCGGCAAGCCGGCTGCGGACTTGCGCCGCGACGGCGAGCGCGCGATGCGCACCGATCCACGCGCGGCCTCGCGCAGCTATGCCGGCGCAGTCGCCGTCGACAGCATGGACGTCGAATCCTGGATCGGCCTTGCGCGCGCCCTGCTCGCCATTCCACCCGATCCTGAAAAGGACAGCGAGCGCTACGACCTTCCGGTGAATGCTTCGGGCGCAGCTTACATCGCCTACGAGCGTGCGAAGGACAATCCGCAGAAGGCGCGTGCCCTCGCCGTGCTTGGCGATGCGCTCCAGCGCCGCTCCTACTATCGCCCCGCGATCGATGCGTTGAAGGCGAGCCTTGCGCTCGCTGACAACGGCGCGGTGCGCGAGAGCTATGACAAGCTGCGCGCCGAGCACGGCTTTCGCATGACGGACTACAAGGCCGAGGCCGAAACTGCGGCGCCCCGCCTCTGCCTGCAGTTCTCCGAGAGCCTCGCGCGCAGCGAGGTCGATTTCTCGAAGTTCGTGTCCGTGGATGGGCGCGATCCTCAGTCCGTCGCCGCGGAGGACAGCCAGCTCTGCATCGATGGCCTTGCGCACGGCCAGCGTTACCGCGTGCAGGTGCGCGCCGGCCTGCCATCGGCCGTGGACGAAGAGCTGCGCAAAAACATCGACATCGCCGTTTACGTGCCGGACCGCAAGCCGTTCGTGCGCTTTTCGGGCCGCTCGTACGTGCTACCGAGCCGCGGTCAGCAGGGCATTCCGCTCGTGACCGTGAACACCGCAAAAGTCGAGGTAGAAGTCTATCGCATCGGCGATCGCAACCTTGTCGGGGCCCTCGAGAGCGGCGATTTCCAGCGCCAGCTGCAGCGGTACGAGGTCGATCAGATACGCACGCAGTCGGGCGAAAAGATCTTCACCGGATCGATGGACGTGCCGCAGAAGCTGAACGAGGAAATGACGACGGCGCTTCCGGTGACCGATGCGGTCGGCACGCTGAAGCCCGGCGTTTACGTCGCCATCGCGCGGCCGGCCCAGAAGGCGCGCGGCGATGACTCCTACGGCGCGGAGGCAACGCAGTGGTTCATCGTTTCCGACCTCGGCCTCACGGCCTTCTCTGGCGATGACGGCGTGCATGCATTCGTGCGCTCACTGGCGGAAGCCAATCCTTCGGCCGACATCAACGTGAAGCTGATCGCGCGCAACAACGAAATACTGGGTACGGCAAAAACGGATCCGCGCGGCTATGCGCGCTTCGAAGCCGGTCTTTCGCGCGGCGAAGGCGGTCTGCAGCCCGCGCTGCTCGTCGCGGAAAGCGCAAACGGTGAATACGCGTTCCTCGATCTCACTTCGGGCGCGTTCGACCTCACCGACCGCGGCGTCAAGGGCCGCGAAGCGCCCGGTCCGCTGGATGGCTTCGTCTACACCGAGCGCGGCGTCTACCGCCCGGGCGAGGACGTGCACATCGCGGCACTCGTGCGCGACGCCGCCGGGAAGGCCGCTAGCCTGCCCGTGACGTTGATCGTCTTACGCCCCGATGGCGTGGAGCACGCGCGCTACACGCTGAAGGGCCGGGGGCTCGGCGGCCGTGACATCACGCTGCCGCTCGCCGGCTCCGCGATGACCGGCACGTGGCGTGCAAAGCTGCACACCGATCCGCAGAAGGACGCGATCACGCAGGTCTCGTTCCTCGTCGAAGACTTCGTTCCCGAGCGGCTCGACCTGAAGCTCGAGGCTCCGTCCGCCGCGCTCACGCCCTCCCAGACGCAATCGATCAAGGCTGCAGGCCGCTATCTCTACGGCCCGCCGGCCGCCGATCTCACCATCGAGGGCAACATCGTCGTGCGCGCTTCACCGAAGGATCTGCCCAGCTATCCGGGCTTCCAGTTCGGCCTTGCGGACGAGCGTGTCGATCCGGTGCGCAAGCCCCTCGATGCGGCTGTCACCACCGATAAGGATGGCATTGCCAACGTGCCGGTCTCGCTGCCGGCCGTTCAGCGCACCGCCAAGCCGATGGAAGCCAACGTGATCCTGCGCCTGCGCGAAACCGGCGGGCGCACCATCGAACGCAGCATCACCATTCCCGTCGATCTCGGCCAGCCGCGCATCGGCGTGAAGCCGCTGTTCAAGGGCAACGAGCTCGACGAGGCGCAGACCGCTTCGTTCGAAATCGTCGTGCTCGACGCGGAAGGCAAGCGCGCCGCTGCCGATGGTCTCACCTGGACCTTGAGCCGCCTCGACACCAACTGGCAATGGTATCGCCGCGACGGACAGTGGAACTATGAAGCGGTCACGCTTACGCGCAAGGTGGCGGACGGCACGCTGTCCGTCACTGCCGATGGCGCGTTCGCCAAGATCGACGCCAAGGTCGATTGGGGCCGCTATAAGCTCGAAGTGGCTTCCGCCGATCCCGACGGACCGGCCGCGAGCATGACGTTCAACGCGGGCTGGTATTCTGCGGCGAGCGAAGCTGAAAGCCCGGAGATCCTCGACGTGGCGCTCGACCGCGTCAGCTATAAGCCGGGCGAGACAGCGAAGCTGCGCATTGCGAGCGAGCTCGGCGGCAAGACGCTCGTCTCGGTGCTCGCGGGCGGGCTTCTCTCCATGCAGGAGATCGACGTCCCCAATGGCGGCGGCGAAGTGGACGTTGCTGTTGGAAGCGACTGGGGTCCTGGCGCCTACGTCACGGCGATGCTCTACCGTCCGCTCGACGAGAACCTGAAGCGCATGCCGAGCCGCGCCGTCGGCGTCGCATGGCTTGCTCTCGACCAGTCGGAGAAGACGCTCAACGTCGCGCTCGGCGCGCCGGAGAAGATCAAGTCGGGCGCAGAGCTCACCGTGCCGGTGAAGCTCACAGGCCTCAAGGCGGGCGAGGAAGCTTACGTCACGCTCGCCGCCGTCGATCTCGGCATCCTCAACCTCACGCGCTTCTCGGCGCCCGCGCCGGAAAATTGGTTCTACGCCCAGCGGCGCATGGGCCTTGAGATCCGCGATTTCTACGGCCGCCTCATCGACGGCATGCGGGCTGAGCGCGGATCGTTGCGCTCGGGTGGCGACGGCGGCGCGGACATGGACATGCAGGGCAGCCCGCCGGTCGAAGCGACGGTGGCCGAGTTCTCGGGCATCGTCCGCGTCGGCGAGGACGGCACCGCGACGGCGAGCTTCGACATTCCGGACTTCAACGGCACCGTGCGTGTGATGGCGGTTGCGTGGAGCGGCGACAAGCTGGGCCACGGACAGCAGGACGTGATCGTGCGCGATGCCGTTGCACTGACGGCATCGGGCCCGCGCTTCCTGACGCTCGGTGACGAGGCACGCCTCGACATCGCCGTGCACAACGTGGAAGGCCCGCAGGCAGCCTACGGGATCGAGCTCATCAGCGGCGATAAGACCGTGCACACGGCGAACCTCGATCTCAAGGAGGGAGAGCGGCGTGCCGAGCGTATCGCGGTGAAGCCCACCACTGTCGGTCTTGTCGGCTATGACGTGCGCGTGACCGGTCCGGATGGCATCGATGTCAAGCGTCACCTGACGTTCGACGTGAAACCGCCCGCGGGCGACATCAAGCGCACGACCATCGCCTCGCTGAAGCCGGGCGGCAGCATCTCGCTCGGGCCGGATCTCGTGCGTGATATGATCGCCAACCGCACTCGCGTTTCGATCAGCGTTGGCCCGATCGCACGCTTCGACATCCCGGCGCTGCTCACGGCGCTCGACCGCTATCCTTACGGGTGCGCCGAGCAAACGGTGAGCCGTGCGTTGCCGCTGCTCTATGCAAACGCAGTGGCTTCAGGCCTCGGCATTGCGCCGGACAAAGAGCTGAAAGAGCGCGTGCAAAAGGCGGTCGACCGCGTATTCGACATGCAGGATGGCGGCGGCGCGTTCGGTACCTGGGGACCGATGACAACCGATCTGTGGCTGACCGGTTATGTCACCGACTTCCTGACGCGCGCGAAGGAGCAGGGCTTTGACGTGAACGCGCAAAGCTTCAACCGGGCGCTCGACCGGCTGCAGAACTTCATCGCCTACGCGGAGGACTTCAAGAAAGGCGGCGAGGATCGGGCCTACGCGCTATATGTGCTCGCCCGCAACGGCCGTGCACCCATCGGCGATCTTCGCTACTACGCCGATACGCGCCTCGACCGCTTCTCAACCCCGCTTGCCAAGGCTCAGCTTGGTGCTGCGCTGGCGATGATGGGTGACAAGCCCCGCGCCGAAGTGGCGTTCGCCTCTGCACTCGATGCACTGGAACTGCCCGAGGCTACCGGCCTTGGCGGCTACCGCGCCGACTACGGCTCGGGGCTGCGCGACAGCGCTGCCTTGATCACGCTGGCGACGGAGGCGCGGGTGAGCAATGTGGAAGCGCCGAAGCTGATCGATGTCGTCGCCAAGGCCTATTCCGGCCGCACCTATACCTCGACGCAGGAGCAGGCGTGGATGCTGCTGGCGGCCAACGCGCTGGCCGAGGAAAGCAACGACCTCAAGCTTATCGTCAACGGCGCTCCCGTCGTCGGCGCGGTGACGCGGTCGCTCTCCGCCGAGGACGTGATCGCCTCCCCGCTCACGGTTGCAAACGACGGCGCGGCCCCGGTCGATGCCGTCGTGACGGTGCTCGGGTCGGCGCTCACGACGGAGCCGGCCGTCTCCAAGGGCTTCGCCATCGAGCGCCAATACTTCAAGCTCGACGGCACACCTGTCGATCTCAAGAGCGCCAGTGGCGGCGTTTCCGAGATCGCGCAGAACGAGCGTCTCGTTACGGTTCTCAAAGTCACTGGGCACGAGCCGGGCGGCCGCGTGCTGCTCGTCGACCATCTGCCGGCGGGCTTCGAGATCGACAATCCGCGGCTTGTCGACTCGGGCGACGTGAAGGCGCTCGACTGGCTGAAGACCACCGTGCAACCGGAGCATTCGGAGTTCCGCGACGACCGCTTCGTGACCGCCTTCAACTTCTCCGCCAATGGAGAACAGCAGGCAGAGAACGGCGGCGGTGAAGCGACCCCGGATGGGCAGTCTGGTACCGGAGGCGCGGTCAGCTCGGCGACGGTGGCCTACCTCGTGCGGGCGGTGACGCCGGGAACGTTCGTTCATCCGGCGGCAACGGTCGAGGACATGTACCGTCCTGAACGGTATGCGCGAACTGGAGCGGGCAAACTTACCGTCACGCCGCACAAGTAGTGCAAACGCTCGTCCCGCATCCTTCGGTGCTCGGCCGAAGGGGCGGGGCAATAGCAGATCAGGCGAGTTACGCGCACGCGATGGCAGACGTACCGGTTCAAGCAAATCTTCCGAAGCGCGGGCTTCTCTCGCGCAGCGAGCGCGGGCTCCGTCTGCCGCGCGGGCGCATTGCCGCTGTCATAGCAGCCGCGATCGCGGTGCTCAGCGTCACGGCAGTGGTGGTATTCTTCTGCACCGTGAGCCGCATGGGACCGCCCGACCTCGCGGCCACGGAGAAAGTGTCGACGATCGTCGTCGACCGCAATGATCAGCTCCTGCGCGCCTTCACGACCACGGATGGGCGCTGGCGGCTGCCGGTCGAGGTGGCCGACGTCGACGAGCGCTATCTCGCGATGCTGATGGCGTTCGAGGACAAGCGCTTCTATCAGCACGGTGGCGTCGACATGCGTTCTCTCGCCCGCGCGGCGTGGCAGCTTGCGCGCCACCGGCGCATCGTGTCGGGCGCGTCGACACTCACCATGCAGGTGGCTCGACTTGTAGAGGGCCGCTATGAGCGCTCGGGCTCCGCCAAGGTGCGCCAGATCATCGGCGCACTGCGGCTCGAGCGCCACATGTCGAAGCAGCAAATTCTGACGCTCTATCTGCGGCTGGCACCGTTCGGCGGCAACATCGAGGGCGTTCGCGCCGCTTCGCTCGCATACTTCGGCAAGGAGCCGCGGCGGCTTTCCGTCGGCGAGGCCGCATTGCTCGTCGCGCTGCCGCAGTCTCCGGAATGGCGGCGCCCCGATCGCAACCACCATGCGGCCCGTATCGCCCGTAACCGCGTATTACAGCGCGCGGTGGAGGAGGGCGTCATCACGCCGGCGGAAGCCGAGCGCGCAAGCCATGAGCGGGTGCCTACCGGCCGCCGCCCGTTCCCGCAGCTCGCGCCGCACCTTTCCGAAGCGGAGGTGCGTGCGAACCCGGTGCTTTCAGTGCACCGGCTCACGATCGACGGCGGCGTGCAGCGCACGCTGGAAACTCTCGCAGAGGAGCAAACGCGCCTCCTCGGGCAGAAGCTCTCCGCAGCCATTCTCGCGGTGGATCACACAACCGGGGAAGTGATCGCGCACGTGGGCTCCGCCGGCTATCTCGACGGCACGCGGGCGGGCGCGGTCGATATGGTCAGCGCTGTCCGCTCGCCCGGGTCCACGCTCAAGCCTTTCATCTACGGTCTCGCGTTCGAGGCTGGGCTTGCGCATCCCGAGACGCTGATCGAGGATCGGCCGGTGCGCTTCGGCTCCTACGCGCCGAAAAACTTCGATGAGGATTTTCACGGCACGGTCACGGTCCGCGATGCGCTCGCCCAGTCGCTCAACATACCGGCGGTGAAAGTGCTATCGGCGGTCGGTCCGGGGAAGCTCGCCGGACGCTTCCGCAAGGTGGGCGTGGAAGCGCTATTCCCCGACAAGGGCCAGCCGACGCTCGCCATGGCGCTCGGCGGCGTGGGCCTCACGCTGCGCGACGTGACAGCGCTATACGCCGACCTTGCGCGTGGCGGCGATGCGGTTCAGCTGGTGCACCGGCGCGCGGATGTTTCCGCTGCCGCGAAGGCATTGCTTCACGGGAAACAGCCGGCGCGGGAACGCCTCCTCTCACCGCTCGCCTCCTGGTACGTGAGCGACATCCTGAAAGATGCCCCGCCGCCGCTCAACGCGCGGGCCGGGCGCTTCGCTTACAAGACCGGAACATCCTACGGATATCGCGACGCCTGGGCGGTGGGCTTCGATGGCAAGTACACAGTGGCAGTATGGGTCGGGCGTCCGGACGCCGCATCTACGCCGGGGCTCACGGGGCGCCTCGCCGCCGCGCCGATTCTATTCGATGCGTTCGCGCGGCTCGGCGACCGGCGTACACCGTTGGCCGAAGCGCCCGCCGGCGCGCTGCGTGTTACCGGCTCCGAGCTGCCTCCACCGTTGAAGCGATTTCGCGAGGGCGGCGCCGAGCCGGAAGCGGGGCCATTTCTCGAGCCTCGGATCGCGATTTCATTCCCGCCTGACCGCTCGGAGGTGGAAATGGAAACGGGCGATCCGCTGCTGCTCAAGGCAAGTGGCGGTGTGTTGCCGCTGACGTGGCTCGTCAACGGGGCGCCCATCATCTCCGATCCGCGCACGCGCCAGGTCGTCTGGCAGCCCGATGGTAACGGGTTCGTCAAGCTTTCGGTGGTCGACGCCAAGGGTCGCGTGGATCGCGTCACGGTCCGGCTCAAGGGTCCCGAAGTTGCGGCGATGGCGGGGGAGGGGCAGACGCGTTAGTCTGGTGGCGCTAAGAGCCTGCAACGACGGAAGCGTGATGGCGAAACGATTGCTACCGGTCATTCTGCTGGCGCTGCTCGCCACCCTTCCCGGGTGCGGCCAGCAACACGCCAGTTCGCTGCCCGCCCTTGAAGCAAAGCGCGATGCAACGTCCGTATCGGGCATCTCATCCGGTGCGTATATGGCCGGCCAGTTCCAGATGGCTCATGCGAAGGATGTTGTGGGCGCCGCGATCATAGCGGGCGGCCCCTACGGCTGCTCGGAGAGCCTTTATGCCGATGTCATTCCTGGCCCCGGCACCGCGCTCCTCAACCTCACCAAGGCCGTCAACGGCTGCATGCTGAATGCGCTGCAGGCCTTTGGCGTGCCCGACCCGGCGCAGCTCGCGCTGCGTGCTGAGCATCTTGCCGAGCAGGGCCGGATCGATCCCACCGCCGATGTCAAAGCCGACCGCATCTATCTCTTCACCGGTACGAACGACACCACCGTATCACCCGCCATCGTCGCGGCGGCGCAGCAGTTCTACCAGGACATCGGCGTGCCGGCGTCGCAAATACTCTATGTGTCCGACATCCCGGCGGGGCACGCATTTGTCACGGCGGACCGCGGGCCGGCGTGCGATTACACGGGCAAACCTTACATCGTGAACTGCGACTACGATCAGGCGGGCGCGCTGCTCCGGCACATCTATGGAGAGCTAAACTCGCCCACCGAGCGCGCAAGCGGCGGGTTCGTCGTTTTCGATCAAGACGAATTCACCAAGGGCTTGACGAACCACGGCCTTAGCGACGATGGCATCGCTTACATCCCCGAGGCGTGCCGCGCCAAGTCCGATTGCAGGGTTCACATCGCATTCCATGGGTGCGGGCAGAACCGAACCTTCGTGGGCGAGGCCTTCGCGCGCGATTCCGGTTACACCCGCTGGGCGGACACCAACAACCTCATCGTATTGTTTCCGCAGACGGCGGCGACCCCGCTCAATCCACAGGGCTGCTGGGACTGGTGGGGTTATACGGGGCCCGAATACCTGACGCGGGCGGCCCCGCAAATTACGGCCGTTTACCGCATGCTGGAACGGCTTGCCGCGCCGCGCTCCCAATCTTGAATTCCGTCAAAACTGCCGCGTCAACGGAGCACACACCGCCGCCCGCAGGCGGAGATTGGCGGGCTGCCCGCCGTCGCTTAGGGTTGCCGCCGAAACACTGCCGCTCAGGGCACATGCGGCGCGAGGGAATGTTCGGGGGAACCGATGGCACACCTACTCACGCTCGGCTGGACGGGTGAAGTTGCGCGCGCGCCGGACCGGCGGCGCTTCGGCGCGGCCGGGACGATCGCTGCCGCGGCGCTGATCGTTGCGCAGGCCGCTGCCGGCGTATTCGAGCAGGCGCAGATCGACGATGGCGCAGAGTCTGCAAAGAGAAGCGCCGGGGGTGGAAGCTCATCGGTCGCGCTCGGCCGCGAGACGGTGATCGGCGCTTTTACGGGAACACCGTATAATTACCCGAGCCCCGCGCACGTGACGAACCCGCTCACCGAGGGCGCTACGGATTTCACCATCGACAAGGTCGACTGGTACACCACTCCCTTCAAGAGCCCGATCTATTACGGCGCACGCGTTGCGCAGTGGTTCTCCGGCGGCGGCTTCGGCACGGGTCTCGATTTCATCCACTCGAAGGCGATCGCGCCACTCGACGACGAAGCGGGCTTCAAAGGCACGATCGACGGCCAGGAGCTTCCTGCGCGCGCGCGCATCAAGGATATCGTCAGCAAGCTCGAATTCTCGCACGGCCACAACATGCTGCTGCTGAACGGGTTCGTGCGGCTGCCGGGCATCGGCGCACGCATCAGCCCGTATGCCGGGCTCGGCGGTGGCGTGCTGCTGCCGCACACGGAATTCCAGCTCACCAACAGCGCGCACCCGCGGACCTATGAATACAACTACGCCGGACCTGCGGGCCAGGCGTTGCTAGGCTTCGAGATACGGCTCGCGAAGCTGTCTTTCTTCGTCGAATACAAGTTCACCTATGCGGACTACAACGCCCCCTTGAGCGAAGTCGACGGAAGCTGGCTGCCGCTCGATCTTTTCCGCCAGGCGCAGCGCTGGTGGTCCGGCAATCCGCCGCCGGGCGGACACATCGCGACCGAGGTGGTGAGCCATCAGGTGGTGGGCGGGCTTGCCGTGAGGATCGCGCCGGCGCGGTGAGGGCGTAGGACGGGGCTTCTTCGGGAAGGTCAACCGCGGCACATCGCGGTGCAGCCCGGAGCGGGCGCGAGATAGATCGGACGGTTTTGCTCCGGCATCACGTCGCCGATGGGTTCGGTGATCATTCCGTTGCGAGCTTCCCACAGGTCACGCCCGGTCTGCCAGTAGCCGCCGCTGCTCACAATCGTTTCGATGAGATGCGCGAGCCATTCGCGGGAGACGCCAGCGGGGACGTAATACTGCTCGAGATAGCCGGTGACGAAGCTTCGGTCGGAAACCTGGATTCGCACTTCGTCGATGCCGCCATCGACACTCTCGCGCCACGAACGGTGGAAGAACCAGAGGCTGCTCATCGCGGCCCGCCGCGTCTCGCCGGCGAGGAAAATTGGAATGCAGGCCGAGGCGCACGTTGCACCCTGATCGACAACGGTGACGAGCCGGTGCGTACGCTTGATGCGATCAAGCTCAGCCAAGGCGGAGGTCATCTCATCGATGCGCCCGCCGCAGGAGCTTAGCGACAGCTCCACAGCGGTCACTTCCCGTCCGTGGACCTCGAACGCTTGGGAAAGCCCACGTGCCATCGCCCCATCGATCCTGCCGGTCCAGGTGACAACGAGCTTCTGCCCGCTGTCAGTAATGGTCGAGCGCATGTGGCCGGAGGCGCAAATGTCAGCGGCGGACGCAACCCGGACGGGCAGCGCCAGCGTAACGACCATGAAAAGGGCCCAGAGCGTCTTTGGCATGGGGCGCAGTCATCCCGCATCGGCGTGGCGGAATCGGGATGAAAGCCCGCAATGTTTCTGGTTGGTGAATGAGGGTGTGATCAGAAGCGGCGCAGCAGCCGCTCGTAGTAGTCTAGTTCCTGCGTCGGTCGGGCCGGCTGCGCGAGACGGCGGCGTAGTTCCTCCAAAATCTCGCGCGCTCGCTGCATGTCGATCTCGTCGGGCACCTTTACCGAGTTGCCTGCATCGGGACCCTGGAACCGCTGCGGCCGGCCGAGCGGGTCGCGCGGCTGATCGCCGTTCTGACCATAGCGCGAAGCGCCGTCCTTCGACATGCCCTCGGCCATCTTCTCTGCGCCCTGACGCATCTGATCGAGCGCCTCCGACTGGTCGGAAACGGCGGTGTCGTTGTTGCCTTCCTCCAGCGAGCGCTGCGCATTTTCCATCGCATCGCGTGCGCGGTTGAACTCGTCCCGGCCCATGCCGAGCTCGTCGAGTTCGCGGCGTAGCCGTTCAAGCTCCTCCTTCAGCGCCTGCTGCTGCTCGCTGAGACCGCCCTTGCCCTGCTGGCCCTGCTGACCCTGCTGTCCCTGTTGTCTCTGGCCGTCGCCCTGCTGGCCTTGTTGCCCTTGCTGGCCGCGCTGCCCGGCCTGGCGATCATTGCCCTGGCCCGGCTGGCCGCGCATGCCCTGGCCCTGCTGGCTCTGCTGGCGGCCGTTGTTCTCGCCGGGCATCGACCCGCTCGGCCGCTGGCCCTGGCGGCGCTTCTCGCTGTAGGTATCGTCCATCAGGCGCTGCTGACGGCCGATGATGTCGCCCAGCTCGTTGAGCTTTTTCTGCATCTGCTGGCCGCGCTCGGCCTGCTGCTTCGACATCTGGCCGGACTGAAGCCGCTCCAAGAGATCACGCAGCTGGCTCAGCATCTGCTGCGCCTGATCGCGCGAGCCGGCCTTCGTCATGTCCTCGAGATTCTTCATCATCTGCTCGAGGTCCTGCTGGCTCAACTGCTGGTTCTGCTGGTCGAGTCCTTCGGGCGGCGCCTCGTTCTGTGCGTTCTTCGTCAGCTGCTCGACGAACTTCGACAGCGCCTCGCGCAGGTTCTGCATGAGCTGGTCGATCTCGCTATCGGGGGCGCCCTTTTCGAGCGCATCGGCGAGCTTGTCCTGGGCGTCCTTCAGCGCCTTTTCCGCATCGGAAAGATCGCCATCCTCGATGCGGAGCGCGAGCTCCCACATCCCGTCGGTGACACTCTTGAGGCCGCCGCGTGAGGTGTCGCGCTCAAGTCCCCGGATGGCTGTCCGCATGCCGAGATAGATGGAGGTGGAATCGATGAAGCCCTCGGGCTCGAGCGTCAGCGCCTCAAGCGCGCGTTTAACGAGTGGAACGTAGCGCGGATCGTCCATCAGCTTCGCGCGCTGCTCGATGACGGCGCGGGCGAGCGGCTTTTCGAACTGACGCTGCGGCAGCAAAAGCTTGATGGGCTCGGAGCGCCCGATATTGCCGGCGACGTCCTTTGCCTCGAGGGTGAGGATCACCTCTCTTCCGGCGTAGGGATGCGGGCCGAAGTCGACGTAGGTCTGCGCCTCCTTCTGGGACGGCCGCGGCAGGCGCAGCGTGATCTCAGGCGGACGCTCGTACGGTGGGCGCGGGCCCTTCAGCGCCTCGGGTACTGCCCAGGCCTTCTTCGGATCGGCGGGCTTTTCGTCGCTCCGGTCGCGCTTGACCTCGGCGTTCGCCGACACGACGCCGTAGTCGTCCTCGGCAGTATAGGTAAGCTTCATAGAGCCGCGGCGCGTGCGCTCCGGCGTTTTGGTGACTGCGATCACCGGAGGCTTGTCCGGTTTCACGTAAAACGCCCAGCGCGCAAGCTCCGAGCCGCCTGAAAGCACGCGAATCTCTGCCGAGGAACGCATCTCGTAGCGGATCTCGGAGAGGTCGCCGCGGGTCGCGGTCGATTTGCCGGTCTCGGGCGTCGTGGCCTCGATGTGCTGATGTTCGGAAGTGCCTTCGGCGAACACTTCCAGCGACGGGGCGCCAAGACCCTTGCCGCTGGTGCGCACGATAAGAATGCTGCGCTCGGGCACTTCGATGAGCTTCGGCTGCTCGGTGGTGGCGGCCGGGCCGCGCGCGCCATCGGCCAGCATCAAGGGCGGGCGGCCGGTATAGCTCGGCGGCGTGACCCACGCATCGAGCCGCGCTTCGGCGAGGGCGATGGCAGAGTTGAAACGGAAGGCGGACCGCAGCCGGTCGGCGGCGCTGTCTCCGACAAGGGCGAACAGCGCAACGACGCCCAGGAGCAGCAGGCCGCGCAGGGCGATCGGGTCCTGCCGGTCCGCGCGGGGCTGCGGCGGCCCGACGCGCAGACGGGCCAGCGCTGCAGCGAGACGGGCGCGGTGGGCCTGCCAGATCGCAGCGGTGCGCGGGTCGTCCGCGTTGGCGGTGATGGTGTCCTCGTAGGAGGAGGCCGGGCGGTGCGGCACACCGGAGACGCGCTCGATCCGGCGGACGGCCTCGTCGCGGCTCGGAAAGGGCGTACGCGCCGTGTGTATGAGCGCGCCGATAACCGCCACCCCGAAGAGGCCCAGCACGAGGAAGTGGATCGCGTCCGAGAGCATCGGCCACAGACCGGCGAGCGAAACGAAAAGGAAAAGCCCGATCAGGCCGAGCAGCAGCCAGACACGCGGCCACAGCCGCTCGAAATAGAGCGCCCAGCGGCTGGCGCGCACCTTGCGCGCGAATTTGGCATCGGCCGGGGAGGCGACCGTTGGCTCCGTCATAGTCGAACGATAGCCGGAACATTGCGGCGGGCCTAGCGGGGTGCCGCCGCCGCACCATTAAACTTTGGTCATCCGGCCAGCCGAAAGGCTATCGGGCGGGCTATCTCAGCCAATCGGGAACCTTATCCAGGCCAATTAGCTCATCGATGCCGAAGCGCGGGCGGACTAGGGCATACTCGGCGCCCTTCACCAGCACTTCCGGCACCAGAGGCCGCGTGTTGTAGCTGGACGACATCACTGCGCCATAGGCACCGGCCGTCATCACAGCGATGAGGTCTCCGGCAACGAGGGGCGGCAGCTTGCGGTCGAGGGCGAGATAATCGCCCGTCTCGCACACAGGACCGACGATATCCTGCACCACCGGGGGCATTGCCCGCTTGGCTTCTTCCACGGGCCAGATCTCATGGTGGGCCTCGTAGAGGGTGGGGCGGATAAGGTCGTTCATGGCGGCATCAACCACCGTGAACGTCTTATCGGTACCTTCCTTGCAATACACGACCTCGGTGACGAGCACGCCCGCGTTGCCGACGATCACGCGGCCTGGCTCCATGACGATCTTGAGGCCGATGCTGCCGAGCTCCTGCTTGACGATCTCCGCATAGGCGGACGGCGGCGGCGCTACCTCGCCCTCCGACACGTACGGCACGCCGAGACCGCCGCCGATGTCGAGGTGCTCGAGCTTGTGGCCGTCGGCGATCAGCGCCGAGGCCAGTTCGCGCATCAACCGGAAGGCATTGCGGAACGGCTCCAGGTGCGTGATCTGGCTGCCGATGTGCATGTGGATTCCAGTGGCGGCAATGCCGGGCAGCTTCGCCGCTTCCCCATAGAGGCGGCGGGCTTCGCCATAGGGAATGCCGAACTTGTTCTCCGCCTTGCCGGTGGAGATTTTGGCGTGGGTCTTTGCATCGACGTCCGGGTTGACGCGCAGCGCAATGCGCGCGGTCTTGCCGAGACGGCTGGCCACTTCGCTCAGCGCATGCATTTCCGGCTCGCTCTCGACGTTGAAGCCGAGAATGCCCGCTTCGAGCGCATACGCCATCTCGCTGCGGGTCTTGCCGACGCCGGCAAAAATGATGCGCGAGGCAGGGACGCCGGCGGCCAGGGCGCGCCGCAGCTCGCCTTCCGATACGACATCCATCCCTGCCCCCAGACGGGCGAGGGTCGTCAGCACCGCCTGGTTGGAGTTCGCCTTCACGGCAAAGCAGATGAGCGCATCCTGTCCGGCGAAGGCTTCAGTAAGGACGCGGTAGTGCCGCTCCAGTGTCGCCGTCGAATAGCAATAGAAGGGCGTGCCGACTTCGGCGGCGATCCGCGCGAGGGAGACGTCCTCGGCGCACAGAACGCCGTCCCTATAGTGGAAGTGATGCATAACGGGGCTTCTTCAGGGCAGGCCCGCTCGGGATTGAAACGGGGTCATGCTTCGCTCCGGACTGATAGGGTCGGAAGCGGGCGCGGTCCAGTGCATAAGCGCAGGTTCTTCGGCCGGTCGCGCCGGATCAGCGCAGCAGCGGATCGAGGATGAAGCCTTCGTGCGGCTTCGGGGGAGCAGCGGAATCCGGTGGGGTGCCGGTGGCCTCGGCCGAACGGGCGGTGCCCGCGGCGGTCGCTGAAGGCGGCGGATCGAGCGAGCCGCGAACGCCGCATCCGCCGAGCCCGAGACACACCCCGGCCGCCAGAAGAGCGGCGAGCGTCACCTTGGGTGTCAACGATACGCGCATATTCCCCCGACCCGTCCCACGCTGATAAGTCAGCGACGGCGAAGCATCCCACTACCGGAAGGCGGAAACGGGGCGCTGACCGTACGTCCCATATCTAGCGCGCCGAGCCCTCGGTTTCCAACCGCTTCCGCCAGGCAGCGGCCATTTTGGTGACGTTCTGTGGCGCCGTTCCCCCATGACTCACCCGGCTTTCCACCGACTTCAGCGGGCTCAAAACCGTGGAAACATCGGCGGTTATGCGCGGCTCGACGGCCTGCATGACCGAAAGCGACAACTTATCCAGAGGTAAGTCCTCCGCTTCTGCAGCCGCGACGATGCGGCCGGTGACGTGGTGGGCATCCCGGAATGGCATCTTGAGGACGCGCACGAGCCAGTCGGCGAGGTCAGTTGCGGTGGAATAGCCGCTGCCCGCCGCTGCGAGCATAGGGGCGGCCTGGGGTTGCATGTCGTCGACCATGCCCGTCGTCGCGGCGACGGCAAGGGCGAGGCTGTCGAGGGCGTCGAAGGCGACCTCCTTATCTTCCTGCATGTCCTTGGAGTAGGCCAGCGGAAGGCCCTTCATCACAATGAGAAGGCTCTGGAACGCGCCCGCGATGCGCCCGACCTTGGCGCGTGTCAGCTCGGCGGCGTCCGGGTTGCGCTTCTGCGGCATGATCGAGGAGCCGGTGGTGAACTTGTCCGACAGCTTGATGAAGCCGAACTGAGGCGTCGACCACAGCACGATCTCCTCGGCGAAGCGCGACAGGTGCACCGCGCAGATCGATGCGGCCGCCAGCGTTTCCAGGATGAAATCGCGGTCGGAGACCGAATCCAGCGAGTTGTCGGTGGGCTTGGAGAAGCCCAGCGCCTCGGCGGTGCGGTGGCGGTCGATGGGAAACGACGTGCCAGCGAGGGCCGCCGCGCCGAGCGGGCATTCGTTCAACCGCGCGCGGGCATCGGCGAGCCGGCCGCGGTCACGCCCCAGCATCTCGACGTAGGCCAGCAGGTGGTGACCGAAAGTGACCGGCTGGGCTGGCTGCAGATGGGTGAAACCCGGCATGACAGTTGCCGCGTGCTCCTCGGCTTTGCGCACGAGGGCGAACTGGAGCGCGGCCAGCGCTGCGCTCAGCGCGTCGATGCGATCGCGAACGTAGAGCTTAAAGTCCGTCGCCACCTGATCGTTGCGCGAACGCGCCGTATGCAAGCGTCCCGCGGGTGTGCCGATCATCTCCTTGAGGCGACTTTCGACGTTCATGTGCACGTCTTCGAGCGCACGGGAGAACTGGAACTTGCCTTCCTCGATCTCGGCTCCCACCTTGTCGAGGCCGTCGATGATGGCGTCCGCGTCGCCTTTTTCGATGATGCCAGCGGCCGCCAGCATCGCAGCGTGGGCCTTCGAGGCCGCGATATCCTGGGGGGCCAGCCGCTTGTCGAAGCCAATCGAGGCGTTTATCTCCTCCATGATCTCGGCGGGCGAGGCCGAGAAACGACCGCCCCACATGCGGTTAGCAGGCTTGTCCGTCACGGCGTTCGTGCTCCGTCAGGGCCGGCCGATGGCATCGGCAGAGGAAAAATCAAAATGAGCAGCCAGCCGCCGGTTGAGAAGCGAGGCCACCCGTCGGTCTATCTTTGGGCTGCCGCGCTGGCCGCGCTGGCTGCGTTCGCCGCGGTATACGTCACGTTTGGCGGCGCTGACAATCAAGGCACGGGCTCCACGGCGGGCAGCGAGATGAAAAGCGGACCGGACACACGGCCGCAGGTCGCCGCCAATGCCCCCAAGGCGGGCACCAATCCGCTCGCGACCGGGACCATGGCGACCTTCGTCTTCAAGCCGAGCCCCGCCCCGCTGGCCGAGGTCAACTTCCTCGACGGCAACGGCAAAGAAACCGATCTCGCGGTGTTCCGCGGCAAGGTCGTTCTCTTGAACGTTTGGGCCACATGGTGCGCGCCATGCCGGGAGGAAATGCCGGCACTCTCGAAGCTACAGACCGAGCTCGGCTCGGACAAATTCCAGGTGGTGGCGCTGGCGGTGGACAAGTCGGGCGTCGAAGGCGCGCGTAAGTTTCTCGACGACATCAAGGCGGACAATCTCGAAGCCTATGCCGATCCGACGATGAAGGGCGGCACGCGGCTCGGCGTCATCGGCATGCCGACCACCATTCTCATCAATGGGGACGGCCAGGAGATCGGACGCCTGATCGGGCCGGCCCACTGGGATAGCCCAGAGGCCAAAAAGCTGATCGAAGCCAATCTTTAAGTTGCGCTGGTACTTCCTACCGCGAGGCCCACACACGTTCGGATCGGGTGCGTAGGGGGATGGGGCCAGCCGTAAGCACGCGGAGATCGCGCACCTTGGTTTCCTAGAAGAAAAAGCGCGAGGCGAGCGAGACGGCGGCCAGAGCCAGAGCACCTAGGAATAGAGCCTCGTTGCGGCGCGCCGCGAACTCCGCGCGGTCGATATGCAGCTTCAGCTCGCCAAGCTCGGCGAGCTTGCGGTCCAGGGCCACGAACGACTTGTAGGTGATGCTTGCGTAGGCTGTCTTGTCGCCTTCGATCTGGTCCAGTCGCGTCTTGAGATCCCGACTGCTGCGCTGCAGTTCGGAAATTTTATAATCGCGCGAATTCTCGACGCTCTTGTCGAAAGCCTGGAAGCGCCGGTTGCGGTTCACTTCCTCGGTCATCTCGGCGATCGCGGCGCGCGCTTTTTGCAGCTCGTGCTCGAGCCGGGCAACAGTACCGTTGATGCGGTCGAACTGTACGGCGGCTTCAGCGACGAAACCCTCGTGCGCAACCCATTTCCCACTCGGCTTCGCGGCCGTCCTCGCGGCGGAAACTGCTACGACCCTATCGCTCTGCAGCACGGCTGATCCCCTTGGCCAATCACCACCCATCGATCGGGAGTATCCAGCGTGGGATTTAACGGGACGTATCCAATTGATGCGAAAAACGAAAGAATGCGTTTGCATTGACAGTATTTTCGCTGCGGGCGACAACGCGGGCCGCAAATCCGAAGATCAAAAAGCCGGGGAGCCCGATGTCAGCCAACGTGAACACCGCCGAGTTGCAGAGCGCAATCGACGCCATCTGGGAGGAACGCCAGGGCATCTCCCCCGGGACCACGGGTGTCGTACGCGATACCGTCGAGAAGACGCTCGACCTTCTCGACAAGGGTGAGATCCGCGTCGCCGAGAAGGGCGCCGACGGCTGGACCGTCAATCAGTGGATCAAGAAGGCGGTCCTGCTCTCGTTCCGCCTCAACGACATGGTTGCCATTTCCGGCGCACCCGGTGGTGCCAACTGGTGGGACAAGGTGCCCTCCAAATTTGCCGGCATGACGGACGACGACTTCCGGCGCGCGGGCTTCCGCGCCGTGCCGGGCTGCATCGTGCGCCGGTCAGCCTACATCGCACCGACCGCCGTGCTGATGCCGTCGTTCGTCAACCTCGGCGCCTATGTGGATGAGGGCACGATGGTCGACACGTGGGCGACAGTCGGCTCCTGTGCGCAGATCGGCAAGAACTGCCATATCTCCGGTGGTGCGGGCATCGGCGGCGTCCTTGAACCGCTGCAGGCGGGCCCGGTTATCATCGAGGACAACTGCTTCATCGGCGCGCGCGCGGAAGTTGCCGAAGGCGTCATCGTCGGCGAAGGTTCGGTGCTGTCGATGGGCGTCTATCTCGGCGCCTCGACCACGATCATCGACCGCGCGACGGGCGAGAAGTTCTTCGGCAAGGTGCCGCCCTATTCAGTGGTGGTCTCTGGCACGATGCCGGGCAAGCCGCTGCCCGATGGCACGCCGGGTCCGAACCTCTACTGCGCGGTGATCGTGAAGAAGGTGGACGCCAAGACGCGCTCGAAGACGTCGATCAACGAGCTGCTGCGCGACTGATCCCCGTCGAGCCGTTCCGGCCAAGAGGCTCTTCGGCTCTCGTTTAGCGCGCTTTCGTTGGAAAGTCTGACCCTACTCTTTTCGAAAGGGGACGGGCGGCCACTTGCTTCGGGCTTTCGAGCCCGAAGCTCAACGCGCTCATCCATCATCTTCGACCAACCTCCAGAGCCGGGACACGCTTGTCCATCGGAACGGCGGGGCTTTAAATGCGCCCACGTCGGCTGCCAGGTGCGAGGCAGCACAATCGGGTGGGACGGGGATGTATCGCAGCCTTTCCAGCGCAAAAATCATTGAGACCGTTGAGACCCTGCACGGGCGCATCAGCGATCGCTTCCCCGGGTCGGGGCTGGCGGCGGTATGCGCAGAGGTGGCCGAGCTTGCGCGACAGACTTCGCAGCGCATCGTCTATGTCTCACGGCCGATCTGGGGTCTGCGCCTGACATTGCTCGGTTTGCTGGTGGCGGTCATCGTCCTCGCGGCGATGCTCGCCGTGGAGGCTTCATCGCTGAAGACGTCCGATGAGCTTTCGGAGATGATGCAGGGCGTCGATGCGGGGGTGAATCTCGTTATCGTGCTCGGAGGCGCCGCCTATTTTCTCGCCTCGCTAGAAACACGTTGGAAACGCGATCGCGCGCTGAAGGCGTTACATGAGCTGCGCTCGATCATTCACGTCGTCGATATGCATCAGCTGACGAAGGACCCCAGCATGCTGGGCCACATCAGCACGCGGTCCTCCGCCGACCAGCCGCTGACACCTTTCATGCTCATCCGCTATCTCGACTACTGCTCGGAGCTACTGTCGCTGACTGCGAAATGCGCGGCCCTTTATGCGGAGAAGCTCAGCGATCCGGTGGTGGTCGATACGGTGGGCGACGTAGAGAGGCTCACTTCGGACCTGTCGAACAAGATCTGGCAGAAAATTACCATCATCGAGGGCCTCGCGGGCACCAATCAGCAGAGTGCCGGCCCTATGGCCGATGGAACCAGCGCGTATCGGCAAGCATAGGCTTGCGTGCGCATGCAGCGCGGGCGCGATGCGCCGGGCCGATGCTGTCTAGAGGAATCGATAGCTATATGCTCAACCTGTTGACGTCGTTCGCGGGCCGCATAAATCGCCGGCAGTGGTGGTTTGGCTTCATCGTCGTACTTCTCGGCAGCCTCTTCGGCACACTGTTGTTCAATCCGGAGACTTTCACTGCCGACGGCCTGCCGCCGCTGAGCTGGCCCGACACGATATGGCAGCTGGCGTGGATCATGCCGGGCACGGCCATAGCGGTGAAGCGCTTCAACGACCGCGACTGGCCATGGTGGCTCGGGTATGCCTATGGCGTGCTTGGCGCGTTCCTGATCGTGGCGCCGCATCTTGGCCTCGCTGTCATCCCGGAAGGCGGACCGGTCGGGGGTGCGATCTTTTGGATCTCCGCCGTGGCAATCGTAGGCGCCGTGGTTGACAACGGCTTCCTGCCCGGCACACGCGGTGCTAACCGCTCCGGTCCCGAACCCTTAGCGTGAGGCTCTCTTCCGATGACCAGCACCGCTGACCCTTTAGCTCTCGCCCAGGCGCTGATCCGCTGCGAGAGCGTGACGCCCACGGAAGGCGGTGCACTGACGCTGCTCGAGGGCATCCTCACAGCAGCAGGATTTGAATGCCACCGCATGACGTTCTCGGAACCGGGCTACGCGGACGTCGAGAACCTCTACGCCCGGCTGGGCAACACCGGCCCCAACCTGTGCTTCGCCGGCCATACGGACGTTGTGCCCCCTGGCAATCTCGATGCCTGGACCTCGCCGCCCTTCGCAGCGGAGATCCGCAACGGCGTGCTCTATGGCCGGGGTGCGGTGGATATGAAGGGCGAAATCGCCTGCTTTATCGCGGCAGTGCACCGCTACATCGCTCGCGGCGCGACAGTCCCCGGTTCCATTTCGCTGCTGATCACGGGCGATGAGGAAGGCGACAGCGTCAACGGCACGGTCAAGGTGCTTGACTGGTTGAAGGCGCGCGGGGAAGTGCTGCACGACTGCGTCGTCGGGGAGCCTTCGAGCAAAAACGCGGTCGGCGATGAGATCAAGGTTGGACGCCGCGGATCGCTGAACGGAGAGATCATCGTCGAGGGCAAGCAGGGCCACGCCGCCTATCCGCACAAGGCCGACAATCCCGTTCCGAAGCTCGCGCGAATCATCGATCGGCTATCGGCGCTCAAACTCGACGACGGCACCGCTCACTTCGAGCCATCGCATCTCACGGTGACGGTGATCTCAGTGCCGAATACGGCCACGAACGTCATCCCAGGCCAAGCGCGTGCGCGCTTCAACATACGATACAACGATGCGCACACGCGGCCGCGCCTCGAGGAACAGCTTCGCAACGTCTGCGCTGCGGCGGCGGCAGAAGTCGATGCACGCTATTCGCTTACATTTTCAGGGACCGGCGATGTATTCTTCACGCAGCCCGGGCCGCTGCTGGAAACTATGCAGGTTGCGGTGCGAGAGATAACGGGCAAAGCGCCGGCGCTGTCGACGGCGGGCGGCACATCGGATGCACGCTTCATCAAGGATCATTGTCCTGTGATAGAGCTCGGCCTGACGAATGAAACTATTCATCAGGTCGATGAGCACGTAGCGGTGGATGACCTGGAAATTTTGACGAGCATCTACGAGCGCTTCCTCGAACTCTACTTCGCACGCACCTGATCCGCGGCTACCTTATGTCAGTGATGCTGATTTGCTCCGGTGCAACGGTGTGCCGGGTTGGCGGAGGTAATTTGCGGACGTGTCCGACGATATCTTTGATCTCACCATGCTCGAGCGCCGCAGCATTCCGCTGCAAAACTTCGCGGCGGGCGAGCGGATCTTTCTCGAGCAAGAGCCCAGCGATGCGATGTATATCGTATGTCGAGGTGCGGTCGACGTCGTGAGCTTCGGAAGGGTGCTCGACAAAGTCGGCCCCGGCGGCGTTTTCGGCGAGATGGCGCTGATCGACGATGCACCGCGCAACGCAGCCGCACAGGCATCGCAGCCTACCGAAGTTGCCGTCATAGATAAGCGGACGTTTCTCACGCTCATCTCGGAAGAGCCGGAGTTCGCGCTCCAGATCATGAAGCTGATGGCGGAGCGCGTGCGCCGCAAGTCGGGCGCAGCGGGCTGCGCTTGACGTTCATGCAGGCGAGACGGTGCTCAGCTGTTCTGCACGCGATGGCTTTGCCGCGTAAGCGCACGGCGGCGGACACGTTCTTCCTTCGAAAAATTAACCGCCAGGCCGTGGGCCAGGACGCCGATTCCCCAGCCGAGCAGTGGCCAGTAGAACCACAGCGAATTGGGTGTGAGCCAGAGGTTGATGATCACCAGCAGCGCATTGACGAGCACGTACGCGCAGAAGTGATAGAAAAAGCCCGTGTCGCCAAAAATTGTACCGTCGAGATAACTTTTGGTTGACCGCGCATACTGCGTAGCGGTCGCATAGCTGGAAGCGAACGTGGGAGGCATCGCCGCACTCCTTTTTCTGCCCCTCAAAGGGGCCTGCCAATCATCATAGCAGCGCGGCGCATCCTAACCTAATCAAGACTGGCGACCGCCAGGGCAGGCTGGCGGTCACGCGCGCTATTCCGGCCGCGGATCGATGCGCTCAGCGGTGAGCGAGTAGCCCGTGTCGGCCAGCCCGGTGAATGCCGGCTCGGTCTTGAGCGTGCCTGTTACCCAAACGGGATCGAACTGTCCCGCGATCTCCAGGCCCGCATCGGTTTTTACGTAGACGATCTGGTTCGCGGGCGGCGGCGGAACGTGGATGCACGCGCCGACGAACGGCACGAGAAGAAACTCCTTGATGGTCGTCGCTTCGAAATCCAGCGGCACCACATAGCCGCCGATGCGCACACGTTTGCCGTCGAGCTCGGCGACGATGCGCGGCGGCAAGTCGGCGCCAGGCTGGCGGCGCTTCATCGACATGAAGGCACCCTCCTGGTAGCTCGACGGCGGGGGCGGCCCGTCATGCCCGGCCTGCGGAGCCTGCTCGGACGCGGGCGCTGCGCCGGAGAAGAACGTCTTCGGCTTGGGCTTTACCGTTTCGGCGGGCGGCATGAGCTGCGCCCATTTGAGATCCAGCGGTGCATCGGCCGCGCCCGCGGCATCCGGCACTGCCGAGATGAGCAGAAGGCCGAGCACGGCAGCGATCGCTTTGGTCATCTTTATCTCCATCATGTGCGTACCGTCATGCCATCGGCGAGCGACATCCGGTAGGCGCGAAGCGCTGGCAGCAGCCCGGCGAGGAATCCGGCGGCGACGATGCCTGCCAGCATCAGCCATTCACGCTGCGTCGGCGGGTCGATACTGAGGTCGAGGCCGTAGGTTGCATCCACCCATGGCCGCAGCAGCGCCAGCGCCGCATAGAGCATCACGACCCCCAGCGTGACACCGGCGAGCGTTAGAAGGCCCGCCTCGGTCGCAAGCAGCCCGAGAATGGTGGACGGCCGCGCGCCGACGGAGCGGAGGATTGCCATCTCCCGCCGGCGCTCATTTAACGTCGTCAGGATCATCGTCACCATGCCGAGTAGCGCGGTTGCGACGACCATTGCCGAAACAACTGCCAGTGCCGTCTCTGCGGTGCCGACGAGGCCCCAGAGCTCCTGCAGTGCCGCTCCCGGCATAATGGCCGACAGCGGCTCCTGGCGGTATTCGTTGATGGCGCGCTGAAGCTTGAAGGTGGCGAGCTTCGACTTGAGGCCCACGAGCGCAGCCGTGATCGCCTTCGGCTTCAAGTCCATCTGGCGTACTTCATCGGCGCCAATGGTTTGGCCCGGCGCGGGCATGCCGCCCTGCCAATCCACATGAATCGCCTCGATGCCTTCGAGGCTCACATGCACGGTGCGGTCGACGGGAGTCCCAGTTTTTTCGAGGATGCCGGCGACGCGGAACGGCTTGTCCTCGTGCTCGACGAAGGCAACCGAGCCGAGCCCGTGCGCGACGACGATCGGATCGCCCACTTTGTAGCCGAGCGTTTTTGCAACGTCGGCTCCGATCACCGCATCGAACAGATCGTTAAACGGGACGCCATCGGCAAAGGCGAGGCTCTGGCCGTGGCGATATTTGTAGCGCTGGAAGTATTCCGGCGTCGTGCCGAGCACCCGGAAGCCGTGATGACTGTCTCCCAGCGACAGCGGCACAATCCAAGCAACCTCGGGGCGCTTAGCGATGTTGTCGTAGCTCTGCCACGTAACGTTGTTGGTCGCGTTACCGATACGAAACACCGAATAGAGCAGCAACTGGATGCCGCCGCTGCGCGCGCCGACGATGAGGTCGGTGCCGGAGATCGTATCGGCGAAGCTCTGGCGGGCACCAGTGCGCACCTTCTCGACGCCGAGCAGCAGCATCACCGAGAAGGCGATGGCCAGCACCGTGAGCGAAGCGGTGAGGGCGCGGTTGCCAAGCGACTGCATCGCCAGGCGCGGCACAATATGGCGGTGAACGCTCATGCCGCGGCACTCCGTTCGGCGCGCGCAATCTCATCGAGGCGCAGCACCTTGTCGAAACGCGAGCCGAGCTCCTCCTCGTGGCTCACCATGATGACGGCCGAACCGGCCTTCTCCGCCTCGGCAAAGAGAAGATCGAGGAACGCAAGCTGGCGATTGCGGTCGAGCGCAGAGGTCGGCTCGTCGGCGACGATGACCTCCGGTGCACCGATCAACGCACGCGCCGCCGCGACGCGCTGCTGCTGGCCAACGCTCAGCGCCGCCGTGGAATAGCCGGAAAGCAGCGCCGCATCGAGGCCGAGGCTGTCCAGCAGGCGCCGCGCCTCGTCCTCCGCGGTTCCATTCTTCGCGGCGCGCTCCGCGCGCGTGAGCGAGAAGCTCAATGGCAGCATCACGTTGTCGAGCACCGAGCCGTAAGGCAGGAGATTGAACATCTGAAAGATGATGCCGAAGTGCTCGGCGCGGAAGCGATCCCGGGTGCTGTGGGACAGGCGCGCCAAATCGGTCCCCATCACTTCGAGCGTGCCCGACGACGGCGCGACGATGCCGCAAAGCAAACTGAGAAACGTCGATTTGCCGGTGCCAGATGCCCCGACAAGCAGAACCTTCGCGCCGGCCGGCAGCGTGAAGGCGTCCACCGACAGGGAAAAGCTGCGTGCGCCCGGCCAGCAGAAGTGCACATCCTGCATGCGCACGATATCAGCTGGCCCGGGGGCGGGTGCGTGCCGTTGCATCACATCAACCCGCCGATATCCAGCACCGGATTCTCCCGGCTCACTTCGTAGGTGCCCTGGCCTTTACCGGTGGCGACGTTGACGGTGAGGCGTTGCGCGCCCGCGAAACGCTTGAAGTAGTCGAAGACGATTGACGTCAGCTGCACGGGCGCGGCGCACTCAAGGTTGTAGGTGGCGTGGAACTGGCTGTGGCCAGGGCCGTCGGCGTCGTTGTCGCCATGGTCGTGCTTCGCGTGATCATCGTCGTGGCTGTGGTCGTCGCGCGTGTGGCCAACATGGCCAGCGTGGGCATCATCGCCGTGCTTGTGGCTTTCCTCATCATCTGCACCGCGGCCGTGGGCGTGCTCGCTATCCAGCTCAACCTTAGCGTCCGCCACTTTGCACGCTGCTCCCGCCGGCAGAGCAAAGAGAGTTAGGGGCTCAGAGAGAAACGCCTTCGCTTTCTCGACTGCTCCCCTCTGCTCGTCGCTCGAAGGCGCGTGCTCGAAGCCAACGATGTCCATGCCGGGTGCTTCCAGCTCAAGGGATACGCGGCTGCTTTCTATTGCGACGTTGAACGTGCCGTGGCCGTGGACGTGGGCGCCAAGCTCCCGGTGATCCTCGTGGGCAACGGCCGGCAGCGATAATGCTGCAACCGCAAGCAGGGTACAGGCCGCACTCAGGGGCAGGCCGGGCACGGTTAGCACGCGCATATTTACTCTCCTCGATGGCCATTCGCGCCGCAGCCGAGCACCCGGCAGGCGCGGGATTTCCAGGTAAATTTCGACAGGGCTTGCACGGTGAAGCGGCGCATGGGCGCCGGGCCGGTCTCGGCATCAGGCGAGCGGAGGCGCTCGCGCTCGGAAATGAACCGAATCGCTATCGGTCAGCGATTGTGTTGGGTGCGGCAGCTCAAAACGTGCAAAGCGCTGGACACCAAGCGCCGCGGGCGGAAGCGCCGGTAGCACGCCGCTCCCCGCCGTCGCGAGCGACCAGCACGTCGCGCAGTCGTTGCGGTGCTCTTGCAGGGGTGCGCTATCGCAATCGGGATGACGCACGACCGCACGGCAGGCGAGGGCAATGGCTGTCACTCCTCCGGCCGTACGTGCCGCAGGCACGTGCATGCGTCCGTGCGCGTGAATTTCGCCGTGCACCTGTGCCAGCACCAGCGCGGCCTGCATCGCCGCAACGAGCAGGAGCACGTACGTCGGGCGCATGAGGTGACGGAAAAAGCGCATGGGGTCTCCGGGGTGGGGCACGATACGCTCATGAATGCGGCGCCCGGAAGGTGGCCACCGCAGCCGGGGACACTCTAGCACGCCGGACGAACCGACGTCGCCCGGGGCGCGGCCGATGGCCCTGCTTGGCCCTCGCAAAGCCGAGGAATGCGGCGATTACGATGGCTGACTGGCCGCCGATTGCGACCCGGCGGCCCGGTTTTCCGAGGATCTGTCTGAAAAAGAGAGTCGCAAAAAACGTACCTTCGGCGCTGAGGATTGCTCGCGCGCGGTGCCATCCCATGGCAAAATGCGCATCAACAAGCGCAAAAAGCGAGGGGAGGAACCAGAAATGACCCGTCTATACGGAGAGCAGCATCGCGCGCTGCAGGATCGCTTCGAGTCGCGCCCAATGGCAGACCGCATCGAGGATATTGCTGTTAAGACCGAAATCGGTGCCGACGAGCGCGCTTTCATCGAAAGTCGTGACTTCTTCTTCCTCACCACCATCGACGACCGCGGGCGGCCGACAGTCTCGCATAAGGGCGGCGGGACCGGATTCGTGCGCGTTGTCGACGAAACGACGATCATGTTCCCGAGCTACGACGGCAACGGCATGTATCTTTCTATGGGCAACATCGCCGGGAACCCGAACATCGGCTTGCTCTTCATGGATTTCGAGAAACCGTTCCGGCTGCGCATGCAGGGCGTTGCCGAGGTGACAGATGATCCTGCGCTTCTCTCCAGCTTCATGGAAGCCGACCTCGTCGTGCGAATGAAGCTCTCCGAGCTCTGGATGAACTGCCCCCGCTACATTCATCGCTACCAACGCATCAAAGCCTCGCGCTACGTGCCGCAGGTGGATGTCGAGACGCCCATCTGCGAATGGAAGCGCATCGACGGGATGCAGGATGTGCTGCGGCCCAAAGAGCTGGATCATGTGGCACGCTCCGGCGGCACCATCGGTATCGAAGAGTGGATGGGGCGCGTTCTCACCGGCGACGAGAAAGCCTGACAATAGGCGCAGGTAATCGAACGGCGCCGCTGGAAGCTCTCCCGCGGCGCCGCCCACCCTTTTGCGGGTGGCTCTCCTTGGCGTTATCTTGGTTTGCGTTTCCTCGGTCGCTCGCTGCAGCGCTAAGCCTTGAGTGCTCAGGGTGCGCGGGAAGTCGATTGCGACACAAATGTGGGGCTCGCCAGCTCCGCAATCAACCCAACTTTCAGCACGGCTCAAGCGGGAGGCCATGCACGCCGCGCGGGTCTCGGCGGTCAACCCTGCTGTTCGGGCTCTCCGTCGGGAGTGAGCGGTGCAGGCGGCTTGCCGGGCGGCCCGTGCAGATACGTCATCGTCACGTAGGCGCCGATCCACGAGCCAATGGCGGCGAACGCAACGTAGATCCAGTTATTGGTGTAGCTGATCACCGCGAACGAGGAGAGCGTGTACCAAAGCGCGCTCCAGTTGGCGGCCGCCACCCGTTTGCGGGCGATGACCGAAGAAGTGAACATCACATAGACCGCGTCGGTCGCGGCCGTCGCTGCGACGACGCCGAGCGCCAACAGCGGATCGATTTCAGCCAGCAGGTTCATCGCGCCATGCTAGCGCCGGTGGCTTAATGAACGCCGCAGGTTGCAGGTGCCGTCTTATCTCCCTGCCGCACAGCCCGAGGGAGCACTTGCGCGGCTCGGCTGCAGGGCTCCTTCGGAGGGATGGCCTGCCTATTTGAAGTGCTTGGATAGCTTCAAACCCTGGGCCTGATAGTGCGAGGACAGATCGCGGCCGTACAGCAACTCCGGCTTGTCGGTGAGCCGCTCATAGACGAGCCGGCCGATAATCTGACCATCTTCGAGGATGAACGGCACCTTGTGCGAGCGCACCTCGAGCACTGCCCGCGAGCCGGCGCCGCCCGCTTCCTCGTGCCCGAAGCCGGGATCGAAGAAACCGGCATAGTGAACCCGGAATTCGCCCACGAGGGGGTTGAAGGGCACCATTTCAGCTGCCTGATCGGGCGGAACGTGCACGGCTTCCTTCGAAGCGAGGATATAGAACTGGTCGGGATCGAGGATCAGCCGCTTCTTCTCGCGGACATAGATCGGCTCCCAATAATCGATCATGGGGCGCGCGCCGACGGCGTCGACGTCCACCAGACCCGTGTGCCGCTTGGCGCGATAGCCGACGAGGCCCGTTTCACCGCCCGACAGATCGACCGAAAGCGGAATGTCCTGCACGGGCTTGGCGTCCATGCCGCCGCGCCGGAAGCGGATTTGCGACAGGCGCGAGCCTTTGCGCACGACGATGGGGAATGTCTGAGGGCAGATCTCAGCGTAGAGCTGGCCTGAATAGCCGGCCGGAATTTGGTCGAACGCGGAAACGCCATCGGCGATGACGCGGGTGAAGACGTCGAGCCGGCCGGTGGAACTTTTGGGATTGGTAGCCGCACAGAGATCCGGGGGCAGATCGAGGCTTTCCAGGAGCGGCGCCACATACACGCAGCCCGTCTCCAGCACGGCGCCCTGCGACAGGCTGATAGCGTGGAGTTGCAGATCGTCGAGCTTGGCCGAGACCTTTTCGCCCCTGCCCGGCAGGAAGCTCGCCCGCACGCGGTAGGCCACTGTGCCGAGACGCAAATCGAGGCTCGCCGGCTGGAGCTGATTGGCGAGCAGCGGCTCGGCGAGCTTGACCTCGCCCTCGCGGATGAGGGCGCGGATCGCCTGCGAAGGCAGAATGCCCTCGCTCGCCCCAGCTTTCCCTGTAACCTCGGCCTTAGCCATGCCCCACAAACCCCCACACGCAAACGCAAGCTAGTGCCTCTAGAACATGCCGGCCTTGACGCCAAGCGCGCCGCGGGAGTAATCCCCGCTCCTACCCGTGGTCATTTGGCCGGCCGGCTTGCAGCCACGTAAAATAACTCGCTAAAAGGGCCGTGCGCACCCCGAACCATCGAGCGCGGCCGATCGCGAGCAGCGCTTTCGCTGGCCGGGCTTTTTATTGCTGGGCTGCGAGCCCTGGAGGATGCGCAATGGCGAGCGACAGAAGAGAGACAGCAAAACCCGCCGAGTGGGCCCCGGAAACCCAACTCGTCCATGGCGGGACCCTTCGCTCCCAGTACGGCGAGACCTCCGAGGCGATGTTCCTGACCCAGGGCTTCGTCTACTCAAGCGCCGAGCAGGCCGAAGCCCGCTTCAAAAACGAGGATCCGGGCTTCCAGTACAGCCGCTTCGGCAACCCCACCGTCGCCATGTTCGAGGAGCGCATCCGCCTGCTCGAAGGCGCTGACGAAGCCCGCGCCACGGCAAGCGGCATGGCCGCGGTGAACGCAGCCGTTCTCTCCTGCCTCAAGACGGGTGACCACATCGTTTCTGCGCGGGCGCTGTTCGGCGCCTGCCGCTACATCGTCGACACGCTCGCGCCCCGCTACGGCATCGGCTGCACGCTAGTCGACGGGCGCGATCTCGACGCGTGGAAGCGCGCCGTGCAGCCGAACACCAAGCTGTTCTTCTTCGAGACACCCTCCAACCCGACGCTGGAACTCGTCGACATTGCTGCCGTTTGCGAGATCGCCCATAGCGTCGGCGCCATCGTCGTCGTCGACAACGTGTTCGCGACGCCGATGCTGCAGCGGCCGATGGCGCTCGGCGCCGACGTCGTCGTCTATTCGGCAACGAAGCACATCGACGGCCAGGGGCGCTGTCTCGGCGGCGCGGTGCTCTGCGGCAAGGGCTTCCTGACCAACCATCTGCAGGAGTACCTGCGCCAGACCGGCCCGACGATGAGCCCATTCAATGCCTGGGTGATGCTGAAGGGCCTCGAAACCATGCCCGTGCGGGTGAGGGCGCAGATGGCGACAGCCGCGCGTATCGCCGACCATCTGGCGAGCCAGGCCGGCGTCAAGCGCGTGCTTTACTGCGGCCGGCCGGACCATCCGCAGGCCGAACTTGCCAAGCGACAGATGTCGGGCGGCGGGCAGATGATAGCGCTCGAGGTGGAAGGCGGCAAAGCTGCGGCCTTCGCTTTGCAGAACTCGCTGCGGCTGATCAAGATTTCCAACAACCTCGGGGATGCCAAGTCGCTGATTACGCATCCCGCCACCACGACACACCACCGCATCGGGCCGGAGGCGCGGGCCGAACTCGGCATTGGCGATGGATTGCTGCGGCTATCGATCGGCCTCGAGGCCTACGAGGACCTTGCGGGGGACCTCGATGCCGGACTTGCGGCCGCCCGCGCACAATAACTATCGGTGCCCAACGCCGATTGACCGGCCGTGCGGCAACCCTAGAATTGCAACCCGTTTTGCCGACGGTGCAGGAGCCACTTGCCATGTATGAATCCGTGACCCGCGGCATCCGCATTCGCGTGACCCCGGAATACCTCGAAGATCAGTCGGTGCCGGAGGAGGGCGAATTCTTCTGGGCCTACACCATCGACATCGCCAACGAGGGCGAGGAGACGGTGCAACTGCGCTCGCGCATCTGGCAGATCACCGATGGCGCCGGCAATCGTGAGGAAGTTCGCGGGCCGGGCGTCGTCGGCGAGACGCCGGTGATCGAGCCGGGCTCGACCTATACATATACCTCCGCCTGTCCGCTGCGCACGCCGTCCGGAATCATGGTGGGCAGCTACCAGATGACCGACACGAAGGGAGAATTGTTCGACGTCGCAATTCCTGCGTTCTCGCTCGACTGTCCGTTCGCTCTGCGCAGCGTCAACTAGCGAGGCGCCGATGAAGGGCCCGAGCTATTCGCCCACCGAGCTTCTGGCGCGGCTCGTCGCTTTCGATACGACGAGCCATAGGTCGAATCTGCCACTTATCCGCTTCGTCGAAGATTATCTGCTGCAGCATGGCATCGTCAGCGAGATCGTGCCGAACGCAGACGGGAGCAAAGCGAGCCTTTACGCCACCGTCGGACCTGCGGGCGTGGGAGGCGTTGCGCTCTCTGGCCACACGGACGTGGTGCCCGTAGACGGTCAGCGCTGGACGTCCGATCCGTTTGCTCTCGCCGAACGGGGCGACCGCCTCTATGGGCGCGGCACCTCCGACATGAAGGCATTCCTCGCCTGCGCGCTTGCGGCGGTGCCCGACTACCTAAACCGCAAACTCGCGGTGCCGATCCATCTCGCCTTCTCCTACGACGAGGAAATCGGCTGCCTCGGCGTGCGCCCGATGATTGCGGAGTTCGGCAAGCGCCTGACGAAGCCGCGCATGGTGTTCGTGGGCGAGCCGACACTGATGGCGGTGGTCGACTCCCACAAGGGCCCTGTACGCTGGCACATCGCCATCAAAGGGCGCGCGGCGCATTCCAGCATGGCGCCGCTGGGCGTCAATGCCATCACGGTGGCCGGCAAGATACTGGCCGAGCTCTCGAGCATCGAAGAAGAACTGAAACGGAGCCCGCGCGATGCGCGCTTCGATCCGCCCTATGCCACGCTGCAGGTGACGCGCATCGAGGGCGGCACGGCGACGAACATCGTGCCTGTATTCTGCCACATGGATTTCGACATCCGCGCGATACCGGGCGTCGATGTCGCCGCTGTCGACCGGCGCATCCGGGCGCTCGCGACGGAAGCGTGCCTGCCCGAGATGCAGAACGTTGCGCCGGAAGCAGCGATCGATGTCGCAATTGCCAATCAGGTGCCGCCGTTCGGGGCGGGCGCCAATTCCGAAGCGGTCGGGCTTGCGCTGCATCTCGCGGGACAGAACAAAACACACGCCGTCTCCTATGCGACAGAGGCCGGCTTGTTCCAAGTTGCCGGCTCTCCGGCGGTCGTTGTCGGCCCCGGTGACATCGCCCAAGCGCACACCGCCGACGAGTGGATAGCCAAGGATCAGATCGAGAAGTGCAGCGCATTTCTCGCTCGGCTCGGCGAATGGGCCGAGCACGGTGGCGCGGTGCGCTAAGGACGCGCCGCTCACGGTATCGTCAAAGGCGGATGCGCTCCGTGCAGGAACTTTCGGCACGACCGCCGACTTATGCCGCCATTGGAATTCGTCGGCAGCGAAGGAGACTCCGGTGAGACGCTCGATCACGGGCGCGACGTCCAGCACTATCGGCGTGGCGGTGTTCTGCACACTCATGTCGGCCGTTGTGGCCGCGAAGGAAGAGACCAGCGAGGACGGCAAGCTGGCATTCAACAACGCATGCCGCACGTGTCATTCGTTCAAGCCGAATGACAACCGCCTCGGGCCTACGCTGCACGGCATTGTCGGCCGCCAGGCCGGTACCCTAGAGGGCTTTCAATTCTCCTCAGCGATGAAGAGCGCGGGCATCACGTGGGATGAGAGCAGCCTCGACAAGTTCATCGCCAATCCCGATCAGGTCGTCCACGGGAACGCAATGAAGCCGTTCGGCGGCATTGCCGACGCATCGGAGCGCCAAAAGATCGTCGCCTATCTCAAGTCACTGAAATAACCGCCTCGGCGATCAGGCAATCTCGTCCGGGGTGAAGCGGTATGTCTTGGTGCAGAACTCGCACGTGACGCTAACGGTGCCGTCCGCCTCGCGCATGTCGGCGAGCTCTCGTGCGCCGAAGCTGTTGAGGAAAGCGGACACCCGCTCGCGGGAACAATGGCAATAGGCCTGGATCGGCGCGGCGGGGAAAACGCGAACGCCCTCTTCGTGGAACAGCCGGTAGAGCAGCCGCTCGGGGGCCAGTGTGGGATCGAGCAGTTCGTGATCCTCTACCGTCGAGGCCAGGATGCTCGTGCGCTCCCAGTCGTCATCCTCACCTTCGAAGATTCCATCCTCGTCATCGAAATCCTCGATCTCGAGCTCGCCTTCTTCGCCGCCCTCGGTTGCGAGCTGCTGGATCATCAGGCCGCCCGCGCGCCACTGCCAGCGGCCGGGCTCGCCGTTCTCACCGGCCGTATAGTGGCGTGCAACGGCGAGGCGCAGGAACGTCGGGAGCTGCTCAGACTGGCGGAAATACGTAAGCGCCGCTTCCGCGATGCCTTCGCCGGCGAGGCCAACGATGCCCTGATAGCGCTCCATCTCCTCACCAGGATCGATGGTGAGCGCGAGATGCCCATCGCCAAGAAGCTCACTGGGCACCAAACCTTCGCCCGTGCCGACGCGGCGCTTATCGTAGCGCGCATAGGCCCGCAGCTTTCCGGGGGACTCGTAATTGACGACGAGGAAGTCCAGGAGGCCGTCGGTTTTGGTCTGAAGTATCAGCTTGCCGTCGATCTTCAGCGCCGTGCCGAGCATCGCGGTCAGCGCGACGGCCTCACCCAGGGCCTGCGACACAGGCTCAGGCGCCGCGTGGTGCGAAAGGATCTCGTCGATGGCCGGGCCGAGGCGAACCACGCGCCCCACGACACCGGAGCGCACCGTGCGGAACGGCAGGACGATGTCGTCACGCGCCGTGCCGGCGCGTTCGCTGGCCGCCGTTTCCGTATCTGCCATCAACCTACTCCGAGACACCAGGCAAGGATTGCCTTCTGCGCGTGAAGGCGGTTCTCCGCCTCGTCGAACACCACCGATTGCGGACCGTCGATCACGTCTTCAGTAACTTCCTTGCCGCGGTAGGCGGGCAGGCAGTGCATGAAGATGGCATCTTTGGCCGCCTTCGACATAAGACGCGCATCGACGCAATAGGGTTTCAGCATGCGCTTCCGGCGGGCCGCATCGGTCTGACCCATCGAAACCCACGTATCGGTAACGACGCAATCGGCGCCCGCGACGGCCTTTGCGGCGTCGCTCCCGTAGTAGACGATGCCTTTCTCGCGCGTGACCCAATCGACAGCCGCCTGCTCAGGACGGAGCTCATCGGGGCAAGCGATGCGTAGCTCGAAGCCGAAACGCACCGCAGCATGCATCCACGAGACGGCAACGTTGTTTCCGTCGCCGACCCAAGCCACTTTGCGTCCCTTGATCGGGCCCTTGTGCTCCTCGAAGGTGAGGACATCGGCCATGATCTGGCAGGGATGGCTGCGATCGGTAAGGCCGTTAATCACCGGAACGCTTGCGTACTTCGCGAGGTCGAGCAGCGTCTCATGCGCGTTTGCGCGGATCATGATGACGTCGATGTAGCGCGACAGTACCCGCGCAGTATCCTCAATGGATTCACCACGGCCGAGCTGCAGATCAGTATTGTTGAGCGACAGCGTCTGGCCGCCGAGCTGGCGCATCGCGACGTCGAAAGACACGCGCGTGCGCGTCGAGGGCTTTTCGAAGATCATCGCCAGCGTCGAGTCTTCAATATCCGCAGGGCGGAATTTCGCAGGCGTTTTCTTGCCCGCCTTTTTCATGGCGTGCGCCATGTCGATTATGCGCCGCAGGGCCGGCCCCTCGAGGGCATCGAGATCGAGGAAATGCCTTGGCGGCTTTGAGGTTTTGAGTTTAGTGGCCATGGCGCTCCGGCCGGCTGATCGAATTTGTTTTTTCAAGTGGCGGGAGCCGCCACACGGTCGAGCGCGCGCGACAGACGCTGCGTTATCTCGGCGATCTCTTCGTCGGTGATATTGAGCGGCGGCAAAATGCGCACGACATTATCGCTGGCACCGACGACGAGCAGCTTCTCCTCGAGCGCAGCTTTCACAACCTCGCCCGGCGCCACGGTGACCTTGATGCCAGTTAGCAAGCCCTGGCCCCGCACCTCGAGGACGAGGCCGGGATGGGCATCCTTTACCGCAGCCAAAGACTGCTTGATGTGCAGCGTCTTCTGCCGGACGGCCTCGAGGAAGCCTGGCTCCAGCACGGCATCGAGCACTGCACAGCCGACCGACATGGCGAGCGGATTGCCGCCAAAGGTCGAGCCATGGGTGCCCGGCACGAGACCGCGCGCGGCAGTTTCGGTTGCCAGCAGTGCGCCCATAGGGAAACCGCCACCGATGCCCTTAGCGACCGCCACGAGATCGGGCTTGATACCCGCCAGTTCGTAGGAAAAAAGACGGCCCGAGCGGCCCATGCCACACTGGACTTCGTCCAGAATGAGCAGCAGGCCGTTTGCATCGGCGAGCGCACGTAAGCCCTGCAGGAACTCGGAGGTCGCTACGTTGATGCCGCCTTCGCCCTGCACGGGCTCGATCATAATGGCAGCGGTCTCTGGCCCGATGGCCCTCTCGACGGCCGCGAGGTCGCCGAAGGGCACCTGATCGAAGCCGTCCATCGCCGGCCCGAAGCCTTCGAGATACCGCGGATTACCGCCGGCGGCGATTGTGGCGAGCGTGCGCCCGTGGAAGCTTCCCGTGAAGGTGATCGTGCGCCAGCGCTGCGGATTTCCTCCAGCGAACTGGTAGCGCCGGGCAGCCTTTATCGCCGCTTCGCACGCCTCAGCGCCTGAATTGCAAAAGAAGACCTTCTCGGCGAACGTCGCCGCCACCAGCCGCTCAGCAAGCCGCTCCTGGCCCTCTACACGATAGAGGTTGGAGGTGTGCCAGAGCTTGCCGGCCTGCTCCGTCAAGGCCGCCACGAGACGCGGATGGGCATGGCCCAGCACGTTCACGGCAACGCCCGAGGCCGCGTCCAGATAGCGCTCGCCTGATTTGGTGATGAGCCAAGCGCCCTCGCCCCGTTCGAAAACGAGGTTCTGGCGCGCATAGGTGCCCATGACGGCCGGAGAAGGGCCAGATATAGCGTCAGCGGCCCTGGGGGAGGTCTCCGAGGCCGCGAAGGATGCGGACATCGGTCAGCCCACCCTCGTGCAGCGATGCATCGCTGAAATCAAAAAAGGCCACCTCCGCGGCGGCCCAGAAGCGCATTTGATACGCGCGAGCTGCTGTTCTGTCAACGGAAGGGAATGTCGACGCAGGGGATTTTCGGTCACGGGCGTCGCCCACCTCCGGAGGGCTGCGATGTAGTGGGGTCCAGAGGCGAGGGCAAACTTCGTTGCGGCAGCAGACACCTGGGGATTGTGCGATTCCGGCGGCGTACCGTTTTCGCATTGGGCCTAAAACGGTAGGCAAATCAGCCACTGCACGCGCCGTTGCGTGTTGCGAATATACCACCCGTCCCATTGGATGCCCCAAACGACTGGTGTCCGATCTTGTAGCCCCAATTCTGCCTGTTGTAGGCTTCTACCTGTCACGGCACGAGGTTTCGCGCTCAGCGCGGCATCCTTGTCCCAGTAAACGCGTGCGTGTTTGCGAAGCAGTTGCTTCGCTGTGTTGATTTGCGCGCCGCGTCAAGCGTCTTCGTGCACGCGTCTCCTCAGTAAAGCGTCCCCGTAAACTGGTCAGGCATTGGCTTGTCGCGTCCGTCGTAGCGTGCCCGCACGCTCCGCACCGCGCCCGTGTCTGTCCCGACTGTCAATCGGTGTGCGCCTAGGCTAGCGCGCGCCCCTGATGCTCAGGGAGCGAATTTTTATGGCTTGGACGGATGAGCGTGTGGAGCTGTTGAAAAAGCTATGGGGCGAGGGGC
>Ga0180223_1000594_pt1 | contig 42145 bp, 48 predicted proteins | sample eDN5th30CKraftOP_FD_151337 | JGI IMG/M metagenome (GOLD analysis project Ga0180223, IMG submission 151337) | Enriched Organic Plus compost microbial communities from Emeryville, California, USA - eDNA 5th pass 30_C Kraft OP (version 2) (version 2) ... | reverse complement strand
GGGACAGCTTGTCATGGACGCGTTCGGCGCTGTCGGTATTGGGATTGGTGTTGGGCATTTCGAACACGGCCGTGACGCCGCCCAGCACCGCCGCGCGGCTCCCCGATTCGAGGTCTTCCTTATATTCGAGGCCCGGCTCGCGGAAATGCACCTGGCTGTCGATGCAGCCGGGCAGCACGTCCAGGCCCGCGCAGTCGATCACCTCGCCCGCGTCGCCCAGCCCTGTGCCGATGGCGGCGATCCGCCCGCCCCGCACGCCCACATCCACGCTTTCCGCGCCGCCCGGCGTATGCACGGTGCCGTTCTTGAGGATCAGGTCGAAAGTCTGGGGCATGGCGTGATTCCGTTCCATGAAGTCCGTGAGGTCGGCCCTTCGCCAAGTTCAGGCGCGGGCTTCGACAAGCTCAGCCCGAACGGGTTGGTAATCGGGCGGAACTGTCCTACCTAAAGCCGATGACCGGCACCACCCTTCGCGACCGCGCGATCTTGAGAATTTCGGGCGAGGACGCCCGCTCCTTCCTCCAGGGCCTGCTGACGCGCGACGTGCCGGGCCTGAAAGAGGGCGAGCCGCGCTGGACCGGCCTGCTGACGCCGCAGGGAAAGGCGCTGTTCGACTTCATCCTGTGGGCGGACGGCGATGATGTGCTGATCGACTGCGAAGGAAGCCAGGCCGACGCGCTGGCGAAACGCCTCACCCTCTACCGCCTGCGCCGCAAGGTGACGATCGCGCGGGAGGAGGGCCTTGCCGTGCATTGGTCGCTCGATGCCGCCGACAGGCCGCTCGATCCGCGCCTGCCCGCGCTCGGCCATCGCTGGCTGGCCGCGCCGGAGGAAGGCGACGCCTCCCCCGCCTTCCGCGCCCATCGGCTGTCATTGGGCGTGTTCGAGGGCGCGGCGGAACTGGGGCAGGACCAGACGCTCTGGCTGGAAACCAATGCGGAGGACCTGCGCGGCGTCGACTATGACAAGGGCTGCTATGTCGGGCAGGAAAACACCGCGCGGATGCATTACCGCAACAAGGTGAACCGCCGTCTCGTCACCGTGCCGCTGGCGCAAGCCGACGAAAAGCGCCAGCGCGCCGCCCTGCCGGACCTGGGCCTTTCCATCGAACTGCGCCGGGTGGAGGATCTGGACCCCGCCGCGCTCCCCGACTGGCTTGCCGCCGCCATCGCTGAGCAGGCGGCCGAATGAGCGATGCCATATTCGCTGCCATCCGTTCGTTTCGAGCGCAGTCGATAAACGGATATGGCGCTCCAGCATGCCTCGACATAGTTTATCCTGAGCGCCTGCCGCAGGCGGGCAGACGAAGGGCTCGACACGAATGGAGCCTGTTATGGCTACTGGCTGCGCTTCTTTTCCTGCTCGCGTCCCCCGCCCATGCCGATACGCCGTGGAAGCTGGTCAAAAGCTACCCCCATGACCCCAACGCTTTTACGGAGGGCCTCTTCTTCCACGATGGCGCGCTCTATGAGAGTACAGGCCTGGCCGGCCAGTCGGAAATCCGCAAGCTGCGCCTGAAGGACGGCAAGGTTCTCCAACGCCGCGTCATTGAGCGACCCTATTTCGGCGAAGGCATCGTCAATTGGAAGGACCGGCTCATCAGCCTGACCTGGCAGCATGAACGCGGGTTCGTGTGGAAGCTCGACGATTTTGCACCCGTTTCCAGCTTCGACTATAAAGGCGAAGGCTGGGGGCTGACGCAGGATGACCGCCACCTCATCATGAGCGATGGGAGCGCGCAGTTACGTTTCCTCGATCCCGATACGCTGGCCGAACAGCGGCGCATCACCGTCACCTGGAACGGCCGTCCGGTCGAACGGCTCAACGAACTGGAATGGGTGAAGGGGGAGATCTGGGCGAACATCTGGTATGACACCCATATCGCCCGCATCGATCCGCGCACCGGCGGCGTCATCGACTGGATCGACATCGCGCCCTTGCGGAAGGCGGCGGGCGTGCGCGACAGCGAAGCGGTGGCGAACGGCATCGCCTATGACGCGGCGGGCGACCGGCTGTTCGTGACGGGCAAGAACTGGCCGAAACTGTTCGAGATCCGGGTGGAACGATAAGAGCGCGCAACGGGATGGGGCCGGGCGCGTTCTTCCCCCATCGGCACAGGGAGGACGACAGATGCGCGAAGACAGAAGCCGCTATTCCACGGTCTCGATCCTGCTCCACTGGACGATTTTCGTCCTGATCCTTGCCAATGCGACCTTTGGCGGGTGGATGGAGGATGCGACGACGCCTGCCGATGGATTGCGCTATTTCGCCCTTCATAAATCGGTCGGCATTACGATCCTGCTGCTCAGCCTCATCCGGCTCGGCTGGCGTTTCGCGCATCCCTGGCCGCCTTTTCCCGGTGGGATGGCCCAGTGGGAACGCATATTGGCGCGGGGCACGCATATCCTGTTCTATGTGCTGATGATCGGCGCGCCCTTGTTGGGCTGGGCCGCAGCCTCAGCCGGAGGCGCGCCGGAAGTGCCGCTCTATGGCGCGGTGCCTGCACCCAACCTGCCCATCGCGCAGGGCAAGGAACTGTCCGAAGCGCTGGGCGGCGTGCACAAATTGATGGTGAAGGCGATCTATGTCGTGCTGGCCCTGCATGTGCTGGGGGCGCTCAAGCATCATTTTCTGGACCGGGACGAGGTGCTGAGCCGGATGCTGCCGCTTTTCCACCCGCGCCGCTGAGGCTGTATCAGCGGCTCCAGCGCGCCCAGATGGCCGTCGGCAGCAGCAGGCCGCGCGTTTCCTCCCGCACGACCAGTTCGCCCGCTTCGACCGTGCCGGGCAGATCGGCAAAGGCTTGTTTCAGGAGTTCCCCGATCGCCAGCGCCGACATCCGCACGGCATAAACGGTCAGGAACAGAAAGCGGCTGTCGGCATCCAGCAACTGCCGGCAATGGGCGATCAGGCCGGGTAGATCTTCCTCCAGCCGCCACACTTCGCCATCGGGCCCACGCCCATATTTGGGCGGGTCGAGCAATATGCCGTCATAGCGCCGCCCACGCCGCACCTCGCGCGCCACGAATTTGGCGGCATCATCCACGATCCAGCGGACGGGGCGGTCATCCAGCCCGGAAAGCGCCGCATTGGACCGCGCCTGCGCCACGGATTTCTTGGAAGCGTCGACATGCACCATCTTCGCACCCGCCGCCGCCATCGCCAGCGTGCCCACGCCAGTATAGCCGAACAGGTTCATGACATCGGCTTCGGCCTTGTCCGCCGTCCGCTCGCGCATCCAGTCCCACACCGGCGCCATGTCGGGAAAGAAGCCGAGGTGGCGGAAGGGCGTGCAACTGGACTGGAACGTCACCTCATTCCATGTGAGTGGCCACCCTTCGGCAGGCACCGGACGCTCATAATACCAGCGCCCGCCGCCTTCCTCGTCAGAGCCGGGAACGAACTCCCCATCGGCGCGCCAGTCGTCGGTCGCGGGCGCCCACATCGCCTGCGGCTCAGGACGGATGAAGCGAAAACGGCCATAGCGTTCGAGCTTGCGGCCATGGCCCGAATCGATCAGCCCATAATCGGCCCACGGCTCGCCAACGAGTGTGTGGAGTTCCAAGCCAGCCTCCGCGCTTATTCTATCCCCGGGGCGTCGCACGTTCCGCGACATAGGCGGTCACGGCCTCGAACGTGCCGGGCAGCTTGGCATAGCTTTCCTCGCGCGCGAACAGGTCGCCCACCCGCGCCGGTAAGGGCGGCCGCGTGCCCGTCGCCCGCTCCACCGCGTCGCGGAACTTGGCGGCATGGGCCGTCGCCAGCGTGACCACCGGAATCGACGGATCAAGCTCCATCGTCCGCGCCGCAGCCAGACCGACCGCGCTGTGCGGATCAATCACCTGCCCCGCCGCGTCCAGCGCCCAGCGCATCGCCATGGTCATGCTGTCGGCATCCACGCGCGCCGAGACGAACAGCTTCGATGCGCCATCCCGCTGGGCGTTGGTGAGGCGCATTGCCCTGCTCGCTTCGAAACCACGCATCTGATCGGCCAGCGCCTTGCCATCGCGCCCGCCCGCGTCGAACAGCAGCCGCTCGAAATTGGAGCTGACCTGAATGTCCATGCTGGGCGTCACGGTCGGCACCACCTGTCCCTGGCTATAGTCGCCCTCCGACAGAGCGCGGTGCAGAATGTCGTTGACGTTGGTCGCAACCATCAGCTTCGCGACGGGCAACCCCATCTGCGCCGCTACATAGCCCGCGAACACGTCGCCGAAATTGCCGGTGGGGACGGAGAAGGCGACTTCCCGGTCCGGCGCGCCCAGACGGACGGCGGCGTAGAAATAATAAACCACCTGCGCCATCAGCCGCGCCCAGTTGATGCTGTTGACGGCGGACAGGTTGAAGCGGCGCGAGAAATCCGCGTCGTTGAACATCGCCTTCACCAGCGCCTGCGCGTCGTCGAAGCTGCCTTCAATAGCGATATTATAGACATTGGGCGCGCGCACCGTCGTCATCTGCCGCCGCTGAACGTCCGATACGCGGCCATCGGGATGCAGCATGAAGATGTCGATCTTTTCCCGGCCAGCGACCGCATCGATCGCCGCCGATCCGGTGTCGCCCGAGGTCGCGCCGACGATGGTGAGATGATCGTCGCGGCGCGACAGGAAGCGCTCGAACAATTGACCGAGCAATTGCAGCGCCACATCCTTGAACGCCAGCGTGGGACCGTGGAACAGCTCCAGCAGCCAGTTGCGATGATCGAGTTGCACCAGCGGAGTCACGGCATCATGGCTGAACCGGCCATAGGCGGCTTCGCACAGTTCGCGCAGTTCCTCTTCGGAGAGCGATCCGGCCACGAAGGGGGCCATGACGCGCACCGCCGTTTCCACATAGGACAGGCCAGCGAGGGCGCGAATCCGGTCGGGCGAGAAGCTGGGCCAGCTTTCCGGGACATATAGTCCACCATCGGACGCCAGCCCCGCCAGCGTCACATCTTCAAAACCCAGCGCAGGCGCGCTCCCTCTGGTGCTCACATATTGCATGATGGAGAAGCGCGGTAACGGCGCGCGGCCTTGGGAGCAAGCCTTTACGACGGATCGGCGGGCGGCCTCGCCCGCCGCCGAAGCGCAAGAAGGTAGATCACTACCGCTACCGCCGCGAAGAAGAACCATTGCACGGCGTAGGCCAGATGGTTGTTGGGCACGTCCGCGACATTGGGCGGCGCAACCGGCTTGAGGCCCGCCGGTGCTTCGCGGGCGATCAGCATGGGACGAAGCGGCGATACGCGGCGATCGAGTCGCGACAGGAGCGAGCGGTGGTCCGGTTCCTCGGAAATCCAGCCCGCGATCTGGCCCCCGTTCCATTGCGGCCTGACGTCGGGACGCTGGCCCACCCCCAGCGCCACAAGGACGCCCGGCCCTTCGGCTCCGGTCGCGCATTGGGCGATATGGCGGTAGCCGGTGGAACCGTCCGCCGCGCGCCCGGCTTCGGTTTGCCAGCCGACAACCCGCAGGCAGTGGACGGAAGATGGGCGAAAGAGGATTTCCGGCGGCACCGGCGGCAGGACAGGAAAGGCGACTGCGGCCCTGGCGGGATTGGCGGCCGCCAGCGCCAGCATCGCCTCCTTCTCATGCCGCCGCTCAAGTTGCCACATGCCGAGGGCGATCATCGCCAGCACGGCGAGGGCGACGATGATCGTTGGGACCAGCGGCAAGGGACGCCGATCGCTCATGCGTCGGACTTGTCCATGATGCGACCCTCCCGCGCCTTGTTGCGATATTCGAGGATCAGCAGCGCCCCCTTCGCAAGGCGCAGGCTTCCCATGACCGCCAGCACGATGAGCGGCGTCCACAGCAGGACATGCAGCCAGAGCGGCGGATGAACCTTCAGCTCCAGCACCAGCGCAAGCGTGACAATGACTGCGCCCACGATCAGGGTCAGGAAGGCCGCCGGTCCGTCGCCGACGTTGAACTGTTCATAATCCAGCCCGCACTGCCGACAGGAAGACGCAAAACGGACCGGGCCGGCAAAGATGGTGGACGCAGAGCAGCGCGGACACGCTCCTTTGGCCGCCGCCTGCAGGAGCGGCATGGGTAGCGCGGAAGGGTGATCGTTCTGCGTCGTCATGCGCGACCGGCATAGCGCCCGGCGCGGCAAAAGAAAACGGCCGGGAAATGATCCCCGGCCGTTTATTTCCCTGGAAAGGATCGGAACCCTCAGCCGCCGTGAATCGGCGCGCCCCAGCCGCCCCACACATAGATGGCGACGAAGAGGAACAGCCAGACGACGTCGACGAAGTGCCAATACCATGCGGCCGCTTCGAAACCGAAATGCTGCCGGGGCGTGAAGTCGCCCTTATAGGAACGCACCAGATTGACGATCAGGAAGATCGTGCCGACCAGAACGTGGAAGCCGTGAAAGCCGGTCGCCATGTAGAAGGCCGAGCTATAGGGGCTGCCGCCGAACGGGAACGGCGCATGGGCATATTCATAGGCCTGGATCGACGAGAAGAGCAGGCCCAGGATCACGGTGCACCACAGACCCTTCTTGAGGCCCTCGCGGTCGCCGTGGATCAGCGCGTGATGCGCCCAGGTGACGGTGGTGCCCGAGCAGAGCAGGATCAGCGTGTTGAGCAGCGGAAGCTCGAACGCGTTCATCACCTCAATACCCTTGGACGGGAACAGGCCATCGATCGGGGCAAGCTGGCTGGGGAAAAGCGAGAAGTCGAAAAAGGCCCAGAACCAGCCGACGAAGAACATCACTTCCGACGCGATGAACAGGATCATGCCGTAACGCAGGTGCAATTGCACAACCGGCGTGTGATCCCCCGCATGGGCTTCCCGAATCACGTCGCTCCACCAGCTGAACATGGTGAAGAGAACGCCCGCGACGCCGATGAGGAATACCCAGCCACCGCCCGCGGGCAGCGCATCGGGATGCATCCACATGATCGCCCCGAACGCCATGACCAGCGCCGACAGCGAGCCGAACATCGGCCAGATGCTGGGCGGGAGAATGTGATAATCGTGATTCTTGGCGCCTGCCATGACCTACTCTTCCCTGTTCGCGTTATTGCCTGTTGCCTTAGCTTGGCTTCTTGTCCTGCTCAACAGGATAGAAGGTGTAGCTCAGCGTTATTTCCTGCGTGTCCTTGTTGTCGGGGTCCGACAGGATTTTCGGATCGACATAATAAAGAACCGGCATCCGCACTTCTTCGCCGGGTTTCAGCGTCTGCTGCGTGAAGCAGAAGCATTGGATCTTCGTGAAATAGGCGCCCGCCTGGGTTGGCGTGACGTTGAAACTGGCCGTGCCCGTGACCGGCTTGTCCGACATGTTCTTGGCAATGAAGATCGCCATGTCGCGCGCGCCCACCGTCACGGTGTCGGTCGGATGCTCGGGATAGAATTTCCAGGGCATGCCGGGCTGCACGTTGGAATCGAAGCGGATGGACAGGGTATGACCGACAGCCGCTTTCACCTGGACATCGGCGGATGCGCGCTGCGTCGTGCCGCCAAAGCCCGTCTGCTGACAGAAAATGCGGTATAGGGGAACCGATGCGAAGCCGAGCCCCAGCATCGCCAGCCCGACGATGGCCATCGTGATGAGCGTCCGCTGGTTGCGGCGATCACGATCGAAGGGAGAGGGAGGAAGGCTTGCCATCAATTGCCTCCGCCGATCTTTACGATGGTGATCGCGTAAAAGAGCACCACCAGCGCAGCCAGCAGCACGCCGGTGACAAGGGCGCGGGATTTTTGCCGCGCGCGAATCTGACGGTCTTCCTCGGGCGTCATGCCATCAACCAGCGGTCGACCACGACCGCTCCGAACAGCAGGAACAGATAGAGGATGGAATATTTGAAAAGGCGGCGTTCCGGCCCCATCAGGCTCGGATCGCTTTCCCGGCGGCGAAACACCTGAAAGGCAAAAAACGCGAAGAGCGCCGTCCCCAGCAGCGCCGTGGTACCGTAAACGGGGCCCGTCAGGCCAAGCAGCACCGGCGCCATGGCGGCCGCCGCCATGATCGCGGTATAGAACCAGATCTGGCGCCGGGTCGCGACCTCGCCCGACACCACCGGCAGCATCGGAATACCGGCGGCGGCATAGTCCGTCTTCACGAACAGGGCCAAGGCCCAGAAATGCGGGGGCGTCCAGAAGAAGATCAGCATGAAGAGCGCAACGGGCAAGGCCGAAATATCGCCCGTGACCGCCGCCCAGCCGATGACGGGCGGAAAAGCGCCGGCCGCCCCGCCAATGACGATATTCTGCGCCGTTCGGGGCTTCAGCCAAATAGTATAGATAAAGACATAGAACAGGATCGATACCGCCAGCACGCCTGCCGCAAGCCAGTTGGTCGCGATCCCCATCAGCAGGACCGAAAAGACGGACAGGCCGACACCGAAATGCAAAGCGGACTGCGGGTCCATGCGGCCTGCGGGAAGCGGGCGATTGGCCGTCCGCTTCATCAGGCCGTCAATATCCTTCTCATACCATTGGTTCAGCGTGGCGGCAGCCCCCGCCCCCAAGGCGATGCACAGGATCGCCGTGAAGGCGAGAACCGGATGAATATGCCCCGGCGCGGCCAACAGTCCGCACAGGCCCGTAAAGACGACGAGCGTCATCACTCTGGGCTTGGTCAACGCCACAAAGTCCCGCCAATGGGCTGGCAAGGTGGGCGAGATGGCCCCGGACATGATCGGCGAACTTGCCATAAACTCCTCATGCGTCAGCCCGGCGCCGATGCAGCGCCGGGACTGAACCCAAGGCCAGGGCTCCAAAGCCCTGCCCATCAGCGCCCCGCCAATTCGGAGCGCTACTTCATCAAGCGTCAGTCAACGACTGGCAGCGTTTCGAACTGGTGGTAGGGCGGCGGGCTGGACAGCGTCCATTCCAGCGTCGTCGCGCCTTCACCCCAAGGATTGTCCGCCGCCTTCTTGCCGGCAGCGAGCGACCAGATCAGGTTGATGAAGAAGATCACCATGCCCGCCGCCATGATTTCATAGCCGTGGCTGGCAACCTGGTTCCAGTAGGCGAAGGCTTCCGGATAATCGGGGTAGCGACGCGGCATGCCCGACAATCCCAGGAAGTGCATCGGGAAGAACAGCATGTTCACGCCGATGAAGAACACCCAGAAGTGCAGATGGCCGAGGAACTCGTTGTACATCTTCCCCGACATCTTCGGGAACCAGTAATAGAAACCGGCGAACAAGCCGAACACCGCACCCAGCGAAAGCACATAGTGGAAGTGCGCGACCACATAATAGGTGTCGTGCAGCACGTCGTCCACGCCGCCATTCGCCAGCACGACGCCGGTGACGCCGCCCACGGTGAACAGGAAGATGAAACCCAGCGCCCAGACCATCGGGGTCTTGAAGCTGATCGAACCGCCCCAGATCGTCGCGATCCACGAGAAAATCTTGATACCGGTGGGAACGGCGATGACCATCGTCGCGGCGGTGAAATACATCTTCACGTTGACCGACATGCCGGTGGTGAACATGTGGTGGGCCCAGACGACGAAGCCGACGACGCCGATCGCGACCATGGCATAGGCCATGCCGAGATAGCCGAAGACGGGCTTGCGGCTGAAGGTCGAGACGATCTGGCTGATCATACCGAAACCCGGCAGGATCATGATGTAGACTTCAGGGTGGCCGAAGAACCAGAAGAGGTGCTGATACAGCTCGGGATCACCGCCACCAGCGGCGTCATAGAAGGTCGTGCCGAAATTGCGGTCCGTGAGCAGCATGGTGATCGCCGCGGCCAGAACCGGCAAAGCGAGCAGCAGCAGGAAGGCCGTGACCAGCACCGACCAGACGAACAGCGGCATCTTGTGCAGGGTCATGCCCGGCGCGCGCATGTTCAGGATGGTGGTGATGAAGTTGATCGCACCCAGGATCGAGCTGGCGCCCGCGATGTGGAGCGACAGGATCGCCATATCCACGGCCGGGCCCGCCGAACCGCTGGTCGACAGCGGCGCATAGACCGTCCAGCCCGTGCCCGCGCCGTTGCCGGTGCCGCCGGGGACGAAGGTCGACCCGAGCAGCAACGCGAAGGCCGGGATCAGCAGCCAGAAGCTGATATTGTTCATGCGCGGGAAGGCCATGTCCGGCGCGCCGATCATGATCGGCACGAACCAGTTGCCAAAGCCGCCGATCATCGCGGGCATCACCATGAAGAAGACCATGATGAGGCCGTGGGCGGTGATGAGCACGTTCCACAGGTGATAGGCCTGATCCAGCGTGGCCGAGGGACCGTCGCTATACTGCGCCCATGCATGAAGATACTGAATGCCCGGCTGCGCCAGTTCGGCGCGCATCAGACCGGAAATCGCGCCGCCGATGATGCCGGCGATGATGGCGAAGATCAGGTAGAGAGTGCCGATGTCCTTGTGGTTCGTGGACATGAACCAACGCTGGAAAAAGGCCGGTTTGTGATCGGCGTCGTGATGCTCGTGAGCATGATCGCCGTGATGGTCTGCGGTAATGGTGGTCATGGCGTATCTGCCCTTACATCAAATCTTGGCCGGAGCGGCGGCGGGCGCGGGGGCCTCCGCCGTCGCCGGGGCGCCTGCGGCCTTGAGCTTGCCGCCTTGCGATTGCACCCACTGGTCGAACTGCGCGGGAGGCAGCGCCTCGATCGCGATCGGCATGAAGCCGTGACGCGCGCCGCAAAGTTCCGAACACTGGCCGTAATAGACGCCCGGCTTCTCGATGGTGAAGCTCTTCTCATTGAGACGGCCCGGCACGGCGTCCATCTTCACCCAGAGCGAAGGAACCGCAAAGCTGTGGATCACGTCAGCGCCGGTGATGATGAGCTTGATCGGACGGCCCACGGGCAGGACCAGGCGATTGTCGGGCGCCAGCAGATAAGGCTCGCCATTTTCGGCCGCCTTTTCCTTGGTCAGCATGTTCGACACGAATTCGGGGATTTCGTTGTCGGGATATTCATAGCCCCAATACCACTGATAGCCGGTCACCTTGACGGTGATCGCATCCTTGGGCGCGGGCTTATACTGGTCGGCGAGCAAGCCGATCGACGGCACCGCGATCACCAGCAGGATCACGACCGGCACCACCGTCCAGACCACTTCGATCAGGGTATGGTGCGAGGTCTTGGACGGATTCGGGTTCGCGCTGCGGCGGAACCGGAACATCACATAAAGCATGAGGATCAGCACGAAGATCGAAATGATCGTGATGATCGGCAGAAGCATCTTGTCATGCAACCAGCGGGCGGAGTGCCCGGTGGACGTAAACTGCTCCTGAAGGGTGATTTCGCCCGGACGGGGCATGCCGATGCCTTCGGTCGGCTTCATGCGCGGCGGCGGCGCGACCTTGGCGGCGGGCGCCGCTTCGGCGGCATTGGTAACCGATTCGACCGGCGCGGCGGCATTTGCAGCGGCCGGCGCCGCGACGGCATTATCCTGCGCCAGCGCCGGACTGCCCATCGCCAAAGCTGGCGCAAAGGCCAGCATCCCGGCGAGAATGAGCGATTTCACCTTGTTCATAGCGTCTTCTTACCCCGTAACCCCTTCGCGCCCCTGCGGCAAAGACGCACGCGCACATGCTTCGTCCTCGCCCGGTCGGTCTGCGGCGGCTTATAGGCATGGTTTTTTTCAGCCTCAAGCATCCAGGAGCAGATTTTCTTCTCTGTTGCAACGCCTCCCTTGCCCGCCTATTCCGCTCCCGCGCATAGGGGCGCTGTTTCATGGGGCGCGACATGCCCTTTAATAAAAAGGAGTGTGACGGGCGGGCTTGCCCGCATTCGCCACGCGAATGGATCTGTATCGAATGACCGACGAGGAAGTATTGGCGGAGTTTCGGGCAGCGGGAGCGCTGCTCGAAGGACATTTCATCCTGTCATCGGGACGCCGCAGCGGCAATTATCTGCAATGCGCGCGCGTGCTGATGAATGCGGAGCGGGCCGGACGGCTCGCCCGGGCGATAGTGCAGCAACTTCCGCGCGAATTGCGGCAGGAGATCGATCTGGTGGTTTCCCCGGCAATGGGAGGCCTTATCATCGGCCATGAGGTCGGCCGGGCGCTCGACAAGGACGCCATCTTCCTGGAACGGCCCGAAGGGACGTTCGAACTGCGGCGCGGCTTTGCCATTGCGCCGGGGCAGAAGGTGCTGATGGTGGAGGATGTGGTCACGACGGGCCTGTCTTCGCGCCAGGCGATCGAGGCCGTGGCGGCGGAAGGCGGCATCGTGATCGCGGAAGCGGCGCTGGTGGACCGTTCGGCGGGCGAGGTCGATCTGGGCGTGCCCTTCTATCCCCTCGTCAGCATCAATTTCCCCGTTTATGAAGCAAATGAGGTGCCGCCCGAACTGGCGGCCATCCCCGCCGAAAAGCCGGGCAGCCGGAAGCAGTAGCCAATGACGTCCCCTTCCGCGCATCTTCGCCTTGGCGTCAACATCGACCATGTGGCGACCATCCGCAACGCGCGCGGAGGCGAGCATCCCGACCCGGTGAAAGCCGCTCTTCTGGCGGTCAAGGCCGGGGCGGACGGCATCACGGCGCATCTGCGCGAGGATCGCCGCCATATCCGGGATGAGGATATAGCGACGCTGATCGGCGCGCTCTCCGTGCCGCTGAATCTGGAGATGGCGGCGACGAGGGAAATGCTCGACATTGCGCTCAGGCATCGGCCGCACGCCGCCTGCATCGTGCCCGAAAAGCGCGAGGAACGGACGACCGAAGGCGGGCTGGATGCAGCGGGGCAGATCGAAGCCCTGCGCCCCATCGTTGACACGTTGGGCGAAGCGGGCGTGCGCGTCAGTCTGTTCATCGAACCCGACCCCGCCCAGATCGAAGCGGCCATCCGCCTCGGCGCACCAGTGGTCGAATTCCATACCGGCCGCTACGCCCATCTGACCGGCGCGGAACGGACGCAGGAATTGCGACGCCTGTCGGACGCGGCCGCGCTCGCTGCGAAAAACGGCATAGAACCCCATGCGGGCCACGGCCTGACCTTCGACAATGTGGGACCGATTGCCGCCATTCCGCAGGTCGCGGAACTCAATATCGGCCATTTCCTGATCGGCGAGGCGATCTTCGGAGGCCTGGAAAACGCCATTCGCGAAATGCGGCGGCAGATGGACCTCGTGCGTTGATCATCGGCCTCGGTTCCGACCTGTGCAATATCGAACGAATCGAAAATTCGCTCAACCGCTTCGGCGACCGTTTCGAACAGCGGGTTTTCACCGATGTTGAACGCGCCAAGGCCAATCGCCGCCCCTTCACCAAGGCCGGCACGCTAGCCAAGCGGTTCGCCGCCAAGGAAGCCTTTTCCAAGGCCGTGGGCACGGGCTTCAAGCGCGGCGTGTTCATGAAGGACATCGGCGTCGTCAACGCGCCCAGCGGAGCGCCGACGCTGGCGCTGACGGGCGGCGCGCTCGCCCGGCTTCAATCGCTGGTTCCGACAGGCTACAAGCCGGTCATTCACCTGACGCTCACGGACGATCATCCATGGGCGCAGGCGTTCGTCATCATCGAAATCCTGCCGCAGGACGTAGCGGCGCCAGAGGCCCGCCCCCACCCATGACGGCACCCGACATGACCGAAAACAGCCCACCCCCCGCAGACCAGAACCCTGCGCCGCCGGAAGCCGACGCCCGTTCCGGCCCGGTCAACTGGTGGCATGAAGTGCGGAGCATCGCGCTGCTCATTCTGGCGGTGCTGGCCTTTCACAGCTTCGTCGCGAAGCCTTTTTACATTCCGTCGGAGTCGATGATGCCGGTATTGCTGAAAGGCGACCGGCTGGTGGTCAGCAAATTTCCCTATGGCTGGTCCTATGTCTCGCCCAGCTTCCACCCGCTGCCTTTTCTGAAAGGGCGCGTGTTCGGCCATATGCCCCAGCGCGGCGACATCGTGATCGTATCCCCGCAGAACCGGCGGGAAGACTATATCAAGCGCGTGATCGGCCTGCCCGGCGACATATTGGAAGTGCGCGGCGGGCAGATTATCCTGAACGACAGGCCGGTGCCCCAAAAGACACTGAAGCCCGTTCGCGTCCCCATCGACGGCAACGCGCCCTGCCCACCGCTGCAATTCCCCGGCGCGCGGCGGACAGGCCCAGACGGCAAGAGCTATTGCGAACTGCCCGTGAAGCAGGAAGTACTGCCAAACGGCAAAACCTATGTCACCATCGACATGGGGCCGAGCGCGCTGGACTGGTATGGTCCCGTCCGCATACCGCCACATCATGTCTTCCTGATGGGCGACAATCGCGACAACAGCGCCGACAGCCGCGCGCCGCTGGAGGAAAACGGTCTGGGCGGACCGGTGCCATGGGAAGCGATCGGCGGGCGGGCCGAGTTCATCACTTTCTCGCTGGACGGCGACTCCACCTGGAACCCCGTGAGCTGGCTCCATGCCCTGCGGAGCGGGCGCGCCGGGAACAGCCTGCGCCCCCGGAGCGTTACCGCGCCACAATAGACGATTTATCAGGGAGCCGGGTTTGAGCGACAAGCAGATCCATATCGAAGAGCCCGGCCCCAGCGAATATCGCAGTCTTCTTGTCCAGCATGAAATGAAACGCGCCAGCGTGTGGATCGCGATGGGCATCGCGGTTGCGCTGGTCGTGCTTCTGGCCCAGCCCATCATGCTGATCCTGGGCGCGCTGGTCCTGACGACGATGATGGATGGCGGAACCCGCCTGCTGGGCCGCGTGCTGCCCATTGGGCGGGGCTGGCGGCTCGCCATCGTGCTGCTCGCCGCGCTGGCCTTCCTGATCTACACCTTCTTTCTCACCGGATCGAGCCTCGCCGCGCAGGCGCAGGCCATGCGGGTCATCGTCGAGACGCAGGTGACGCGGATCGGCGGATGGATGCAGCAACTCGGGATCACGACGACGCCCGAGGACTTCAAGAACCTCGCGAGCCAGGCGATGAGTTCGCTGGGCCGCGTCACGGCGGCGGTCGGGACGATGGTGGGCGCGCTGACCAGCGGGGTCATGATGCTGGTGCTGGCGATCTTCATCGCCGTCGAGCCGAAGCTCTACGAGCGCGGCGTCGCCTGGATGCTGCCGATGGAAAAGCGCGCGCGTTTCTACAGGATCGCGGACAAGATGGGCTGGACGCTGCGCCGGCTGATGTTCGGGCGGCTGATCGGCATGGCGGTGGAGGGCGTGGGCACATGGCTGCTGCTATGGGCGGGCGGCGTGCCGATGGCGGGTCTGCTCGGCATCTTGACCGGCCTGTTCGCCTTTCTGCCCAATATCGGGTCGATCATATCGGGCATATTGATCGTTCTGGTCGGTTTTTCGGCGGGAGTGGACGCCGGGCTCTATGCTTTTGGCGTTTATCTGGTCGTGCAGATCGTGGACGGCTATCTGATCGTGCCGATGGTCGCCAAGCGCGCGACGGACCTCGCTCCTGCGCTGGTGCTGGCGGCGCAGATCCTGTTCGGCGCGCTGTTCGGCATATTGGGCCTGTTCCTGGCCGACCCGATCGTCGCCATGCTCAAAGTCTATCTGGAGGAACGGTCGAAGGCGCTGGAGGCCGAACGGACGGAAGGCCCCGCCATCCTTCAGGACGCTTCATAAGCAAAGAGGCCCGCAATGGGGCCTCTTCCTTGATCCTGCGATGAGCGCGGCGATCAATTGCCGGGCAAGGCCTGCGGGGCGCCGCCCTGCTGCTGCATCATCTGCTGCATCTGCATGATTTCCGCGCGTGACTTGAAGTCATGGAGCTGGACGTCGAACACCAGGACCGAATTGGCCGGGATCGGGCCGGCGGCCTGCTCGCCATAGCCAAGCTGCGGCGGAATCCACAGGCGGTATTTGCCGCCCTTCTTCATCTTCTGCAGGCCTTCGGAAAAGCCCGGCACGACGCCATCCACCGGCATCGCCGTCTGCGGGTTCTCATCGAACACCGTGCCATCGAGCAGCGCGCCCTTGTAGCCGACCAGCGCCACATCCTGCCCGGTCGGGCTGGGGCCGGCGCCTTCTTCCAGCACCTTGAACTGCAGGCCCGATTGCGTCGTCTCCACGCCCTCCGCGTTCGCATTCTGCGTCAGGAAGGTCGCAGGCGACGGTTCCAGATTGCGCTGCCCGGCCCAGGCGAGCCCTCCCGCCGCCAGCGCAATCGCGGCGACGCCGATCCAGAGCCGCGTCAGCGACCCCTTGGCGATGGGATGAAGGGGAACAGCCGTCGTGGACATGGGCGCGCGCCTTGCAGTTGGATAAAGACTTTGAAGGAAAAGGCGGCCCTTCGACCGCCCCGGCAGATATGTTTACCGGACGCCGTCACGCTCGGCGCGCTTGCGCTCCAGCTTGCGCGCGCGGCGGACCGCCGCAGCCTTTTCACGGGCGCGCTTTTCCGACGGCTTTTCATAATGACGGCGCAGCTTCATCTCGCGATAAACGCCTTCACGCTGGAGCTTCTTCTTAAGCGCGCGAAGAGCCTGATCCACATTGTTATCGCGAACGATGATTTGCATAAGCCAGTCAATCTCCAATCGAAAACGGGCGGTTCGCCAGGAATGAAAAACCCATTCCCGGCGGGCCTCCCGAATATAAATCCATGAGTCGCCGCAAGTCACCCTGCGCCGTGTGGGGCGCGCCCTACCAGCAGAGTCGCGCAAATTCAACCCTAAAGCCGCCCTGTCCCGGCCATTCACCGCATGAATCGCTGTCATCCGGCGAAGCGGAGGGCACACCGCCGCTGACCTCCAGCCACGCGGCGGACGATTTTCCGCCCTTTCCCTGCTCTTTGCGGTTGATCGGCGCGGCACTTCATGGTTTTCTTACCCCGGTCGAACGCAAGGGAGGGATGAGGTTGGCAACAATATGGAACAATCACGCCGCGAAGAATGGCCGGGATGCCTCCTTTGCCAAGCGGATCAGTTCGCACCTTGCCGCCGCCCTTGTCGTCTTTTGCCTGCTTCAGATCTTCATCGTCGCAAAAATGGGCGGATCGCTGGTCCTGCATCTGGGCGTGATCATCGCCATTGGCGGCTTTGCGGTGGCCGCGCGAGGGTTGGAACGGCGCTGGCAGATGATCGAACATGCGGGGCTGTCGCATAGCGGGCTGGCGCTGCGGTTCCGACGCGATGTGCTGCAATTGTGGGGGGCCAGCCTGATCGGCGCCCTGCTGTGGATTCCGGTGGCGATCGTCTATCACGCCCTGTTCGGCTGATCCGAGCGGAGCCAAAGCGATCCCTACTTCGTTTCTTCCCGATTGCAGGAGGAACGACCTATGGCCGACGCCACGATTTTCAACCGATTGAAACAGGATCACGACGCCCATCGCCAGTTGCTGGACAAGATCAGCGACGCCAAGAGCGAGCCGGACCGGCTGGACAAGCTGTTCGAGCAATTCAAGATCGAGGTGACCGCCCATGCGGCGGCGGAAGAGGAAACGCTCTACGCCACGATGCTGGCGCGACCGGATCTGCGGGAAGACGCCCAGCACAGCGTGTCGGAACATAAGGAAATCGACGATTATCTGGAGGAATTGAGCGAGCTTAAGTTCAATGGCGAAGCGTGGAAACGCAAGTTCGCCGAGATGCGAAAACGCTATCTCCACCATATCGACGAGGAGGAAGAGGAGATGTTCCCCGACGCCGCCAAGGAACTGACCGCAGACGAGGAAGAACGGCTCGCGGCCCTTTTCGCCCACCGCAAACCTGCGGAACTCAAGCGGGCCGAAGCGGAGAATTAAAGCAGGGCGATCATAATATTATCCGGCGGTGTCAGGCTGACTGACCTGAACGCAGCGATGTGAAAGAGCCGGATGGTTGCAAACAGCATCACCAAAAAAAGGCGCCCCTTCCAATGGAAGGCGCGCCTTTTTTTGGGTTCTGACCCTGTGCCGCTTAGCGGGCCAGCGTCTTCACCTTGTCGGTGACGATCGATACGCGCGCCGCGAGCGGCTGGGCCACGTCGCCTGCCAACTTCAGCAGGGTTTCGCTGCCCTTGGCGGCTTCCTTGGCGAAGTCGTCGAAGCTGGTCGCGAAAAGCTGGCTCTGGAGCTGGAAGAACTCGGTCGGGGTCTTCACGGTCGAGAAGCTCTTGAAAGAGGCAGTCGCCTTTTCAAAGCTCTTGCGGCTGTAGTCGACGGCTTCCTGGCCCAGGGTTTCGACACCCTTGGCCGCGATCTTGCCCGATTCGACCAGCGCTTCGACATTGCCCTTGGCAAGGTCGCTGATCTCTTCCATCGCCTTGGTCGACTTTTCAACGCCGGCCTTCGCCTTCTCGTTGAAATCGGCATAGGCGGTTTCAATCTTCGCCTTGGCGTCTTCGGCGAACTTCTTTCCGTTTTCGATAATCTCGTTCATCGTCGCATTTCCTTCCGTAACAGGCAGCAGCTTAGGCGTTTTTTTCACACCGGCAGTCGAAGACGCATCCCTTAGCTTGCCAAAGGTTTCGGCCCCTTCGCTGTTCGGTTCGGGCGCGGCGTCCACTGCCATGACGGCAGCGGCCACAACGGCCGGAGCGGCGTCAGACGCCGGAGTTGCCGGCCTGGTCACGGGCTTCCGCGACGGGGCAGGCTTTGCGGCGGCGGGCTTTGCCGCCACAGTCGTGGGAGCGGCAGCCTTGGGCGTGGCGCTCCGGGGTTTTTCGCCGATCGCGGTTTCCGCCGCTTTCAGCACGTCCGCGGCGGAAAGGGTCTTGTCGCCGCTTTTCTTGGCGCGCGGCGCGGCACGCCTTGTCCTTGGGGTAACGGCCATCGCCTCTGCCTCCATTTGCTGCATTGCACAATAAGCATTCTCGGGACGCATTGCAAGAGAATTTGTGCACTGCAACAAAAGTGACATGAAGGCGGCCGGAGCACCCGCCCCGCCGGAGAAAATTGCCTTTTACTATCGGGACTTTACATAAGCTCCGGGTGCGTTTTCGATGGCCTTGAGCTTGCCCCCGCCGGGCTTGCGCGCGCCCCGCACGGTCACATTTTTTTCGCCATGGCCGCGAATCCATTCGATCCAGTCCGGCCACCAGCTTCCCTTGGTTTCCGTAGCGGCGGCGATGAAATCGTCCAGCGTCGGCTGTGGCGTGTCACAGGACCAATATTGATATTTACCGGCGGCTGGCGGATTGATGACGCCCGCAATATGACCCGAACCCGCGAGCAGGAAGCGCACGGGGCCGGACAGATGCCCCACTATCTTCCACACGCTTTCCACCGGCGCGATATGATCTTCGCGCCCCGCCTGAACATAAGCGGGCGTTTCGATCCGGCTAAGATCGATCGGCGTGCCGTCGATGCTGATCGCGCCGGGCTGGATCAGCAGATTGTCGCGATAGAGCCGCGTCAGATATTCCTTGTGCCAGCGTGCGGGCAGGTTGGTGGTGTCGCCATTCCAGTAGAGCAGGTCGAAGGGCGGATAATCCTGTCCCAGCAGGTAATTGTTGACGACATAGTTCCAGATGAGGTCGCGCCCGCGCAGAAGATTGAAGGTCGCGGCCATGTAGCGCCCGTCCAGATAGCCGCCCGCCGAAAGCTGATCCACCAGCTTCAATTGCTCATCGTCGATGAAGAGGCAGAGGTCGCCCGCCTTGCTGAAATCGACCTGCGCGGTGAAGAAGGTGGCGCTGGCGACCTTGTCCGCTTCGCCGCGCGCGGTGAGCAGGGCCAGCGTGGCCGCCAGCGTCGTGCCCGCGACGCAATAGCCGATGGCGTGGACATGCTTCACGCCGAGAAGGTCGCGCACCGTGTCGATCGCGTCGACCTGCCCCTGCAGGATATAATCGTCCCAGACGAGATCCTTCATGGAAGCGTCAGCGGATTTCCACGAGACCAGAAACACGCTGAGCCCCTGCTCCACCGCCCATTTGACGAAGCTTTTTTCCGGCGCGAGGTCGAGGATGTAGAAACGATTGATCCACGGCGGGAAGATGATGAGGGGCGTTTCCAGCACCTTGTCCGTCGTCGGCTCATAATGGATGAGCTGGTAAAGGGGCGTTTCCTTGATGACCTTGCCGGGCGTGGCGGCGATGTTGCGGCCGACCTCGAACGCGGTGCCGTCGGTGTGGGTGAGCTGGCCCTTTTCCATGTCCGCCAGCATGTGCTGGAGGCCTTTCACCAGATTCTCACCGCCGCTCTGCAACGTCTTTTCCACCACGGTCGGGTTGGTCAGGGGGAAATTGCTGGGCGCAAGGGCGTCAAGGATGCCGCTGGCGGCGAAACGCAGCCTGGCTTTCTGCTTTGGGTCAACGCCGTCCACCGCATCAGTCAGCCGCATCAGATAGTCCGACACCAGGAGATAGCTCTGGCGGATGAGGTCGTAAAAGGGGTGGCTGGTCCAGGCCGGATCGGCGAAGCGGCGATCCTTGCGGGCGGCGGGGCTACCCTCCGGCGCGGGGACAGGCTGGTTACGCAGCATCCCGCCGGCGTCGAGGAAACGCTGCCACAGCGCCATCCCTTCCTTGGCGAAGCTGCTCTGGACATCAGCGACGGTTTGCGGATCAAAGGGCAGATGGCGGCCGGTCGCGCCCGCCGCCTGCTCCAGCATCAATTGCTGTGCGCGGCCGATCACCTGTGTCCATTGCTGCATGTCCTCCAGGCTGGGCTTATGAGGTTCGATATTTTCGGGTCTATCCATAGCCATTCTCCTCATCCTGGCCTTGCCGTTCCGCTGCGCTTTTTGTGGCGCGGCGCCGTAGGCCGGTATATAGCCGGGACGGCTCCGCGACGAAGCGCGGCGGCCACTATCCTCCACGGAGCGATTTCAGGAAAGTCTATAATGTCCGAAGAATTCTATCGCATGAAGCGCCTGCCCCCCTATGTCATCGCCGAAGTCAACGCGATGCGGGCCGCGGCGCGCGCGGCAGGAGAGGACATTATCGACCTTGGCATGGGCAATCCCGACCTGCCGCCACCCGACCATGTCATCGCCAAGCTGTGCGAAGTGGCTCAGAAGCCGAGCGCGCACGGTTATTCGCAGTCCATGGGGATTCCCGGCCTCCGCAAGGCGCAGGCGAATTATTATGGCCGCCGCTTCGGGGTCGACCTCGACCCGGAGAGCGAAGTCGTCGTGACCATGGGGTCGAAGGAGGGCCTCGCCAGCCTCGCCACCGCGATCACCGCGCCGGGCGACGTCGTGCTGGCGCCCAATCCAAGCTATCCGATCCACATGTTCGGCTTCATCATCGCGGGAGCGACGATTCGCTCCGTGCCGACGACGCCGGACGAGCATTATTGGCAGGCGCTGGACCGGGCGATGGCCTTCACCGTGCCGCGCCCGTCGATTCTCGTCGTGGGCTATCCCAGCAATCCGACGGCGGAGACGGTGGACCTCGCCTTTTATGAGCGGCTGGTCGCCTGGGCGAAGGAGAACAAGGTCTGGGTGCTGAGCGATCTTGCCTATTCCGAACTTTATTATGACGGGAACCCCACGCCCTCCATCCTTCAGGTGCCCGGCGCCAAGGATGTGGCGGTGGAGTTCACGTCGCTTTCCAAGACCTATAGCATGGCTGGCTGGCGCATCGGCTTCGCGGTCGGCAACCGGCAGTTGATCACGGCGTTGAAGCGCGTCAAAAGCTATCTCGACTATGGCGCGTTCACGCCGATCCAGGCGGCCGCCTGCGCGGCGCTCAACGGGCCGCAGGACATCGTGCAGAAGAATCGCGAACTGTATCACAAGCGCCGCGACGTGATGGTGGAAGCCTTCGGCCGCGCCGGGTGGGACATTCCCGCGCCCAAGGCGTCGATGTTCGCCTGGGCGCCCCTGCCCCCCGCGCTCAAGGACATGGGGAGCCTGGAATTTTCCAAGCAGCTCCTGACCCATGCCAAGGTCGCGGTCGCGCCGGGCGTCGGCTATGGCGAGGACGGCGAAGGCTATGTCCGCATCGCCATGGTGGAAAATGAACAGCGGCTGCGGCAGGCTGCACGCAACATCAAGCAATATCTCAAGTCCATGGGCGTGAATACACCCGCCAAGGGCGCGGCCTGATCCTCCCTTTTCCGCGACGGGGCTGGCATCGGCACGATAGCTGGCCCTTGCCCGCGCGGCAATGATGGTGGATATGCGGGCGCAGCGTCCGGGGGCTGGCGCAGGTTTCGAGGGGATGTGACCGGAATATGCTGTTGTTTCGCGGCAAGGAGTCCAATCCCCGATCGCTGATGAAAGCGATAAGCTGGCGCACGCTGGGCAGCATCGACACTTTTGTGCTGGGCCTTCTCTTCACGCACGACGTGAAGGCGGCTGGCGCGATCGCGTCGACCGAGGTGGTCACCAAGATCCTGCTTTATTATTTCCACGAACGCGCATGGGCCCAGGTTGGCTGGGGCCTGCCAAAGGCGGTGCCGGAGGAAGATAAGGGGAACGTGCTGCCCCAACAGGACAGCGTACCCACATGATCCCCCTGCCCCAGGTTTCGCAGGTCGCGCAGACGATCCAGCTCGCGCTGGCGCCGGTGTTCCTGCTGGCGGGCATCGGCGCGTTCCTGAACGTGTGCGTGGGACGGCTGGCGCGCATCATCGACCGGGCGCGGATGGTGGAAAAGCTGGTGCTGTCCACGCGCGGCAAGGAACATGACCGGATGGTGAGCGAAATCCGGGTGCTCGACCGGCGGATGAGCGTCGTCAACATCGCGATTTTCCTGTCGGTCGCCAGTGCCTGCGCCATCTGCCTGGTCGTCATCCTGCTGTTCGCGGCGGAACTGTTCGACGCACATCTGGGCAGGATCATCGCGATCCTGTTCAGCCTGGCGATGGTCTTGCTGGCGGCTGCCTTCGCCACTTTCATCCAGGAAATCCGGCTGGCGTCGCGCACCATCCATATTCGCAACGAAGTGCTTTATCACAAGGCCGAGGATGAAGAGGCGGCGGAGGGACAATGACGCGCTTCACAGTGAATGACCGGCCGGTGCAATATCGCATGAACCCCGCCACGCCGCTGCTCTGGGCGCTGCGCGACGCGTCGAACCTGACAGGCACCAAATATGGATGCGGCACCGGCGATTGCGGGGCTTGCACGGTCGACATAGATGGGGAAGCCGTGCGGTCCTGCCAGGTCAGCATCGCCCAAACCGAAGGCCGATTCGTCACCACCATCGAAGCACTTTCACCCGATCGGGGGCATCCGGTGCAACAGGCTTTCGCGGCGGAGAATGTATCGCAATGCGGATATTGCATTCCCGGCATGGTGATGGCGGCGTCCGTGCTGCTGCGGCGGAACAACGATCCGAGCGATGAGGAGATCGACGCGGCGATCACCAACCTCTGCCGCTGCGGCATCTATCCCCGGCTGCGCGGCGCGATCCAGCGCGCGGGGCGGATCATGCGCGGCGAAGAACAGGTCGCCGCTGCGCCGCCGCCGGGCATCACGCCGGAAGAAGCCGCGCGCACCGTGCCTGCCCTGCGGAAACCTTGATTCGGCGAAATGGACTTCAAGTTGACGAGGTCATCGCGTCACGTCCACAAAAGCAGAAACCAGCTCTACCGCGCCTCCAGCACCATGTTGAATGGCCCTTCCGCCGCGCGCCGGACATTTTCGAAACCGCCATCGCGGACGATCTGCGACAACCGGGCTTCCCCGGCCTGCGCGCCCAATGCTTCACCCACTTCCTGATCGAGCGACGTCGGCACGCAAATCATCGTGGACGCATTATAATATAAGCGCCCGACCGGATTGAGATTTTCCTCCGGCCGGTCCCCGGCCACCGGCTCGACGATCATCCAGCTTCCCCCCGGCGCCAATATCCGCCGCATATGAGCCGCGCAGCCGCGCGGGTCGCCCATGTCGTGCAAACAGTCATACATGGTGACAAGGTCGAAATCCCGCCCCGCCACATCCTTCGCGGTCGACACCTCGAAACGCACCCGGTCGCCCAAGCCATGCGCCTGTGCATGACGCCGCGCTTCCTCAATGGACGGTTCGTGGAAATCATAGCCGGTGAAGCGGCTTTGTGGATAAGCCTGCGCCATCAGCAGCGTCGAAAAGCCCACGCCGCAACCGACATCAGCGACCTTCGCGCCTTCCCGCAGCCTCGCTTCCACGCCATCGAGCGCGGGAATCCACGTCTGGACGATATTATTGAGGTAACCGGGCCGGAAGAAAGCGCCCGTCGCGCAGAACAGGCATCCCGCATGATCGCCCCAGCGCACGCCGGTTCCGTGGCGGAAACATTCCTCCACCTTAGGCTCCGCCTCGATCATCGCGGCCACCATCTCGAAGGCCGCGATCAGATAGACGGGGCTATCGGGATCATGGAACACCATCGCCTGTTCGGGCGACAGGCTAAACTGTTCCGTGGCCGGGTCATAATCGACATAGCCGTTCGCCGCCTGCGCCAGTGCCCATTCTCGCACATAGCGCTCATGCAGGCCGCCCGCTCGCCGCGCCAGTTCAGCAGCGGTGGCGGGTGCCTGCGCCAGCGCATCGAACAGCCCCAGCCGCGCACCCAGCCGCACCGTCGGCACGCTCATCGCGCCGCCCAGATCGCCCAGCATCTTTCCGACAAAGGCGTGAAGTTTCGTTTCGTCGATCGGTGCGGACATGGCTGCGCTCCTCTCGTCACGTCCGACTCTGGCGGCCGGGCGATGGCGGCGGGAAAATAGCATATCGCGCGCGCACCCGCGATGGCCGCATTCCTACAGCGGTAGCGTCATGCCCGTATCCGTCCGGCTCTTTGGTATAGTCGGCCCTCGCGTCTCATCCGAAAGTCGAATAGAATCGGGGCCACGCGAATTATACGAAATGAGCCGCTGCTGCTCAGGCCAGTTCCACCTGAAGCACGGAGGCGTCCGCGCCGACGATCCTTACCCGCGCTCCCACTGGCGCTTCCGGGCCACGGCACGACCATACGCCGTCCCCCACCTTCACGCGCCCTCGCCCGTTGTCGATCGCTTCGACCACGGTCACGACCTCTCCGATCAGCCGGGCGGTGCGGTCATTGAGCAACGGGTCTTCCGACGACACTGGATTGGCCGCATACCATCGCCGTCCGCCCCACACCGCAATCAGGCAAAGCAGCGCGAAAATCAGGAACTGCAACGGCACCCCGATCGGCAGTGCCAGCGCCGCCAGCCCCGTGATCGCCGCCGCGATTGCGATCCAGATCAGGAACACGCCGGGCAACAGCACCTCGCCGATACCCAGCAGCGCGGCGAAGATCAGCCACCACCAATGGTCCTCCAGCATCGCCAACATATCCATCGGCTCCGCTCCTTATTCGAACGGCCCGCGACGCGGCGTGGGCGGAGGCGGCGGAGGGGGCGTCCTGTCACCGCCCAGCGCGTCGCGCGCCAGTTCGCCGATTCCGCCCAGCGTTCCGATCAGCTGCGTGGCTTCGACCGGGAACAGGATCGTCTTGGCATTGGGTGACGTGGCGAACTGGCCGACCGCTTCCACATATTTCTGGGCGATGAAATAGTTGATTGCCTGTGCATTGCCATTGGCGATGGCGTCGGACACCATCTGCGTCGCCTTGGCCTCCGCTTCGGCCTCGCGCTCGCGGGCCTCGGCATCGCGGAAAGCGGCTTCGCGGCGGCCTTCGGCCTCAAGGATCTGGCTTTGCTTCTGTCCCTCCGCTTTCAGGATCTCCGACGCGCGCAAGCCTTCCGATTCCAGGATGAGGGCGCGCTTCTCGCGCTCGGCCTTCATCTGCCGGCCCATGGCGTTGACGATATCGGCGGGGGGGCGAATGTCCTTGAGTTCCACTCGGGTGATCTTGATGCCCCAGGCGTTAGTCGCATGATCGACCACGGACAGCAGCCGCGCATTGATCTCGTCACGTTTGGAGAGGGTCTCGTCCAGGTCCATCGACCCCATGACGGTCCGCAAATTGGTCGTCGCAAGCTGCATGATCGCGACATAGAGTTCGGACACTTCATAGGCTGCCTTGGCCGCGTCCAGCACCTGAAAGAACACCACCCCGTCGACCGACACCATGGCGTTATCCTTGGTGATGATCTCCTGCCCTGGAATGTCGACGACCTGCTCCATCATGTTGATCTTGCGACCGACAGCGTAAAAGAAAGCGGGATAGAAATTAAGACCGGGCTTCGCCACCTCGGTGAAACGGCCAAAGCGTTCGATCGTATATTGATAGCCCTGCCGCACTACCTTGATACTGGCCGCCAGATAGAACAGCACCAGCAAGGTTACCGTGAGCGCGAATGTCGTCACCATAGGTCCTCCCCTCAAACCCGAACAAAATTGACTATGACGTGAAAAGATTAACGGGGAAAGCCAATCCGGCTAAACCCGCCGCAAGAACCGTTCTTCCATGGAGTCGATTGCCGTCATGTTGCTTCGCCACGCCCGCTCGCTGCTGTTTCTGCCCGCGTCCAATGCTCGCGCCATTGCCAAGGTCCGCACCTTGCCCTGCGATCTCGTGATCCTGGACCTGGAGGACGCAGTGCCCGGCGACAGAAAGGCAGAGGCGCGCGCCGGCGCTCTGGAAGCCTTGGCGGAGGGGTTCGGAAATCGGCTGACGGCGCTGCGGATCAATGTCGAGGGCACGCCCTGGCACGGCATGGAAATGATCGCCGCCAAGCAGTCCGGCGTCGACTATGTCGTGCTGCCCAAGGTGGAAAATTCTAAACAGGTGAAGGACGTATTCAGCGTCACGCAAAAGCCGGTCATCGCCATGATCGAAAGCGCCAAGGGCGTACTGGCCGCGTCCCAAATCGCGGCGGGGGAAGGCACGGCAGCACTGTTCATGGGCACCAACGACCTGCGGCAAGACATCGGCATCCCCGCATCGGCGAACCGCGAGGGGCTCGCGCTGGCCCTGCAATCCGTGATTCTCGCTGCCCGCGCGGCCGGGATCGCCGTGTTCGACGGCGTGTTCAACCGACTGGACGACGAAGCGGGGTTCGAGGCGGAATGCGTCGCGGGTCATACCCTGGGGTTCGACGGCAAGACGCTGATCCATCCCAGCCAGGTGCCAGTCGCCAATCAGGTGTTCGGCCCGGACGCACAGGCCGTCGCGGACGCCCGCCGCCTGATCGAAGCGGCGACCGGCGGCGCCGAACGCTTCGAAGGGCGCATGATCGAATCCATGCATGTGGCGGAGGCGAAGGCCTTGGTCGCCCGCGCCGAAGCGGTAGGGTTGTAGCCCCGCCCGTTTCTCAGCCGTTCTCCTGACGGTGGCGGGCGGTCAGCAGATAGTTGATCGCCTTGTTCTCCGTCAGCACAAAGCCCTTACGCGGATCGAAGCTGAGGCCGCTCGAATCGATCACCTCCAGCCCGACATCTTCCAGCAGCGCGGTCAGCTCGTCGGGCGTGAGGAACCTGTTCCAGTCATGCGTGCCCTTGGGAATGCCGCCAACGCTTTCGCCGATGGTAATCATAGCGACGCGGGAAAGGGGCGTGCGATTGGGCGTCGAAAGGATCATCAGGCCATCGGGCGCCAGCTTGTCCGCCACCGCTTCCACAAACACGGCGGGGTCGGCCACATGCTCGATCACTTCCATGGAGGTGACGAGATCGAATCCGCCCTCCGCCAATTGCTCCACCGGAGTCGCGCGATAGTCGATGGATAGACCCTGCGGCTGTGCATGGGCTATTGCCGCGGCGATATTTTCCTCGGCCGCATCCAGCGCCGTCACCGCCCCGCCCATGCGTGCCAACGGCTCCGCCAGCAGACCCGCACCGCACCCCACATCCAGCACCCGTTTGCCAGCAAGCGGCTGAAAAGAATGATCCTTTCCCGGCCAATGCCGGTCGATGGCTTCCCGGATATAGCGCAGCCGCACCGGGTTCAGCTTGTGCAGCATGGCGCTACTGCCATTCGGATCCCACCACTCGGCAGCCATCGCGCCAAAATGCGCGGCCTCCTTCGGATCGATTGTCCCGTTGATCGCTGTGTCTGGGCTGCTTGCCATATCCGTATCCGCTGCTAAGAGAAGCGCCGTTTCGCCCTTTTGGGACATTTTCTTTCTTACCAGCAGGCAGGCTCGACAAGCAAATGGCGCGCATCGTGATGAAGTTCGGCGGCACCTCCATGGCGGGGATGGAGCGGATTCGCAATGTGGCCGCCCGCGTCAAGCATGTGGTCGAGCAGGGAAATGAAGTCGCGGTCGTCGTTTCCGCCATGGCGGGCGAGACTGACCGGCTGGTCGGCTTCTGCAAGGAAGCCTCGGCGCTTTACGATCCGGCAGAATATGACGTGGTCGTCGCCAGCGGCGAGCAGGTGACGAGCGGCCTGCTGGCCATGACGCTCAAAGCCATGGGCGTGAACGCGCGCAGTTGGCTCGGCTGGCAGCTTCCGATCCGCACGAACGAAGCGCATAGCAAGGCGCGGATCGGGGAAATCGACACCAGCGATCTCCTGGCGTCCATGGGTTCGGGCACGGTCGCGGTGATCCCCGGCTTTCAGGGCATGATGGAAGATGGCCGCATCTCCACGCTGGGCCGTGGCGGGTCCGACACCTCGGCGGTCGCGGTGGCCGCGGCGCTCAAGGCCGATCGCTGCGACATCTACACCGATGTGGACGGCGTCTACACCACCGACCCCCGCATCGTGGCGCGGGCGCGCAAGCTCGATCTCGTCACCTATGAGGAAATGCTGGAACTGGCGTCGGTCGGCGCCAAGGTGCTCCAGACCCGCTCGGTCGGCCTCGCCATGAAGGAAGGCGTGGTCGTGCAGGTGCTTTCCTCCTTCGATGATCCCACCCAGGAAGACCTCCCCGGCACGCTGATCGTCAGCGAGGAGGAACTGGAAGCCAAGCTCAAGGAAAACCAGATGGAACGTCAGCTCATCACCGGCATCGCCCATGACAAGAATGAGGCGAAGGTCACCATCACCCGCGTGCCCGATCGTCCCGGCGCGGTGGCCCATATCTTCGGCCCGCTGGCCGAAGCGGCGATCAATGTAGACATGATCATCCAGAATGTCGGTCGCGACAAGGGTGAGACGGACGTGACCTTCACCGTGCCGGGCGCTGACCTTGCGCGGGCGCTCGACGTACTGGAAAGCCAGAAGGAAACCATCGGTTTCAATCGCATCATTCCCGATACGAAGGTTACGAAGATCAGCGTCGTGGGCGTTGGCATGAAGAGCCACGCGGGTGTGGCTTCGACCATGTTCCAGTCGTTGGCAGATCGCGGCATCAACATCCTCGCCATCTCCACCAGCGAGATCAAGGTCAGCGTGCTGATCGACGAGGACGAGACGGAGCTGGCAGTGCGCGTGCTGCACACGGCCTACGGTCTTGATGCGCCGGTAGCTTGACCGGAGGATTTCTCCGCTTCAGAGAATATCAACCGGTGACGACTTTGGGTCGTTGCCATCCCAAACCCCTCCCTTCACACGGGAGGGGCTTTTGATTCGATGGAACACGATATGACGAACGCCAAGCTCCAGTCCCTCATGGCACGCGGCACAGAATTTCTGGGCTGTGAAACCGCAATCCTTTGCGGAGCGATGAGCTGGGTGTCCGAACGCCATCTCGTTTCGGCCATTTCCAATGCAGGCGGCTTTGGCGTGATCGCCTGTGGCGCGATGACGCCCGACCTGCTCGACAAGGAAATCGCGGCGACCAAGGTGCTGACGGACAAGCCTTTCGGCGTGAACCTCATCACCATGCATCCCCAGCTTTTCGAACTGATCGAGGTTTGTTCGAAGCATGATGTGGGGCATGTCGTGCTGGCCGGCGGCCTGCCACCCAAAGGCAGCATCGAGGCGATCAAGGCCAAGGGGGCGAAGCTGCTCTGCTTTGCTCCCGCCTTGTCGCTGGCGAAGAAGCTGGCGCGCTCGGGCGTCGATGCGCTCATCATCGAGGGGATGGAGGCGGGTGGCCATATCGGTCCGGTCGCGACCAGCGTGCTGGCGCAGGAGATATTGCCGGAAATGTCGCCGCAACTTCCCGTGTTCGTCGCTGGCGGCATCGGTCGGGGCGAAGCGATTGCGGGCTATCTGGAAATGGGCGCGGCTGGCGTGCAGCTTGGCACCCGCTTCGCCTGCGCGAGCGAGAGCATCGCCCATCCCGCGTTCAAGAAGGCTTTCTTCCGCGCCTCCGCCCGCGACGCCATCGCCAGCGTCCAGATCGACGCGCGCCTGCCGGTCATCCCGGTGCGCGCGCTCAAAAATGCGGGCACCGAAGCCTTCACCGCCAAGCAGCGGGAAGTCGCCAACCTGCTGGATAGCGGCGCGGTCGATATGAATGAGGCGCAGTTGCAGATCGAGCATTACTGGGCCGGTGCGCTCCGCCGCGCCGTGATCGATGGCGATGTGGAGGGCGGATCGCTGATGGCGGGGCAGTCCGTCGGCATGGTCAGCAAGGAAGAACCGGTCGCCGCCATCATCGCGCAACTGATGGAAGAAGCGGCCTTCGCGCTCGAACGTCGGGCGGCCTGACGCCGCCTGCCAATCCAAACGGGACGAACCGAATCCCTTTCTGGACGAAGCGAGTCCGGCGCAGTCGTCAGGAACTCCAGCGTTTGGCATGAGTTTCTGCTGTCTGGATAATATAGGGAAAAAGGGGATACGGGTGCCGCCGCGTACCGCATTTCGTCGCTTCTGTTCAGTAGCGTCCCTGACGACGCTCGCACTGATCGCGGGCTGTGCCACCCCGAAGAAGGAGGTCGTGACCCCGCCTCCGGTCATTGAAACCATAAGGCCCGTTCCGCCGATGGGCGCGGTGGCTGGCATGAGCGTGCCGGATGTCGGGCCAGACGGGAAGCGGCTGACGCCCAATCGCGGCGTCACGTCCAACACGGCTTTATGGCATGTTCGCATGGCGCTGAATGTCGCGGCTCTTTCCTGTCATGGGGCGGGCGATCTGGCGCGGATGCAATATAATCAGATGCTGCATGTCCATAAAGCGGCACTGGGCGCGGCGAACGCCGCCGTCGACCGCAACTACCAGTTCGAATATGGCAGCACCGGGATCGCCCGGCGCGAACAGCTCAACACCGTGGTCTATAATTTCTTCTCGCTGCCGCCAGTGCAACCCACCTTCTGCAAAGCAGCCGTCGAAGTCGGGGCGAAGATGCTGTCCATGCCTTCCGCTTCGCTGCTGACCTATGCGCCAGAGGCATTGGCGGCGTTGGAAAAGCCGTTCCAGGATTTTTACGAAGCCTATGCCGACTATCTGCGGCGACTGGCGGAATGGCAGGCCCGTTTTGGCGCGAGCGTGACGGTGGTCGTGTCGCCCACTCCCCTGCCGCCTCCGCCGGTGCCGCCGGGCGAAGCGCCGCCACCGGGCTTCAAGCCGAGCCTGCCCGCTGTGGCGGCTCCGGCACCTCGTATCGCGACGCCACCCGCGCCGTCGGTATCGCCCGTGCCCGTCGTGCCGACCCTGCCTTCCGGACAACGCTGACCTTGCTCATCCGGAGCGGCGGCCCTATCTGAGCGGCAAGCGAGGCCACGTCCTCCCCCGCCTGACGCGGGCATAAGTCCGGGACGGCCCGGCTCTCTTTGCGAAAGGAGGGCCTTTATGGCCTGGGTATATTTGGTCGCCGCCGGTCTGCTGGAAATCGTCTGGGCCTTTGCGATGAAGCAGTCCCAGGGCTTTTCGCGCCTCACGCCCACCATCATCACTCTGGTCGCGATGATGGGCAGTTTCGCCCTGCTGTCCGTATCGATGAAAAGCCTGCCACTCGGCACGGCCTATACGATCTGGACCGGGATCGGTGCGGTCGGCGCGTTTCTGGTTGGCATCGCCGTTCTGGGAGAAGCGGCGTCGGCCATGCGTCTGGTCGCAGCCGCGCTGATCCTTGGCGGCCTCCTCCTCATGAAGCTGTCGTCTCCGGCGTAGCGGTCGAGGGGGCCTTGGGTGGCAGGGGAAACAGCCGGATGAAGCGTTCGGCAAGTTCCCTGTCGCCCTCCACCGTCAGGACGTCCGCCACATCCTCGAACCGCGCACCGCCGTAAACCACCGCGACAAGCGCATTCTGGTCGCCGGAGAAGATGACGTCGGCATCCTCCGTTTCGCCCCGATGGATGATGAAATCCCCGCTCTTCAAGGTGGCGCGGAACGTCTCCTCGCCAAAGCGCATACCGATGGCGGCATCCATGTCGCCGATCCGGCCTCGGTCGATCATGGTCCGCATCGACAGGATCACCGACACATTGCTCATCGGCTGACCCGGCTGCATCGTGGGAGAGCGGCACGCCCAGCGGCCCAGCACCTGAAACAGGATTTCCGACTCGCGGCCCCAATCGGTCAACTCATAGATCTGGCTGGCGGCGGGCGGGGGCAGGCGGCGGCGGATCAATATGCTGGCCGCTTCCAGTTCTTCCAGCCGCTGCGTCAGCACATTGGCGCTGATTCCGGGCAGGCTGGCGCGCAGATCGGTAAAGCGCTTCGGTCCCAGCATCAATTCCCGCATGATCGGCATGGCCCAGCGATCTCCGATGATGTCGAGCGCATGGGCAACCGCGCATCCGTCCAGATAGGCTCGTTTTTTCACGTTTGAGAGTCCATGGTTATCTTTTATAACTTATGTGTTGCATAAGATAATTGATCGGTGCACAAAGTTCAAGTCGGCGATTCGCGCGCTTAAATCCGATGCGATGCCGGACCCAATAATCCCGAGGAGATGTGTGATGTCGAATGCCCCCGCTCCAAAGATGATTTTCGTGAACCTGCCAGTGAAGAACCTCTCCGCCGCGATAGCGTTTTATGAGGCAGTCGGCGCGGTCCGGAACAAGGATTTCTGCGATGACGGCGCGCAGATGATGAGCTTTTCCGACACGATCCACGCCATGCTGCTGACGCATGAGCGGTTTAGCAGCTTTACACCGCGCCAAATTCCCGATGCCCATGAAACCGCGCAGATGCTGCTGGCGCTCAGCGAAGCGAACCGCCCGGATGTCGATGCGACTGTGCAAAGGGCGCTGGCTGCGGGCGGAACGGAGCCTAATCCAAAGCAAGATCATGGCTTCATGTATGGCCGCAATTTTGCGGATCTGGACGGCCATATCTGGGAGGTGACGTGGATGGATATGGAGGCCGCCCTGGCGACCGGACAGGGCGAGCCTGCGGCTGCCTGAGACCCGAACAGGGCAATTAGGAGAGAGACGATGAGCTATATGGACGGTTTCGTGGTGCCTGTGCCAAAAGAGAACAAGCAGGCCTACAAGGAGGCGGCGGCCTATGCCGCGCCGATCTTCATCGAACATGGCGCGACCCGCGTGGTCGAATGCTGGGGCGATGACATCAAGGAAGGGAAGATCAACGATTTCCGAACCTGCGTCGTTGCGGAGCAGAATGAGGAAGTCGTCTTTTCCTGGATCGAATGGCCTTCGAAGGAGGCTCGCGACGCGGGCATGGCGAAAGTGATGGCCGATGAGCGCATGAAGCCACAGGAGGGACAGAACATGCCCTTTTCGGGCGCCCGGATGGTCTATGGCGGCTTTTCGGTGCTGCTGGACGAGCGCGCCTGACGGCCCGCAATCAGGAGACGGACGATGACCGATCTGACTGGCCAATTCTTCTGGTATGAACTGATGACCAGCGATCCGCAGGCAGCCCTTGCCTTTTACGGCGACGTGGTTGGGTGGAGCGCGCAGGCATTCGAAGGCGGCGATCACAGCTATCATGTGATTTCGGGCAGCGCCGGGCCGCTGGGCGGGATCATGGCGATCCCGGCGGAAGCAGGGGCGTGCGGCATGAGTCCCTGGTGGGGCGGCTATATCGGGTCGGCGGACGTCGATGCCGATGCGAGGCGCCTTTCGGAAGCGGGCGCCAAGGTGCAGCGCGCGCCGGAGGATATTCCGGGCGTAGGACGCTTTGCGGTGATGGGCGATCCGGGCGGCGCGACCTTCCTGCTGCTCAAAGGCTCCAGCCCTGAAGGGATGGATGCCTCCTCACCCATGGCAAAAGGTCATGTCGGCTGGCATGAACTCTATTCCGGCGATTTCGACGCGGACCTTGCCTTCTACACATCCCAGTTCGGATGGGGAAAGGGCGACGCCATGGATATGGGCGAGATGGGCAGCTATCAGCTTTTTTCCCTGTCCGGCGGCACGGATTTCAACAACATGTCCGGCGGCATGATGAAGAAGCCCGCGGAAATGCCGCAGCCGCTCTGGCTGTTCTACTTCGTGGTAGGCGACATCGACGAGGCAGTGGACAAGGTGAAGGCGGGCGGCGGAACCCTACTCAACGGCCCGATGGAGGTGCCCGGCGGCGCGTGGATCATCCAGGCGACAGACCCGCAGGGCGCGATGTTCGCGCTGGTCGGCATGCGCGCAAGCTGAGGGAGGTGGATCATCATGTCGAAGATTTCCCCATGCCTGTGGTTCGACGGACAGGCCGAGGAAGCCGCGCGCTTCTATGTTTCCGTTTTCGGCGGATCGGTGGACGGCATCAGCTTTTATCCGCCCGGCACATCATCACCCTCCCCCTTCAAGGAAGGGGATGTTCTGGTGGCGGAGTTCACTGTGTTCGGCCAGAGCTATCAGGCGCTGAACGGCGGGCCGCATTTCCGCTTCAACGAAGCGGTTTCGCTGTCCGTATCCTGCAAGGATCAGGCGGAAGTAGACCGGTGGCATGAAGCGCTGACGGCGGACGGCGGGGAGCCGGGTCCATGCGGCTGGCTCAAGGACAAATATGGCCTTTCCTGGCAGATCGTGCCGGAGGAGATACTTGCTCTGCAAAAGAGCGACGACACGCAGGCGGTCGGTCGCATGATGGGCACGCTCATGACCATGGGCAAGCTGGACATCGCTGCGCTGAAAGCCGCTTTCAAGGGAGAAACCGTATGAGCGGCGCGGAACATGAGCTTTCAGTGACGCGGCATGTGAATGCGCCGCGCGGAATTGCCTGGAAAGTGTGGGTCGACCTCAAGGACGAATGGTTCTGTCCCAAGCCCTGGCGCGCCGAGGTGGTGGAGGAAGATCTGCGCCCCGGCGGCCGCAGCGCCGTCCGCATGTATGGCCCGGACGGCGAGGATACCGGCCCGATGGAGGGCATATTCCTGGAAGTCGTGCCGCATGAGCGGATCGTCACCACCGATGCCTATGCCGTTGGCTGGGTGCCGCAACCCCCCTTCATGACCGCGATCTGGAGCTTTGCCGACGAAGGAGAAGGCACGCGCTTTACTGCGACGGCGCGCCACTGGGACGCGGAAACGCTCAACAAACATCTGGAAATGGGCTTCCATCCCGGCTGGGACCAGATGGCGGATCAGTTCAAGGCGCTTTGCGAAACCTCCGCCGCGAGCGCCTGACGACAGTGCGCGGCGGCGGCGAAAACGGCTTTGTCGGTTTCAATACGAAATCGCATTGGACGTGGCCTGTCTATCTGATAGCGCATAGCTTATGTCCAGCACGCCCGCCGCCGCCGCCCGCATGATCCTCACCAGTTTGCAAGAGGTCATGGCAGCGCGTTCGAGCGCACAGGCCAAGCTGAACAAGGTGGTCGACATCATCGGCCAGTCCCTGTCGAGCGAAGTTTGCTCCATCTATCTGGTGCGCGAAGGCGTGCTCGAACTTTTCGCGACGCGCGGCCTCAAGCAGGACGCGGTCCATGTCACCCGCATGGCGATGGGGGAAGGACTGGTCGGCCTTATCGCCACCAATGTCGAAACGCTGAACCTGGATGAGGCGGCATCGCATCCCGACTATGCCTATCGCCCCGAAACCGGCGAAGAATTGTTCCACAGCTTCGCGGGTGTGCCCATTGTCCGGCGTGAGCGCGCCATCGGCGTGCTGTGCGTCCAGCATGTCGAACCGCGCCGGTATGAAGAGGTGGAGATAGAGGCGCTCCAGACCGTCGCCATGGTGCTGGCGGAACTGATCGCCAATGCGGAACTGGCTGATGATGGCCCCGTCGACCAGCGCGAGCAGGAAACCGGCACCGTCGTCCTGCACGGCCTGCAACTGGTGATGGGCATGGCACGCGGCCATGCGGTATTCCACCAGCCCCGCGTCCATATCGAACATACCGTCGCGGAAGATGTGGAGGCCGAGCGCCAGCGCCTTCTTTCCGCCTTCGCGAAGATGCGCGAGCAGGTCGACCGCATGACCGGGGCAATCGATTTCGGCATGGAGGGCGAGCATCAGGAGGTTCTCGAAACCTACAAGATGTTCGCCTATGACGAAGGCTGGATTCGCCGGATCAACGAAGCGATCGACAGCGGCCTGACCGCCGAAGCCGCTATCGAGCGGGTGCAGCAGCGCACCCGGATGCGGATGCGCCAGATCGACGATCCGTTGTTGCAGGACCGGATGCACGATCTGGAGGACCTGTCCAACCGCCTGCTGCGGATCGTGTCGGGTCAGCTTGGCACGGCGGCGCAACTGGGCCTGCGGCAGGATGCCATCCTGATCGCCCGCAATCTCGGCCCGGCCGAGTTGCTGGAATATGACCGGCGACGGCTGAAAGGGGTGATCCTGGAGGAAGGATCGCTGACCGCCCATGTCACCATTGTCGCGCGCGCCATGGGCGTGCCGGTGCTGGGCCGGGTGCGCGACATCCGGCATCAGGTGAACGAAGGCGACCTGTTGCTCATGGACGTGGCCGCCAACGCGCTGCTCATCCGCCCGACGCCCGACATGGACGAGGGGTTCGAAAACAAGCTGCATATCACGCAGAAACGCCGCGCCGAATTTGCCGCCATGCGCGATCTGCCTTCCGTCACGCAGGACGGAGCGCGGATCGAATTGATGGTCAATGCCGGCTTGCGCGACGACGCGCAGGCGCTCGATGTGGTGGGGGCGGACGGCATCGGCCTGTTCCGTACCGAATTCCAGTTTCTCGTGTCCTCCACCCTGCCGCAGCGGGAAAAGCAGCAGCGGCTCTATAAGGATGTGCTGGACGCGGCGGGCGATCGCCCCGTCATCTTCCGCACGGTCGACATCGGTGGGGACAAGGCGCTGCCTTATATGCAGCGGGCCGATGAGGAGTTAGAGGATAATCCGGCGATGGGCTGGCGCGCCCTGCGACTGGCGCTGGACCGTGATGGGCTGATGAAGGCGCAGGCCCGCGCCCTGCTGGAGGCGGCGGCTGGCAAGGTGCTGCACATCATGTTCCCGATGGTGTCGGAGCCCTGGGAATATGAACAGGCCCGCATTCTGGTCGAACATCAGCGCGAATGGCTGGTGAAGCAGCGCAAGAAGATGCCGATCGCCGTTCGCTACGGCGCGATGCTGGAGGTTCCCGCGCTTGCCGAAGTGCTGGACCTGCTGCTGCCGCGCATCGACTTCCTGTCCATAGGCACCAATGACCTGACGCAATTCCTGTTCGCGGCGGACCGGGCGCATCCTCGGCTGGCGGAACGCTATGACTGGCTCAGCATCGCCATCGTCCGCTTCCTCGACCGGGTCGTGCGCGCCTGCGACGCGCATAAAGTGCCCGTCGGCGTATGTGGTGAGATGGGCGGGCGCACGCTGGAGGCCATGGCCCTGATCGGCCTTGGCGTGCGGCGTCTGTCGATCACCCCGGCGTCCGTTGGTCCGGTGAAAGCGATGATCCGATCCGTCGATGTCGGCGAATTGCAGGCGTTCATGCGGAACGTGCTGGAACGCGCCGTCGTCGACATTCGCGGCAGCCTCAGCCAGTGGGCAGCGGACAAGGGCGTGGAACTGAGCTGAACTATTCGTCCCGGCGTTGACAATCCCCGTCCCACAATGAGACAAGGCCGACCCATCCTAGGTCGCGGAGCAGCATGGCAGAAGAACCGGAAATCGAAACCGGCGCGGTCGACGCGCAGGAGAGCCAATCCGCCACACCCGGCGCGAAGCTGCGTGCTGCACGAGAAGCGCAGGGGCTTTCGATACAGGATGTGGCGACTCGCACGCGTATCGCCCAACGCCAGCTCGAAGCCATTGAAAAGGATGATTATACCGCGCTTCCGGGCATTCCCTACGCCGTGGGGTTCGCCCGCGCCTATGCCCGCGCGATTGACATGGACGAGGTGGCTATTGCCGCCGAGGTACGCCACGCCGTCCATAATTCCGATCTGGGCTCAAACCGCTATGAAGTGTTCGAGCCGGTCGATCCGACCCGCGTGCCATCCCGGGCGCTGGCCTGGACAGCTGCAGTCATCGCCATTTTGGTGGTGGTCGGTTTCGCGCTGTGGCGTTCGCAGCTCCTGACGCCGCCCACGACCGAGGAAATCGCGCAGCAAGAGGGTGCCGCTCTCACCGCGCCGCAGCAACCGGCGAGCGCAGCGCCCGCCGCGCCGGTCAATCAGACCGTGGTCTTCACGGCGAATGACGATGTCTGGCTGCGTATCTATGACGAAGCGGGCGAGCGTTTGAAGGATGGCCTGATGAAGAAGGGTGAAAGCTTCACCCTGCCCGCCGACGCGCATAATCCGATGATCCTGACCGGGCGTCCACAGGCGCTGACCGTGACGGTGGGCGGCAAGCCCGTTCCACCCCTTGGCGCCGCCGACCGCACCATCGCGGACGTCCCCGTCAGCGCAGAAGCGTTGTTGTCGCGCGCCGCGCCTTCGTCCGTTTCCACAATTCCGGCGCCGGCCGCCGCTCCGCCCTCCGCTCAAGGGGGAGGCGGCGTTGCTCCGGCCTCTGTCCCCGCACCGTCGCCGGCAGAGGCGCCCGGTACATAGAGCGAGTTCGAACCGGACGGCATCATCCGGGGTCGCCCGAAAATCGCTGGAGGCAAACAGGAGTAGGCCATGATCCGATTCCAACCGGTCGGATGATGCTCCAGCCTGGGACACACGGCTCAGGCCGATGAAAGTCGCGCTTTACGGCGCGGAATATCGCCTTATGGTTAAGGCGAAGGATTTAGTCGGGGATAATCATGCGTAACGCCTTTTTTGCGACCTCCGCATTGGCTTTGGGGGCGTCGGCATCGATGCTCTTTGCCATGCCCGCGGCCGCCCAATCCGTGTCGCTCGACACGCGAGTGGACCGCATCGAAAAGGAACTGCGCGCCGTCCAGCGCAAGGTGTTCCCTGCCGGCACGCCCGTCGAGCCGGAAATCACCCGGCCCGCCACCACGACGCCGCCACCGGGAACCCCGTCCTCCGCACCCATCGCGGACCTGACCGCGCGGGTGGGAGCACTGGAATCGCAGCTTGCGTCCATCACGGGGCAGGTGGAGGAGAACAGCTACAAGCTGAAGCAGCTTGAGGAAGCGTTCAACAAATATAAAGCGGAGCAGACGAGCGTCGCCGCCCCCGCCGCTCCACCGGCCGCCAGATCCACGGTATCCGCGCCCGCCGCCGGAACCCGGCCCGCGGCACCGGCGGCTGAGGCGAGCGACACGCGCAAGGCGGCTGTCGCGGCGATCGAACGGCCCGAGACGGGAGATGCCGCCGGGGATGCCTATACATATGGCTTCCGCCTGTGGGACGCGAAATTCTACCCGGAGGCGCAGGCACAGCTTAAAGCCACGGTGGACAAATATAGCGACACGTCCGTCGCCAGCCGCGCGCAGAACCTGCTGGGCCGCGCCTATCTGGACGACGGCAAACCCGCATTGGCATCGGTCGCCCTGTATGAAAATTACCAGAAGCGGCCGCGCGGGGACCGGGCGCCCGACAGCCTGGCCTATCTGGGTGAAGCTTTGATCCAGCTCAAGAAGCCTGCCGACGCTTGCAAGGTCTATGCGGAACTGGAACAGGTCTATGGCGCGACCCTGTCCGCCAGCCTGCGCGGCATGATGGAAAAGGGCCGGACCAAAGCCAAATGTAGCTGATCGGCGATGGCTGAACCCTTGACGGATGCGACCGCGCTGGAGACGTCTCTGCGCGAGGCGGTCAAGGGGCTGGCGGTGGACATCGACCAGGCCCGCTTCGGGATTGCCGTATCGGGCGGACCGGACAGCATGGCGCTGCTGTATCTGTCGGCCTGCACCTTTCCGGGGCGGGTGGAGGCGGCTACGGTCGATCACGGCCTGCGCCTCGAATCCGCCGATGAAGCGGCCATGGTCGCACGGTGGTGCGCGGCGCACGGTATCGCGCATGCCATCCTGCACCCGGTCGCGCCAAGGACGGGCAACCTGCATGATTGGGGCCGCGCCCAACGCTACACGCTATTGGAAGCATGGCGTGTGGAGCGGAAGCTGGATTGGCTGTTTACCGCGCACCATGCCGACGATCAGCTTGAAACGATGCTGATGCGACTCAACCGGGGAGCGGGCATTGGCGGGCTGGCAGGCGTCCGGCCCCAGATGGGCCATGTGCTGCGCCCGCTGCTGGGCGTGCGGAAGTCCGTGCTTCAAGCATTGGTCGACACGGAAGGATTGCCACATGTGCAAGACCCATCCAATGCCGACCCCCGTTTCGACCGGTCGCTGATGCGGTCGGCTCTGGCAGACGCAAATTGGCTTGATCCGCTGGCGGCGGCGCGGAGCGCGGCGGCGTTGGGGGAGGCCGAGGAAGCGCTGGGCTGGACAGTCGATTCGCTGGCGGATCGCCATCTGCGGCGCGAAGGGAATGGCTGGCGGCTGGAGAAAAGCGACTTTCCCCATGAATTGCAGCGTCGCCTTCTGCTGCGGATGCTCGCGCAGGCAGCGCCCGCTGCGTCGCCGCCGCGGGGCGATTCGGTCGATCGTGCCATCGCCGCTGCCATGACAGGGCAAAAGGCGAGTTTGGGAGACTGGCTGCTGATCGGCGGTGCGGAATGGACGCTGATTCCGGCACCTCCGCGCCGATAGGGCTGGCAAGGTTCCACAGATTGGCCCGTCCCTTCCACGGCCTGTCGCTTTGGTGCGATGCAATGACCTTTTCTTAACGGCCATCATGGTTAATCCCCGCCTCTTCATGGCAGGATTATCGAGATATGATGGAATTTGCGGCGCTGACCTACGGCTTGCTGGCCAGCGTCATTCTTTCGGCGGCGCAGCGTAACCGCAAGCTGGCGCGCCCCCATCCGCCGTTGCTGCTGTATGTCGGTTATCTGCTCTGCGGCGTGTCAACGGGCATCGCGCTGGTGCTTGCCTATATGGCGCTCCCCCTCCTCACTGGAGGCTGAGCGGTCGAGGCCGCTTGCGATTTTACCCGCGCACCTTATCTTGCAGGGGGAAAGTGAGTATCGATGAACGACGAGAAAGACCCGCAGGGCAATCCCTGGATCAAGAGCGCCATGATTTGGGCAGGGGTGATTATCGCCCTGCTGCTTTTCGTCTCCATGTTCGACAGCCGCACGGCATCGACCGCGGGCACTGGCATCGCCTATTCCGAATTCCGTTCCAAGGTGCAGGAAGGCCAGGTGAAGGATGTCGCCATCGCCCCTGACCGCATCAGCGGCACCTTGTCGAGCGGACAGAAGTTCAACACTGTCCCGGTCAACGATCCGGGTCTTACCGGCTTGCTGGACGACTATAACGTCAAATATTCCGGTCAGCCGGAGGAGCAGCCGAGCTTCTGGCTGATCCTCGTCTACCAGTCGCTCCCGTTCCTGCTGATCCTGGGCATCGCCTTCTTCGTGCTGCGCCAGATGCAGAAGGGCGGCGGCGCGGGCGGCGCCATGGGCTTTGGCAAGTCCAAGGCGAAGCTGCTCACCGAAAAACATGGCAAGGTGACGTTCGATGACGTCGCGGGCATCGACGAAGCGCGCGAGGAATTGCAGGAAATCGTCGAATTCCTGAAAGACCCCACCAAGTTCGCGCGTCTGGGCGGCAAGATTCCCAAGGGCGCGCTGCTGGTCGGTTCGCCCGGCACCGGCAAGACGCTGCTCGCCCGCGCCATCGCGGGGGAGGCGGGCGTGCCCTTCTTCACCATTTCCGGTTCGGACTTCGTGGAAATGTTTGTCGGCGTCGGCGCGAGCCGCGTGCGCGACATGTTCGAGCAGGCGAAGAAGAACGCGCCCTGCATCGTCTTTATCGACGAAATCGATGCGGTCGGCCGCCATCGCGGCGCGGGCCTGGGCAACGGCAATGACGAGCGCGAACAGACGCTGAACCAGCTTCTGGTCGAAATGGACGGCTTCGAATCGAACGAGGGCATCATCATCGTTGCGGCCACCAACCGTCCCGACGTGCTCGATCCCGCGCTGCTGCGTCCGGGCCGCTTCGATCGGCAGGTCGTGGTGCCGCGCCCCGACATTGAGGGCCGCGAGAAAATCCTGGCCGTGCACATGAAGAAGGTGCCGCTGGCCCCCGACGTCAACCCGCGCACCATCGCGCGCGGCACACCGGGTTTCTCAGGCGCGGATCTCGCCAACCTCGTCAACGAAGCCGCGCTGATGGCGGCGCGCCGGGGCAAGCGCCTGGTCGCCATGGACGAGTTCGAAGCGGCGAAGGACAAGGTCATGATGGGCAGCGAGCGCCGCTCCATGGTCATGACCGAGGACGAGAAGAAGATGACCGCCTATCATGAGGCGGGCCATGCCATCGTCGCGGTCCATGAACCGGCGTCCGATCCGATCCACAAGGCGACGATCATCC
>Ga0180223_1000592_pt1 | contig 42378 bp, 38 predicted proteins | sample eDN5th30CKraftOP_FD_151337 | JGI IMG/M metagenome (GOLD analysis project Ga0180223, IMG submission 151337) | Enriched Organic Plus compost microbial communities from Emeryville, California, USA - eDNA 5th pass 30_C Kraft OP (version 2) (version 2) ... | reverse complement strand
CCAAGAAGGAAGCCAACATCGCCAAGATGGCGCCGAAGCTGATGAACAATGCTTCGCCGATGAACTACCATAGCGCGCTCGGCGCGTTGCGCGCGGTCATCAAGGACCGTCCGGATGCGATCCTCGTCAACGAAGGCGCCAACACGCTCGACCTCGCCCGCGGCATCATCGACATGTACAAGCCGCGCAAGCGTCTGGACGTCGGCACCTGGGGCGTCATGGGCATCGGCATGGGCTTTGCCGTGGCGGCAGCGGTTGAAACCGGCCTGCCGGTTCTCGCCGTGGAAGGCGACAGCGCCTTCGGTTTCTCCGGCATGGAGGTGGAGACGATCTGCCGCTACAACCTGCCGGTCTGCATCGTGATCTTCAACAACAACGGCATCTATCGCGGCACCGACGTCAACCCGACGGGCGGCCCCGATGTCGCGCCGATGGTGTTCGTCAAGGACGCCCGCTACGACAAGATGATGGAAGCGTTCGGCGGCGTCGGCGTCCACGTGACGACGCCGGATGAACTCAAGCGCGCTGTCGCCACTGCGATGGATTCCGGCAAGCCGACCCTCATCAACGCGGTGATCGATCCGGCAGCGGGTACCGAGAGCGGCAACATCGGCAGCCTCAACCCGCAGAGCGTGGTTGTGAAGAAGAAATAAGTAACAACTCCGGGGCCCCTTCCTTCGGGAAGGGGCGTCGGGGGCAGGAGCCAATAAAAGAATCAACTGGAGGAAGGCTATGACGAAGGCGCTCAACGGAGTTCGGGTTCTCGATTTTACGCACGTTCAATCAGGTCCGACTTGTACTCAGCTTCTCGCGTGGTTCGGCGCGGACGTTATCAAGGTTGAGCGTCCCGGCACCGGCGACATTACCCGCGGTCAGCTTCAGGATGTCCCCAACGCGGACAGCCTCTATTTCACGATGCTGAACCACAACAAGCGTTCGCTCACTCTCGATGCGAAGAACCCGAAGGGCAAGGAAGTCCTGACCGCGCTCATGAAGAGCTGCGACGTCATGGTTGAAAACTTCGCCCCCGGCGTGCTCGATCGTATGGGCTTCTCCTGGGAGAACATCCAGAAGATCAACCCGAAGCTGATCGTCGCTTCGATCAAGGGCTTCGGCCCCGGTCCGTTCGAGGACTGCAAGGTTTACGAAAACGTCGCGCAGTGCACCGGCGGTTCGGCTTCGACCACGGGCTTCCGTGACGGCCTGCCGCTCGTGACCGGCGCGCAGATCGGCGACAGCGGCACCGGCCTTCACCTGGCGCTCGGCATCGTCACCGCGCTCTATCACCGCACCCATTCGGGCAAGGGCCAGCGCGTCACCGTCGCGATGCAGGACAGCGTGCTCAACCTCTGCCGCGTCAAGCTGCGCGACCAGCAGCGCCTCGCTCACGGCCCGCTCAAGGAATACAGCCAGTTCGGCGAAGGCATTCCGTTCGGCGACGCGACCCCGCGCGCCGGCAACGACTCCGGTGGCGGCCAGCCGGGTCGCATCCTCAAGTGCAAGGGCTGGGAAACCGATCCGAACGCTTACCTGTACTTCATCACCCAGGCTCCGGTCTGGGAGAAGATCTGCGACGTGATCGGCGAGCCGACCTGGAAGACCGATCCGAACTACGCCAAGCCGGCGGCCCGCCTGCCGCGCCTGAACGAGATCTTCGGTCGCATCGAGCAGTGGACCATGACCAAGACCAAGTTCGAGGCCATGGACATTCTCAACAAGGTCGACATTCCGTGCGGCCCGATCCTGTCGATGAAGGAAATTTCCGAAGACAAGTCGCTGTACGCGACCGGTACTCTCGTCGAAGTCGATCATCCGACCCGCGGCAAGTACATCTCGGTCGGCAACCCGATCAAGCTTTCGGATAGCCCTTCCGAGGTCGAGCGTTCGCCGCTGCTCGGCGAGCACACCGACGAAATCCTGCGCGAGGTTTTGAAGTTCTCCGACAACCAGATCGGCGAGATCCGCACGTCTGGCGCGCTCGGCGAAGTTCCTCTCGCTGCAGAGTAAAAGTCTCTCCCCCGAGGATGACCTATGCCGGGACTAAGTCCCGGCATTTTTTTTGATTCTATCGCGTTGCGATGCAACGTTTTGTGCGGCTTTCCGCACTCGTCATTCCGTGCCGCAGCAATTCCCGTTCACATTTAAACGATAGTGGCAAGTCTGAACGGTTGCGTTTTTCTGTCGCAGCCTTATCAAGCGATGTCACAATTTTTTGTTAGGGCAGGTGATGACCATGAGCGGATTGATCTCCAAGAAAAGTTTGATTGCCGCAGCTTCTGCGACTGTGTTGGCATTCGCCGCCAACCCTGCGGCTGCGAAGGACATTGTCCTGGGCGCGTCTGTGCAGCTGACGGGCCCGGTTGCCAATACCGGCCGTTATTATCGTGACGCCTATGAATTGGCTGTTGAGAAGATCAATGCAGCCGGCGGCGTGAAGGTCGGCAACGAGAAGCGCAAGCTCGTCCTGAAAATCTACGACAACCAGTCCGACGTGAACTTGAGCGTGCGGCAGTACACCCAGCTCGTTTCGCAGGACAAGGTCGATCTTCTGCTCGGGCCGTTCGCCAGCAACTTCGCGCTGGCCGACTCCGCAGTGTCGGAAAAGTACAAGATCCCGATGGTGCAAGGTGGCGGCGCTTCGGACCAGATCTTCGCGCGCAAGTTCAAATACATTTTCGGCACGCTGGCGCCCGCCAGCAATTACTTCGCGTCCACCATCGAGATGATGAAGGGCCTGAAGCCTGCGCCGAAGTCGGTGGCTCTGTTGTACGCCGACGATTCCTTCGACGTGTCGGTGGGTGACGGCACCCGACCGAAGCTGAAGGCTGCCGGCTTCAACATCGTGATGGACGAGCGTTACAGCACCAACGCAACCGACTTCAACTCGCTGCTGTCGCAAATCCGCAGCAAGAACGTCGATGCGGTTCTGGTCGCCGGTCACGAGACTGAAATTCTGAACTTCATTCGCCAGGCCAAGAGCCTGACGGTTGCGCCGAAGATGTATTCGTTCACGGTCGGCGTGCCGAGCGAGGACTTCCGGAAGGCGCTTGGCAAGGATGCGAACTACGCTTTCGGCATGACCGCATGGCTGCCTTCGGCGGACCTGAAGGATCGCTGGTTCGGCGATGCCGCCAAGTTCGAGGCCGAATACAAGGCCAAGTACAACTATGAGCCGGACTACCATGCTGCTTCCGGTACGGCCGATGTCGAGGCGCTGGCTCAGGCGATCGAGAACGCGGGCTCGACCGATCCGGCAAAGGTTCGCGATGCACTGGCCAAGGTGAAGTTCGACAGCATCTACGGTCCGATCGCTTTTGCCGCCAACGGCCAGATCGATCTGCCGCAGACGGTGATCCAGGTGCAGGGCGACAAGCTCGTGGCCATTCACGGCACCAAGGGCGCAATGAACCCGGCGAAGTACCCGATGCCGGCCTGGAATGCGCGCTAAGCCTCTGGCTTAGCGTTGCCGTTCTGAGGCTGAAGGGGAGAGGTTACCTTGGATCTGCTGCTACAAATCCTGATTAACGGCGTACTGCTCGGAGGGCTGTACGCCGTTATGGCCCTGGGCCTTGCATTGGTCTGGGGTGTGCTGAACATCGTCAATCTGGCGCACGGCGCATTCATCATGCTCGGCGCCTATTTGTCCTGGCATCTCTATACATATCTCGGCATCGATCCCTTCCTCGGGTTGCCGATCACGGCCGTAGTGATGTTCGCTTTCGGCTATGCCATGCAGCGGGGACTTCTGAACCTCGTCGTCAAGGCGCCGATGTTCAATACGCTGCTCATCACCTTCGGGCTGGAAGTGGTGCTGACCTATCTCGCCCAGCTCGCATTCTCCGCCGACTTCCGCACCATCAATCCTTCTTATGCGGGCAACAGCATCCAACTTGGCATGGTGGTGCTGCCGCTGGCCCGGCTTCTCGCCTTCGGCATTGCGATCATTCTGACGCTTGCGATGTGGCTGTTTCTTCTTCACACCCGGCTTGGCCGCGCCATTCGCGCCACGGCGCAGAATCTGGTCGCCGCGCGCCTTTACGGCGTCGAACCACGCCATCTTTATGCAATGACCTTCGGCATCGGCATCGGTTTGGCCGGCGCCGCTGGCGGTCTTTACGGCACAGTGTCGCAGATCAATCCGTATATCGGCGCGACGCTGACGGCCAAATCGTTCGCCATCGCCATCATCGGCGGCCTCGACAACCCGCTCGGCGTGATAGTCGGCGGCCTGTTCCTCGGCATCATTGAATCCCTGGCGGTGCTCTACATCGGCGCGACCTTCGCCGACGTGGCGAGCTTCGGCGTTCTGGTGCTGGTGTTGATCGTGCGCCCCAGTGGCCTGCTTGGAAAAACAGCATGAAAGCGCTTCGCTTAATCCTTATCCTGATAGCGCTGGCTGTTCTGATCGCGGTGCCGTGGTTCGGCTCCGACGTGCTGATACAGTTCGGCATCAACGCGCTGTTGCTGGCTGTGCTGGCGCAGGGCTGGAACATCATCGGCGGCTACACCGGCTACGCCTCGTTTGGTAACTCGGCGTTTTACGGCCTTGGCAGTTACGGCGTCGGCATCGCGATGGTGCAGTGGGAACTGCCATTCGGCGTCGGTCTTGCCTTCGGCGTCGTGTTGTCGGTCGTGTTCGCCATTCTGCTCGGCCTTCCGGTGCTGCGGCTGCGAGGCCATTACTTCGCGATCGCCACGCTGGCGCTGGCGCAGGTGATGGCGGCCATCGTCTCCAACGTGAAGCTGGCGGGCCAGAACATCGGCCTGGTGCTGCCGCCGTTGAACAACGACATGCTGTTCTATGAATTGGCGCTTGCCTTGCTCGTGGCGGTGACGCTGACGATCTGGTGGCTGTCGCGCAGCAAGTTCGGTTTCGGTCTGATCGCGATCCGCGAGAACGAAGAGGGCGCCGCGGTGATGGGCGTCAACACGACGCTCTACAAGGTGATGGCGTTCGCACTGTCGGGCGTGTTCAGCGCGCTGGCAGGCGGCATTCATGCCTACTGGGTGACGTTCATCGATCCCGAAAGCGCGTTCGACATCAGCCTCAACGTCAAGATGATTATTATGGCGGTGTTCGGCGGTCCCGGCACCGTTCTCGGGCCGATCGTGGGCGCATTCTCGCTCTCCGCAATTTCGGAAGTCCTGTCCAGCGAGGTCACCAGCATCGCGGGCCTGTTCTTCGGTATCGTGGTGGTGGCTGCGGTGGTGCTGATGCCGCGCGGTCTCGCAGACATCGTTCGCCAGTTCCGCAAGACGGGCTGGCGCTATTTCTCCGAAAACATCAAGGCGACCCGGCTGTGAGCGCGATACTCGATGTTCAGAACGTCACGCGGCGTTTTGCCGGCCTGATTGCCGTCAACAACGTCAGCTTTTCGCTGCAGCCGAAAGAGATCCTTGGGATCATCGGCCCGAACGGTGCGGGCAAGACCACGCTGATCAGCCTGATCAGCGGAACGGTTGCGCCGTCGGCCGGCGACATTCTGTTCGAAGGCAAGTCGATCAATTCGCTGCAGACGTATCAGCGTGCGCGCATCGGCATCGGCCGGACCTTCCAGATCATGCGGCCGTTTCCGGGACTGTCGGTGCTCGACAACGTCGCGGTCGGCGCGCTGTTCGGCCATGGCGGCGGTGAATCGCAACTGTCGCGGGCGCGCGAGATGGCGCGTGCGCAGCTCGATTTCGTCGGCCTTGGCGCATTCGTCGACCAGCGTGCGGATGAACTGGGTGGGCCGGGCCGCAAGCGGCTGGAGCTGGCCAAGGCGCTCGCGATGCAGCCGAAGGTGCTGTTGTGCGACGAGGTGATGGCGGGCCTCAACCATGTCGAGATCGACGAGGTGATCGACGTCATCCGAAAGGTGCGCGACGAAGGCATCAGCATTCTCGTCATTGAGCACGTCATCAAGGCGATCAAGAGCCTGTCGGACCGGCTCATGGTTCTGCATCATGGTGAGAAGATCGCCGACGGCGATCCGGACACCGTTCTTTCCAATCAGGCTGTTGTCGAGGCCTATCTCGGCAAGAGGCGCGCATGACGATGGCGGCGGTGGCGGACAAGAAAGAGGCGATGCTGAGCCTGCGCGGCGTGAGCGGCGGCTATGGCGGCATGCCGGTGCTCAACGATGTGTCGCTGGAAGTTTATCCGGCGGAGATCGTGGCGCTGGTCGGCAGCAATGGTGCCGGCAAGACGACGCTGTTGCGTGCACTGTCGCGCGTTCTCGCCTGCACGGGCGAGATCATTCTCGACGGCAAGAATCTTGTCCCCATGACATCGGACCAGGCGTTCGGCGTCGGCCTCGTGCAGGTGCCGGAAGGACGGCAGTTGTTCGACCGCATGACGGTGCAGGACAACCTGTTGATGGGCGCGTTCCAGCGCAAGGACAAGGCGGGCGTCACGCGCGATCTTGAGAAGATGTATTCGCTGTTTCCGAAACTGTCGGAACGCCGGCGTCAGCTCGCGGGCAGCATGTCCGGCGGCGAGCAGCAGATGTGCGCGATGGCGCGCGGCCTGATGGCGGCGCCGAAGCTTCTGATGATCGACGAAATGAGCCTCGGTCTTGCGCCAGTGATCGCCGAGCAGTTGATGGAAGTGCTGGCGTCGATCCGCAATGACGGCGTGACCGTGCTGCTTGTGGAGCAGGACATCCATCTGGCGCTGTCGGGTGCTGATCGCGGCTACGTCATGGAGACGGGACGCATCGTCCATGGCGGCACGGCCAAGGACCTGATCGACGATCCGCAGGTGCGCAAGGCCTATCTCGGCCTCTAGGTCAAGCGCGACCCCGCGTTAAGCTATCGGGGCGTGAATAATCCAATAGTCGTCACGGTTGGGATATAAACACCGGAAGCAAATGCTTCCGGTGACCCGAATCTTGTAAAAATGATTGAATATCAATCACATAGACTAGCCGTTGCGCCGATGATGGATTGGACCGATAGCCGCTGTCGGGTCTTCCATCGTGCGCTGACGCGCCGCGCGAAGCTCTACACCGAGATGCTCACGACCGGCGCGGTGATCCATGGCGACCGCGAGCGGCTGCTCGGATTTGACGCCTGCGAGCATCCGGTCGCGCTGCAGCTGGGCGGCTCCAATCCGCGCGATCTCGCCGAAAGTGCGAAGATTGGCGAAGGGTTCGGCTACGACGAGATCAATCTCAATGTCGGCTGCCCTTCGGATCGGGTGCAGGATGGCCGCTTCGGTGCTTGCCTGATGGCGACGCCGCAACTGGTCGGCGAATGCGTGTCCGCGATGAAGGCTGCGGTCCGCGTGCCGGTGACGGTGAAGTGCCGCATCGGCATCGACGATCAGGACCCCGAGCAATCGCTCAATGAGCTTGCGCGCAGCGTTGTCGCGGCAGGTGCCGATGCCTTGATCGTGCATGCGCGCAAGGCGTGGCTCGAGGGATTGTCGCCGAAAGAGAACAGGGACATTCCGCCGCTCGATTATGACCGGGTGTATCGGTTGAAGGCGGCGATGCCGGATGTGACCATCTCGATTAACGGCGGCATCACTTCAATCGAAGGAGTAAAGACGCATCTCAAGCGCGTCGATGGCGTGATGCTGGGCCGCGCCGCTTATCACGAGCCATGGCGGCTGCTTGCTGTCGACCCCGAACTGTTTGGTGTGCCTGCACCGCATGCCTCGATGCACGAAGCCATCGAGTCGCTGTTTCCTTATATTGAGAAGGAGCGCGCACGCGGCACGCGACTGCATGCGATCACCCGCCACATGGTCGGTGCGTTTCATGGCGTGCCCGGCGCGCGGGCATTCCGCCGGGCGCTGGCGGAGAACTGCGTGAAGGCGGATGCGGGCGTGGATCAGTTGCGCGCGGCGTTAAAACTGGTTGCACCCGCCGAAATTGCAGGCGCAGCAGCGTGATTACGGATAGCCGCGCAGCACGAGTTTGTCGGGACTGACTTCCCAGCTTTCCAGCCTGTTGAGGAAGCTCATGCCGAGCAGGTTGGTTTTCAATTTTCCGCGCGGCACGACGAGCGCCGGAACGGACAACTCAACGAGCTTTCCTATCGCGAGTTTGTCGAGCGTGACGCGCGCCGCGCGGACATGACCGCCCGCGGTTTCAACCTCAACATCGTAAGTGGCGAGATCGAGCGGCAGGCCTGCGGCCTTGGCGGTCTCGTAGGTCAGCACCACGGAGGTCGCGCCTGTGTCGATCACCATCGGCGTTTTGACACCATTGATCCGGGCGCGGAGTGCGAATTCACCGTTATGCGAGCGGGGGATATGGACGTAACGCGCCTCGCGCGCGGCATACTGGTTGATCGACGTGCGGACGAAGTGCTTCACGTGATCGAGCGTGGCCGGTTGTGCGGCGAGCGTTGCCCCGGCGGCGGTGACGAGCAGAGCGAGGATGAGAGAGAAGCGTGTCACGTTTGATCGATCCGCGTCGAAATCTGTCTTGTTGCGGCCTTACAGGCCGGTGCCCGCATTCATGATCGGCCGTCCGCGTGGCCTGCTGCGGTCGTCGTTGATGTCGAATTGATCCGGCTGCAGCGGCGGGCCTTCCGGCATCGGCGCCAGCGCCGCCATCACCCGCTCGGGCGGGAATGTGATGATGACCTCGGTGCCGATCCGCAGCTTCGATTTCAGCGTGAACGTGCCGCCGTGCATGTCGATCAGGTTCTTGGCGATCGGCAGGCCGAGGCCAGCACCTTGCTCGGCGGATTTGATCGAGTTCGAGCCCTGTCCGAAGGAGGCGAGCACGATCGGGATTTCATCCTCGGGAATGCCGGAGCCGGTGTCCTTGACGCTGAGATATTGCCCGCCGGATGCGGTCCAGCCGGACTTCAGCCAGATCTCGCCGCCCTGCGGCGTGAACTTGATGGCGTTCGAGAGGAGATTGAGCACGATCTGCCGCGTGGCGCGTTCGTCGCCCCACAGCTTCGGCATTTCATCCTCGAAGACCTCGTGGATGGTAATGCCGCGGCTCGAAGCGCGCAGCTTCAGGAGGTGGTGGCAATCGGCAACCACATGGATGAGCGAGAAGGGCTCTTCGTTCAATTCGTAGCGGCCTGCCTCGATGCGCGACAGGTCGAGAATCTCGTTGATGAGATTGAGAAGGTGCACGCCCGAATTGTGGATGTCGGCGGAGTAATCCTTGTAGACGGCAACCTCATGCGCGCCGAAAATCTCGCTCTTCATCACCTCGGAGAAACCGAGAATGGCGTTGAGCGGCGTGCGCAGCTCGTGGCTCATCTGCGCGAGAAAGCGCGACTTCGAGACGTTGGCGGCTTCGGCGCGATGCCGCGCTTCATCGGAGATGGCCTTGGCTTGTTCGAGTTCGCCGATCAGCGCATCCTTTTCGGCGCGCGCTTCCAGCGTGGCGAGCGTGGTCGAATGCAGCCTGTGAGCGAGCAGGGCGAAGTAGCATTCGGCCGCGACCGCAAGGGCTGCCAGAATGTAATCGTCGAGCGTTCCGCGCAGCACGAAGTTCGCGGCAATCGCGGCGGTCACGGGAATGGTCGAGGCGAAGGCGGCAATCGGCAGGCTGGCCGCGAGCATGCTCGACACCGCGACGACCAGCAGCATGAGGAACAGCATCAGCGTGTTGGACACCACGCCGATTCCGGAGGGATGGACCAGGATCAGCGTCCAGCCGAGTCCGTAAAGCAGGTCGAGCGCCACGAAACGGTGCCGCCATTTGCGCGTGATCGCAGGCGCCGGCGGCAGGTTCAGGAAGCGTGAGCAGAAGCGGATCACGACCGCATGGATCGCGAGAATTCCGCAGGTCCAGATGCCCGCGTTCAGCGGCGGAAGCCAGAGGCTGGAGAGCGCGCCTGTCGCAACGACGAGCAGGATCACGACGAGCGAGGCGGACATGCGCGTTTGCGCATACTGACGCAGCAGTTCGTGATCGAAGGCCGGGCGCGTGCCGCTGGATGACGTCAGCCGGTCCCGCGCTTCCCTCACGCGCTGGGCGGCCACGCGCCGTGTCCTTGCAGGCGCAGCCGCAACACTATCGGCCGGAGAGGGCACGAGATCACTCATCGACAAACAAATTCCTGGTACGCGCAGGCCACGGATTTTCCCATCTCCATTTCTGGAGGGAAATCCTTAAGAGGGGCCTTAAAGACAGATTTAATCAGGTTAATGAAAAGTAAATTCGCGGGCCGACAGAGCCGCCATGCCCGGCTTGTCCGCTGTGGTATGATGGATCAGGTCGCGGACGAGCTGTCGGTGGCCGACCGGCTGAGAAGATCGACCCGGCGGATGGTGGGGACTTCGGCCAGCCTGGTCTTGAAGTCGGCAATATCGTGCGAGGACACCTTGTTCAGAAGAACGAGGATTTCCTCGTTGCCCTCGTCGCCGGTACGGTTTTCCACCACGAAACGTTTGATCTGGCTGACCCTCAGCGACAGCGTCTGGCGCAGTTCTTCAGGAGTGAGAGCGCCGCGCTCCGCCGTGATCTTGAAGTAGGCGGTCTGGTTGTGGGCCCGATAGGCTTCCTCCAGCGGCTTCACGCCCGCCAGAATGATGAGTATCAGGATGGTGGAGGCGGTACCGGCGAAGTAGAGGCCGCCGCCGATGGCGAGCCCGATCGCCGCGACGGTCCAGATGCTAGCCGCCGTCGTCAGTCCCTTGATGATCTCGCCGCGGGCGAGGATCGAGCCCGCGCCGAGAAAGCCGATGCCGGAGACGACCTGCGCGGCGACGCGGGAGGGGTCCAGCACGGTATGCTCCTGGCCCAGCACGCCCGCGAACCCGTAAGCCGACACAATCATGATCAGACACGAGCCGACGCACACCAGCATGTGGGTGCGGATGCCGGCGGCCCAGAGCAGGCGCTCGCGCTCGAAGCCGACCATGCTGCCCAGCGCAGCGGCGGCGGCCAACCGGAGAAGGATCTCGACGTTGCTGATGTTGCTGATCATCGGCGCTCCACCTTGCGGAAGAGGCTAATGAAAGATCGGAACGAGCCAATACACAAGAGCCGCGACGGTGGCGGCGGCAGGAATGGTGATGATCCAGGCGACCACGATGGAGCTTGCGATATTCCACCGGACGGCGGAGAGCCGCCGCGCCGAGCCGACGCCGACGATGGCGCCGGTGATGGTGTGGGTGGTCGAGACCGGAACGCCGAGAGCGGTCGCGGCGAACAGCGTCAGCGCGCCGCCGGTTTCCGCGCAGAATCCCTGCATCGGATTGAGGTGAGTAATGCGGCTGCCCATGGTGCGCACGATCCGCCAGCCACCCATCAGGGTGCCGAGCGCCATAGCCGCCTGACAGGCCAGCACGACCCATAGCGGGACGTGAAAATGGTCGCCGCCATAGCCCTGCGAGTACAAAAGGATCGCGATGATGCCCATGGTCTTCTGGGCGTCGTTGCCGCCATGGCCGAGCGAATAGAGAGAGGCGGAGCCGAACTGCAGGATGCGGAAGGCGCTGTCCACCATGAACGGTGTCGAGCGCGCTGAGCACCACGCCACGATGATGATAAGAATGAGGGCGAGGACGAAGCCGACCAGCGGGGAGAGGAAAATCGCCAGGATGGTTTTGGTCAGGCCCGACCATTCCAGAGCGACGAAGCCTGCTTTCGCAAGCCCGGCGCCGACCAGCCCGCCGATCAACGCGTGCGAGCTTGAGGAGGGAATGGCCGCCCACCACGTCACGAGATTCCAGACGATCGCACCCATCAGGGCGGCGAAGATCACATGCGGATCGACGATGCCGGGATCGATGATGCCTGTGCCCAGCGTCTCGGCGACGTGGAGGCCGAAAAACAGGAAGGCGATGAAGTTGAAGAAGGCCGCCCACAACACCGCGAATTGCGGCTTCAGCACTCGTGTCGAGACGATGGTCGCGATGGAATTCGCCGCATCGTGCAGGCCGTTGAGAAAGTCAAACAGCAGCGCGACCGCGATCAAGCCGATCAGAAGCTGGGGCGCGAGTGAAGCGGTCACAAGGCTATCCGATCAGACCTGTTCAATCACGATGCTGTTGATCTCATTGGCGACGTCGTCGAAGCGGTCCGCCACCTTCTCGAGGTGGTCGTAGATTTCAGCGCCCACGATGTAGTCCATGGCGTTGCCGTCGCGATGCTTGAGGAACAGCTTCTTCAGGCCGAGATCGTGCAGATCGTCCACCTTGCCTTCCAGCCGTGTCAGTTCTTCCGTGATCGAAGAGAGGGTGGCAACGTTGGGGCCGATCGATTGCAGGAGCGGGAGCGCGCGGACCACGAGTTCGGCGCAATGCTGGATGATGGCGCCCATTTCCTGCATCGGCTGGTCGAATTCCTTGACCTCGAACAGCCGGACCGTTTTGGCGGTCTGCTGCATCTGGTCGATGGCGTCGTCCATGGCGGCGATGAGGTTCTTGATGTCGCCGCGATCGAAGGGAGTGATGAAGGAACGCCGGATCGCCATCATCACCTCGCGGGTGATGTTGTCGGCCTCGTTCTCATACTGGTTGATCTTGTCGCAGTAGAATTCGATTTCTGCGCCCCCACGCAGCATGCCCTGGAGGGCTTCGGCGCCGTCCACGAGGGTTCGGGAATGCTTGGCAAATAGCTCAAAGAACGAATGTTCTTTTGGCATCAATGCCTTGAACCACCGCATGAACGTGCCCCCGCTAACAGATCGCGTGAACCTTTTATGTCATTTTTGGCTTTTGGCGCAGAATTTTCCGCATCAAAAACCTTCATCCACCGCTTTAAGCGGGATCAATTTTGTCCCGATTTGCATGAAAAAATGCCTCCGGCACGGCTGTGGTACCGTCCGGGGCGCGGTGGTATGACCGGTCCCGGCCGCAGGGAGGCGGATGACCCCGTGAATGGGGAAGGGCCCTGCGATCAGGCTGTCAGGAGACCCGACGTGAGCGTGACCAAAGACGACGTTTTGAGCAGTTTGGCCAAGATTCAGACCCCCCGGGGGGTGCCGCTGCCGGCTGCGAAGGTCCTGTCCGAGATCACGGCCAGCGGCGACAAGGTGTTTTTCTCCCTGACGGTGGATGCGGCGGAGGCCCGCGCCTGGGAAGCGATCCGGGCTCAGGCCGAGGAGGCGGTTCGCGCCATTCCGGGCGTCAAAACGGTGATGGTGGCGCTCACGGCCGAGCGGCGGCCGGGCTCGGGTCCGGCGCCCGGCGGCGTCAAGCCGGTCGCCTCGCACCAGCACGGCGCGGGGGCGGATTCGCCGATGGGCAAGCAGAAGGCCATTCCCGGTATCAAGGCGATCATCGCGGTGGCCTCGGGCAAAGGCGGGGTCGGCAAATCGACGACGGCGCTCAACCTCGCACTCGGCCTGCGTGACCTCGGGCTGAAAGTGGGTCTGCTCGATGCCGACATTTACGGCCCTTCGGTGCCGAGGCTCACGGGCGTCAAGGAAATGCCGAAGCTCACCGACGACAAGAAGATGATCCCGCTGCAGCGTTTCGGTCTGCCGCTGATGTCGATCGGATTCCTGGTGGCGGAAGATACCGCGATGGTCTGGCGCGGGCCGATGATCCAGTCGGCGATCCGGCAGATGCTGCAGGATGTCGCCTGGGGAGAACTCGACCTCTTGGTGGTCGATATGCCACCGGGCACCGGCGATGCACAGCTGTCGCTCGCACAGCAGGTGCCGCTGGCGGGTGCGGTCATCGTCTCGACGCCGCAGGATCTTGCCCTGATCGATGCGCGGCGCGGAATTTCGATGTTCAAAAAGGTCGACGTCCCAACGCTCGGAATTGTCGAAAATATGAGCTATTTCCTGTGTCCGCACTGTAACGGGCGATCCGATATTTTCGGGCATGGCGGCGCGCGGCATGAAGCGGAGCGGCTCGGCGTTCCTTTCCTTGGCGAAATACCGCTCGACATTGCCATTCGTGAAGGATCGGATGCGGGGCGCCCGGTGCTGGAAACCGATCCGGCCGGCAAGCATGCGGAAATCTATCGTGCCATCGCGGGCAAGATCAAAAACGCATTGCGGCTGGAGACCGCCGCTGCCTGACCTGCGGTACTCCGTATGCGACCTTGTGTTTAGCACTCTCGAACGACTTGTCGCGTTTTGAACTTGAATGTTCCATGCTAGACGACACGTTTAGCTGACTCGAAGGTCTGCCATAAGGAGGTAGGAGTACATGAAGCGTCGCGATTTTCTCAAAGTTACGGCTGCGGGCGCAGCAACGGCAGCCGTCGCCTCGCCGGCGATTGCCCAATCGTCGCCTGAGGTGAAGTGGCGGCTGACGTCCAGCTTCCCCAAGTCGCTGGATACGATCTATGGCGCCGCTGAAATCATGGCGAAGCAAGTCGCCGAAATGACCGACAACAAGTTTCAGATTCAGGTCTTCGCCGCCGGCGAAGTCGTCCCGGGTCTGCAGGCGCTGGATGCCACCTCGAACGGTACCGTCGAGATGTGCCACACCGCAACCTACTATTACGTCGGCAAGGACCCGACCTTCGCGATCTATGCGGCTGTTCCGTTCGGCCTCAATGCGCGCATGCAGAACTCCTGGTGGTATCAGGGCGGCGGCGAGCAGCTTGGCAATGCCTTCTTCAAGAAGCATGGCGTGATTGCGCATCCGTGCGGCAACACCGGCACCCAGATGGGCGGCTGGTTCCGCAAGGAGATCAAGACCGTTGCCGACCTTTCCGGTCTCAAGATGCGCATTGGCGGCATCGCCGGACAGGTGCTGGCGAAGCTCGGCGTCGTGCCGCAGCAGATCGCGGGCGGCGACATCTATCCGTCGCTGGAGAAGGGCACCATCGACGCGGCCGAGTGGATCGGTCCGTATGACGACGAGAAGCTCGGCTTCAACAAGGTCGCGCCGTACTACTACTATCCCGGTTTCTGGGAAGGCGGCCTGATGGTCCACTCGCTCACCAACCTCGAGAAGTGGAATGCGCTGCCGAAGCACTACCAGGCAGTTCTGGCCAACGCCAACGCCAACGCCAACTCCTACATGCAGGCACGCTACGACCTGCAGAACCCGGGCGCGCTGAAGCGTCTGGTCGCTGGTGGCACGCAGCTTCGTCCGTTCAGCAATGAAGTGCTCGAAGCCAGCCTCAAGGCGACCAATACGCTGTGGGCTGAAATTTCGGCGAAGAATGCCGATTTCAAGAAATCGATCGAGGCGATGCAGGCGTATCGCAACGACGAATACCTGTGGTGGCAGGTTGCCGAATACACCTTCGACAGCTTCCAGATCCGGTCGCGCACCCGCGGCTGATCTTCCAACGACGAGACCAACTCAAAGCCCGGCTCGAAAGGCCGGGCTTTTTGCTGCGCGGAAGCATTCTGCTGCATTGCACGACTCTGGTGCGGAAAGCCGGGCGATAATTCTTTGTTGGCGCCCGCAATTCCGATAAACCCGGTTCCAGCATAGCGGGGGAGTATTCCATGAAGCGTCGCGATTTTCTGAAAGCGTCGGCAGCGGGCGCTGCGGGTGCATCCATTGCTTCTCCGGCCATTGCGCAGTCAATGCCCGTCATCAAGTGGCGGATGACCTCCAGCTTCCCGAAGTCACTCGATACGCTTTACGGCGCGGGCGTGGTGATGGCGAAGCAGGTCGCCGAAATGACCGACAACAAATTCCAGATCGAGGTGTTCGCCGCGGGCGAAGTCGTCCCGGGTCTGCAGGCGCTCGATGCGGCGGCGAACGGCACCGTCGAGATGGGGCACAGCGTCGCTTATTACTATGTCGGCAAGGACCCGACCTTCGCGATCTATTCCTGCGTGCCGTTCGGGCTGAACGCGCGGATGCAGAACTCGTGGTGGTATCAGGGCGGCGGCGAGCAGCTTGGCAACGCCTTCTTCAAGAAATATGGCGTGATCGCGCACCCATGCGGCAACACCAACACCCAGATGGGCGGCTGGTTTCGCAAGGAGATCAAGACGGTTGCCGACCTGCGCGGCCTGAAGATGCGGATCGGCGGCATCGCGGGGAAAGTGCTGGCGAAGCTCGGCGTCGTGCCGCAGCAACTGGCCGGCGGCGATATCTATCCGGCGCTGGAAAAAGGCACCATCGACGCCGCCGAGTGGGTCGGCCCCTATGACGACGAGAAGCTCGGATTCCAGAGGGTCGCGCCGTTCTATTATTATCCCGGCTTCTGGGAAGGCGGGCCAATGATCCACGTCTTCACCAATCTGGCGAAGTGGAATTCGCTGCCGAAGGCCTATCAGGCGATCGTCACCAACGCGATGGCGAATGCGAACACCTACATGGCCGCGCGGTACGATGAGCAAAATCCGGCTGCCTTGAAGCGCCTTGTGGCGAGCGGAACGATGCTGCGCCCCTTCAGCAGGGATATTCTGGAAGCGGCGCTGAAGGCGACCAATGAGTTGTGGAGCGAGATCTCGGCGAAGAACCCGGATTTCAAGACATCGCTCGAGGCGATGCAGGCTTATCGCAACAACGAATATCTGTGGTGGCAGGTCGCGGAATACACCTTCGACAGTTTCCAGATCCGCTCTCGCAGCCACGGCTGATGCGGTGTGCTCCTGACGGCATGAAAAAAGCCCGGCTTCAAGCCGGGCTTTTTATTTGCGGAACGCCTATTTGATGTTGGGTATTCCAAGATCGAGCTGAGGCATTTCGATCTGCGGAATTTCGATCTTGACCTTCGACGGGTCGATCGTCGCTGCCGTTCCCTTGTAGTGCATCACCATCTGCGGGAACAGAATGACCAGGCACACCATGATGACCTGAATGATGACGAAAGGAACAGAGCCCCAGTAAATCTGCGCCGTGGTGACGGGCTCCATGCGCCGGCCGCTGACGCGGTCGATGTAGGAGTCCTTCGGCGCGACCGACCGCAGGTAAAAGAGCGCAAAGCCGAACGGCGGATGCATGAACGATGTCTGCATGTTCACGCCGAGGATGACGCCGAACCAGATCAGGTCGATGCCGAGTTTCTCCGCGACGGGGCCGAGCAGGGGGATGATGATGAAGGCCAGTTCGAAGAAGTCGAGGAAGAACGCGAGGACGAAAACGAAGGCGTTGACGAACAGCAGGAAGCCGATCTGGCCGCCCGGCAGCGACACCAGCAGGTGCTCGACCCAGCGATGGCCGTCCACGCCATAGAAGGTCAGCGAGAACACGCGGGCGCCGACCAGAATGAACATCACGAAGGCAGACAGCTTCGCGGTCGCCTCGACGGCCTGACGGGTCAGGTCGAACGAGAGCCGGCGCTTCATCAGGCCGAGGATCAGGGCGCCCGTGGCGCCCATCGCACCGCCCTCGGTCGGGGTTGCCACGCCAATGAAGATCGTGCCGAGCACGAGGAAGACGAGGCCAAGCGGAGGCACCATGACGAACACGACCTGTTCGGCGAGGCGTGACAGTAGCTTCAGGCGAAGGAATTTGTTGATAACCGCGATCACGAACGAAATGGCCACCACGAGCGACATGGTGAGAACCACATAATCCGCGCCGCCCTTCACCTTGGTGAAGCTCATCGCGAACATGGCCAGAATTGTCGAGCCGACGAAGACCGTGAAAAGCGACATCGTCATCGTGCGGACGATGCCGATGAACGGTTTGACGAAGATCGCCAGCAGGATCATGAACCAGAAGCCGTGACGGACCTGGACATTGCTCGAAATCATATCGAACACCGGCGCGGTCCAGTCGAACAGGCCGAGCTTGACTGCGAACAGGTAGGCGGTCCCGGCGGCGGCAAGAGCGGCGATCGGCAGCACCATGCGGTGCTGGGCTGTTTCAGGGTCGCGCAGCGTTTGGGCTTCCAGCGGCAATCCCGGCACCGCCTTCGGCGCGAAGATGGTCAGCAGGAAAATGTAGGATGCATAGAGGATCGACAGCACGATGCCGGGGATGAAGGCGCCTTCATACATGTCGCCGACGGAGCGGCCGAGCTGGTCGGCCATCACAATGAGCACAAGCGAGGGCGGAATGATCTGCGCGAGCGTGCCGGATGCGGCGATGATGCCAGTGGCAACGCGGCGGTCGTAGCCGTAACGCAGCATGATCGGCAGCGAGATCAGGCCCATCGAAATCACCGATGCCGCGACCACGCCGGTGGTGGCAGCGAGCAGGGCGCCGACGAAAACCACCGCATAGGCAATGCCGCCGCGGACGCTGCCGAAAAGCTGCCCGATGGTTTCGAGCAGGTCTTCCGCCATGCCGGATCGCTCGAGGATCAGCCCCATGAAGGTGAAGAACGGAATCGCGAGCAGCGTCTCGTTGTTCATCACGCCGTAAACGCGCTCAGGCAGCGCCTGAAGGAAATCCGGGCGGAACAGGCCAAGCTCGATGCCGATCAGGGCGAACAGCAAGCCGTTCGCGGCGAGCGAAAACGCGACCGGATAGCCGAGGAGCAGAAACAGCACCAGCGACGCGAACATGATCGGTGCCATGTATTCAATAAATATCGCAGCCATTCAGTTGCGTCCTTTGAGCGTAAATGCGTTCGCGCGCTTAATGGGTTTCTGAGGAAATAGCTTCGGCAAGCCGCTCGGCCTCGGCCGCGGCCTGTTCGTGCGAGGAGAGCGCCAACTTGTTGGGGTCGGGGAGCAGTCCCCGCATCACGGCAATGCGTTTGATGATTTCAGAGATCGCCTGCACCAGAAGGAGGGCGGAAGCGATCACGACCAGCGACTTGGCCGGCCACTGCGGCAAGCCGCCGGCGCTGAAGGACTGTTCGTTCTGATGGTAGGAGACAAGGAAGAACGGAATCGACGTCCAGAGCAGGACGACACAGAACGGCACCAGGAAGAAAACGTGACCGATCAGATCGATCCAGCTTCTGACCTTGAGCGGCAGATGATGGTTGATGATGTCGATCTTGATGTGATCGCCGTTCAGAAGCGCCCATGGCGAGCACAACAGGAAGACCACGCCGAACAGAACCCACTGCAGTTCGAGGTAGGCATTCGACGACACGTCGAAAATTTTTCGGACGGTTGCGTTGACCGAGGAAATGATGACGGCGAGGAGGATCAGCCAGGACAGCCAGCGGCCGATCACCGTCGTGAACGAGTCGATTCCGCGACTCAACTTGAGCAACGTTTGCAAATTAGCCTCCCCCTCCGCGCAGACGCCCCTGCATTTTAGCTGGATTGTCTGCCGTCCGTCGAACGCTTCAAGCTGTCCGGGATAAATTCGGGCGGACAAAATCAGCGCCCTAGGCTGGCGTCAATTGGAAGTTTGGAGAGGCCGGGGAATAATGGGGTGTGGCATATCAACCACCAGTCACGCTCATGTGGCGACTGACGCTCGGGCCGTTATGGCGGCGGTCGATCACGAAATCATGGCCCTTTGGTTTTAAACCTATCGCACGATCTATCGTATCACTCAGCAGGGCGTCGTCGGGCGAGGCCCGCAGCGGCTTGCGCAGGTCGGAGGCATCCTCCTGGCCGAGGCAGGTGTGCAAAGTTCCGGTGCAGGTGATGCGAACGCGGTTGCAGGATTCGCAGAAATTATGCGTCATCGGCGTGATGAAACCGAGCTTGCCGCCGGTTTCGCTGACGCGGACATAGCGGGCAGGGCCGCCGGAACTCTCGGGCAGGTCGGTCAGGGTGAACTGGGTCGCAAGACGCGAGCGCACCATCGACAGCGGCACGTATTGGTCGAGGCGGCCGCCGCTGATGTCGCCCATCGGCATGACCTCGATCAGCGTCATGTCCATGCCTTCGCCGTGCGCCCAGCGCATCAGGGACGGAATCTCGTCTTCGTTCATGCTTTTGAGGGCGACGGCATTGATCTTCACCCGCAGGCCGGCGTTCTGCGCGGCCTTGATCCCGGCGAGAACCTTGTCGATGTCGCCCCAGCGGGTGATGGCGCGGAACTTGTCGCGGTCGAGCGTGTCGAGCGAGACGTTGATCCGGCGGACGCCGCAATCGGCCAGTTCCGCCGCATATTTCTCAAGCTGCGAGCCGTTGCTGGTCAGGGTCAGTTCGTTCAGCGCGCCGCTCTGCAAATGGCGCGAGAGCGAGCGGAACAGCGACATCACATTGCGGCGGACCAGCGGTTCGCCGCCGGTGAGGCGCAGCTTGCGCACACCCTTGGCGATGAAGGCGGAACACAGGCGGTCGAGTTCTTCCAGCGTGAGCAGGTCACTACGGGGCAGGAAGGTCATGTCCTCGGACATGCAATAGAAACACCGCAGATCGCAGCGGTCGGTCACCGAAACGCGCAGATAGCTGATCGTCCGGCCGAACGGGTCGATCATCGGGGAAGTGCCGCTGGTCTTGGTGTCGAGTGGAGCGTTCATCATCTTCCGCCAGGCTATGCCCGACCGCAGCCGGGATGCCTGACTTTATTTAGGCGCTACAAGGGCCTGGCACAATCGCCGATCGGCCCTGCGGGGCATTTAGCCCTTAACGGACCGGCGGGAACGGCGACAGGCCCGGAGGAGGCGGCGCGGCGGCCGCGGCAGGTGCTGCCGGCTGGGCCGCAGGAGCCGCCGCCTTGGGCTTGGCGTGGTGCGGCTTGCGCTTCGGCTTCTTGGGCGGGGTAACGGCGACCAGTTCGACAACGGCCGGGTTCGGATCGAGAATCGGATCGGAGCCGGATTGCTTGACGACGGTCACTTCCACGGTCGCGGGCTCATATTTCGCCAGCGTGTAGGTCACGGTGAAATTCTTGTCGGCGGGCACCTGCACGGAGCAGGGCGTTTTGCACCCCGGACCAATGGAGGTCACCGCATCGGCGCCCGGAGGCGTGGAATCCATTTGCAGTGTCACCTGTGGCGGCTTGAAGAAATCCGTGGAGGAGCAGCCTGCAAGGCAGAGACCTGCCGCAACGATCAGAACGACACGCATGATACATCCGTCTTTTTTGGTGTGGCTGGCACATTATCCCCACCGCCAGGCACACGATCCCCAAGGCAAAGCATACGGGTCGCGGCATATGAGCGCAACCGGACGCCGGTGTATCTTAAGAGACGCGGTTAACGTGATCTCTTAAGTAGCTTCACAAAGATTATTTATATCAATTACTTGCGCTGGCTCTTGCCAGAGCCATGTCCGCCACCGTGGCGGGCAGGTCGCGCATGTGGGAGATCAGCCGGTCGGGCTGGAAATCCTGGATCGCAATCGGCGTGTAACCGAAATCGACGGCGATGACGGGAACGCCCGCCCGTTTGGCAACGCCGATGTCGGCCCCGGAATCGCCGACCATGATCGCGGCTGCGGGCGTGCCGCCGGCGCGGGCGATGGTCTGGCGCAGGATAACGGGATCGGGCTTCTGCACGCCGAAAGTGTCCGCGCCGCAGATCGCCGCGAACCGCGCACTCATGTTCAATTTGTCCAGCAGCCGGTTCGACAGCCATTCGAGCTTGTTGGTGCAGACTGCGAGCTTGTGGCCCTGACGCGCGAGTTCGTCGAGCGCGGCTTCGGTGCCTTCGAACGGGCGCGTGTTGTCGGCGATATGGTCGGCATAAAACGCGATGAAGTCGTCGGTAATTTTGGAGACGTGGTCGGGTTCGCTGACGCGGCCCTCCGCCTCCAGTGCGCGCTCTATCATGGCGCGTGCGCCGGCGCCGATCATTTTCCGTGCAGGCGCCAGCGGGACGGCTGACAGGCCTTCGCGCTCCAGCACGAAATTCAATGCATTGACGAGGTCCGGCGCGCTGTCCACCAGCGTACCGTCGAGATCGAAAACAATAAGGGGAAGAGTGCTCATACCTGTTCGCTACCCCGCGCCTGCCGCTGGCGCAAGGGGACAAAAATCCTGAAGGGGCAGGCCGCGAGCCTGTTCCTCGGGCCAAATCGAGGGTAGAAACGCCGCGCCGTTTCGGTGCGGCGAGGGTGCTGAGCAGAATGTCGAAGGAAGAACTGAAACGGGCCGCGGCCGCGCGGGCACTGGAGTATGTCGAGGACGGCATGCGGCTTGGCCTCGGCACCGGTTCGACGGCGAAGCATTTCGTGGAGCTGCTGGGCGAGCGCGTACACAAGGGACTCCGCGTGATCGGGGTGCCGACCTCCGAGGCCACCCGTGCCGACGCCGAACGTTGCGGCGTGCCGCTGACGACGCTCGACGAGATCGACGCGCTCGATCTCACGGTGGACGGCGCCGACGAAATCGACCCCGCGCTCAACCTCATCAAGGGCGGCGGCGGCGCGCTTTTGCGCGAGAAAATCGTCGCGGCAGCCTCCGCCCGGATGGTCGTGATTTCCGACGACAGCAAATGGGTGGATACGCTGGGGCGGTTTCCGCTGCCGGTGGAAGTTATTCCCTTTGGTCTCGGGGCCACCCGTCATGCGCTGGTTGCGGCCTTCGCGCAGGCCGGTGTCGCAGGTGAAATAAGCCTCCGGAAGGGCAAGGACGGCCATGGTTTTGTCACTGATGGCGGTCACTGGATCGTGGACGCTCATCTGGAACGCATTCCGGACCCGCCGCGTCTTGCCGCACTTCTAAGTGCCATTCCCGGCGTGGTGGAGCATGGATTGTTCATCGGCCTTGCGACAACGGCCATTCTGGCTGGGTCGCAAGGGCTTCGTGTCGTTGATCGGCCAGCTGGCCGGGCTTGAGGAGTTTGAAATGAAGAAGACGATTTACGCCATTCTGGCGGCCGGCTTTGTCAGCATGGTTGCCGGTCCCGCGCTTGCGCAGTCCAACCCCAACCCGTCGGCCGCCGCGATTGCGACCGCCAAGGAAATCCTCACCGACAAGCACATCCAGGAGCTTTACAAGGAAGCCGTGCCGAGCCTTGTCGAGCGCGCCAAGGGGACGCTTGTTCAGAGCAACCTCAATTATCAGAAGGACCTGAACGAGCTTGCGCCCAAGGTGGCGAAAGAACTGATCGGCGGCGAGCAGGAAATCGGCGATCAGATCGCCAAGATTTATGCGTCGCGCTTCTCCGAGAAGGAGTTGAAGGACATTGCTGCCTGGTACAAGTCGCCGCTCGGCAAGAAGGTGATCGAGCAGGAGCCGCAGATCTTCGCAGCGTCGCGCGTTTACATGGATCAGTGGGCGCAGACCTTCTCCCAGAAGATCATCGACAAGTTCCGCGCCGAGATGAAGGCGCGCGGCAAGGCGATCTGACGCCAATAGGCCAACAGTTAAGTCATTCGCGGCATGTCCGCGAATAGCTGGTTTGGGGCGCGTGGGCAGCACATGACAAATTTCGACGTCGATCTGTTCGTCATCGGAGGCGGCTCCGGCGGTGTCCGTGCGGCCCGTATCGCCGCCGGTTATGGCGCGCGCGTCATGATCGCCGAGGAATATCGCTTTGGCGGCACCTGCGTGATCCGCGGCTGCGTGCCGAAGAAGCTGATGATGCTGGCCTCGCTGGTCTCGACCGAGGTGAAGGATGCCGCCGGATTTGGCTGGACCATTCCCGAAGCCGATTTCGACTGGACCACGCTGATCGCCAACAAGGATACGGAAATCGCGCGCCTTGAAGGGATCTATGCCGCCAATCTCGAAAAGGCCGGCGCGCGGACGGTGAAAGCGCGTGCCGTGATCGAGGACGCGCATACGCTGCGGCTCTCCACCGGCGAGAAGGTCACGGCGAAGTATATCCTGATCGCGACCGGCGGCATGCCCAATCACGGCGCTGCAATTCCCGGCATCGAGCATGTGATTTCCTCGAACGAGGTTTTCCATCTGGAAAAATTCCCCGAGCGCATCGTCATCCAGGGCGGCGGCTATATCGCGCTGGAGTTCGCCTCGATCTTCAACGGCCTCGGCGCAGACGTGACGCTGATTTACCGCGGCGACAATATCCTGCGCGGTTTCGATGAGGATGTGCGCAAGCATGTTCGCGGCGAGATGGAGAAGGCCGGCGTCACGCTTCTGACCTCATGCACGGTCGATCGGGTGGAGCGCCACGGCGACATCTTCACCGCGCATCTGTCGAACGGATCGAGCATCGCCGCCGATCAGGTGATGTTCGCGATCGGCCGCCATCCGTCCGTCAATGGACTCGGTCTGGAAACGGCCGGTGTCGCGCTCAATCCCGTCAATGGCGGCATCGCGGTGGACGAGAATTCCCGCACCAACGTTCCTCACATTTATGCGGTGGGCGACGTGACCCATCGCATCAACCTCACGCCGGTGGCGATCCGGGAAGGGCACGCCTTCGCCGATACGGTGTTCGGCAACAAGCCGGCCGTGGTCGATCATGACTGCATTCCGACCGCGGTCTTTTCGCAGCCGCAGGTCGGGACCGTCGGCCTGACCGAAGAAGCCGCCCGCGCACGATATAATCGTGTGGATATTTACAAGGCCGATTTCCGCCCCATCAAGGCGACGATGTCCGGCAGCGAAAGCCGCGTGTTGATGAAACTCGTGGTCGATGGCGGTACCGATCGCGTTCTCGGCTGCCATATCGTTGGGCCTGAAGCGGCCGAATTGACGCAGGTGGTCGCCATCGCGATCAGGATGAAGGCTACCAAGGCCGATTTCGACGCCACCATGGCCCTGCACCCGACGAGCGCCGAAGAACTCGTCACCATGCGCTCGCCGACGGCGCGGCACGTCCGGCAAGCAGCGGAATAATCTCTTCTCTCACTTCGTAGTGGACGAAATTACCCGCGGCGGTGTTAGCTGGTTTGTCAGGCCGGCACTGCCCGGATACCGGCTTGCGCAAAAAACACCGGGGGGAGAGACATCCATGGTTCATCGAGTACCGCAGACCTGCGCCCTTGTTCTGGCGCTTGCGTTGCTGACGCCGGTGGCGGCGACGGCCCAGATCGCCGTGTCCGCCAATGACGGCAAGTCAGCCCTGACTGACGGCAAGGGTCACGTGCGCGATCCGCTCGTGCCGGATAGCGTTTTCGTGATCGATCTCAACCAGTCGCCGCCGAAGGTGATCGGCGAAGTGGCTGCGCCCGCGAGCGCAGTCGGGCCGCCGACAAGCGTCGCGGTTGCTAAGGATGAATCGTTCGCGCTGGTCACCGGCGCGATGAAGGTCGATCCGGCCGATCCGAAAAAGGCCGTGCCGGACAACAAGCTGTCGGTGATCGACCTGAAGGCGAAGCCGCCTGTGGTATCCGCCACGCTGGAAGCGGGGCCGGGTGCTGCCGGTGTCTCGATCAATCCTGCGGGCACCCTTGCACTGGTGGCGAACCGCGCGGAAGGCACCGTTTCGATCTTCAAGATCAGCGGCAAGACGCTGACGCCTGCCGGCAAGGTCGATTTCGGCGCGCCGAAATCCGGCCCCTGCGCGGTTGCCTTCACGCCCGACGGCAAGCTCGCTTTCGTCACGCGTGATGGCGATAACAAGGTGTCGGTGCTGAAGATCGACGGCGACAAGGTCGAATACACCAAGCGGGACGTCGGCGCGGGTCTGCGGCCCTACGGCATCAATATGTCGCCGAAGGGCGACGTGGCGGTGGTGGCGGACCTCGGTCTCAACAACGGCAATGGTGACGATGATACGGTCAGCATCATCGACGTGAAGGCCAATCCGCCGCACACCATCGATGCCGTCACGGTCGGCCCGACGCCCGAGGGCATGACGCTGTCCCGCGACGGACAGTATCTCGCGCTGGCTGTCATGAACGGCTCGAACAAGTCCAAGTCCGCGCCGATCTATAACGACCACGGCATTCTGAAAATCTATCGTCTCAAGGACAAGAAGCTGTCCTTCGTGACGCAGACGAATGTCGGCCACTGGTGTCAGGGCGTGACCTTCAACAAGAACGCCAAGAAGGTTCTGGTCCAGTGCATGATCGAGAACGAGATCATGGTGTTCGATTTCGACGGCAAGAAGCTGAAGAAGAGTACCTCGCTGAAAGCCAACGGCCCGGCCGGCATCCGCATCGCCGACTAGCGGGTAACAGCATGTCATTCCGGGGCGCGAGCCAAGCGAGCGAACCCGGAATCCAGACGTTCGAGAGTCCGGGCCTGCGGCTTCGCCGCATCCCGGAATGACAAGTGATCCCAAGGCCGCCGCCGGTTGACTCCGGCGGCGGCTTTTTTGCGCCCAGGGTTTCGTTCAAGATCACGCATGGCAGCCATCCCTGCTTAACCTGTTGAGCAGACTGGACGAATTGCGGGTGGAAAGCGGGCGGGGGGCTGTGTATATAAATCCCGGCCGATCATGGGACGATCAGGCAGGAGTTTTCGATCATGGCTGAGCGGTGGACGCCCGATAGCTGGCGCAAAAAACCGGTTTTGCAGGTGCCGGATTATCCGGACGCCAAGGCATTGGCGGATGTCGAGGGGCAGCTTGCCACCTTCCCGCCGCTGGTTTTTGCAGGCGAGGCGCGCAACCTGAAGAAGTCGCTGGCACGTGTCGCGGCAGGCGAGGCTTTCCTGTTGCAGGGTGGCGATTGCGCCGAGAGCTTCGCCGAGCACGGCGCCAACAACATCCGCGATTTCTTCCGCGTCTTCCTTCAGATGGCGGTGGTGCTGACCTATGCCGGCGCGCTGCCGGTGGTGAAGGTCGGCCGTATCGCCGGTCAGTTCGCCAAGCCGCGCTCTTCGCCGACCGAGAAGATCAACGGCGTCGAACTGCCGAGCTATCGCGGCGACATCATCAACGACATCGCCTTCACGCCGGAAGCGCGCATTCCCGACCCGCGCCGCCAGCTTGCGGCTTACCGGCAGTCGGCGGCGACGCTGAACCTGCTGCGCGCGTTCGCGACCGGCGGCTTCGCCAATCTCGGCAGCGTGCATCAGTGGATGCTCGGCTTCGTCAAGGATTCGCAGCAGTCGCGCCGTTACAAGGAATTGGCGGACCGCATTTCCGATGCGCTGAATTTCATGCGCGCCTGCGGCCTCAATCTCGAGAGCCACCCGGAATTGCGCGCGACGGAATTCTACACCAGCCACGAGGCGCTACTGCTCGGCTACGAGCAGGCGTTCACGCGCGTCGATTCCACCACGGGCGACTGGTACGCGACCTCGGGGCATATGATCTGGATCGGCGACCGTACGCGCCAGCTCGATCACGGGCATGTCGAGTACTTCCGCGGCATCAAGAACCCGATCGGCCTCAAATGCGGCCCGTCGCTGAAGCCGGACGAACTGTTGAAGCTGATCGACATTCTCAATCCGGACAACGAGCCGGGCCGGTTGACGCTCATCAACCGCTCGGGCGCGGACAAGGTCGGCGATACGCTGCCGCACTTCATTCGCGCGGTGCAGCGCGAGGGCAAGTCGGTGGTGTGGTCGTGCGATCCGATGCACGGCAACACGATCACCTCGACCAGCGGCTACAAGACCCGGCCATTCGACCGCATCCTGTCCGAACTGAAGTCGTTCTTCGAGGTTCACGCGGCGGAAGGCACCCATGCCGGCGGCGTGCATCTCGAAATGACGGGGCAGGACGTGACCGAGTGCATCGGCGGCGCCCGCGCCATCACTGACGAGGATCTCAACGACCGTTACCATACGGTCTGCGACCCGCGTCTGAATGCCGAGCAGTCGATCGACATGGCGTTCCTGATCGCGGAATTCCTCAAGCAGGGCCGCGAACGCAACGCGCAGCCGTTGCCGGCAGTCGCCGGTCTGTAAGTTTCGGCAGCGGGCCATCATCGATGGCCCGCTTTCGCATGAGATTGCCGCCGCCGCGGCAAGCGGGATAAACTCGTTCCATGGCCGAATCCGAACGCTTCCTCGTCACGCTCGCGCAAATCAATCCGACCGTTGGAGATATTGCCGGAAATGCCGCCAAGGCGCGTGACGCGCGCGCGAAGGCGGCAGGGGACGGCGCGGCGCTTGTGGTCTTTCCCGAACTGTTCCTGTGCGGCTATCCGCCGGAAGACATCGTCCTTAAGCCTTCATTCCAGGCACGCTGCCGCTCGGTCGTCGAAGAGCTTGCGCGCGAGACAGCCGATGGCGGCCCGGCGGTGCTGATCGGCACGCCATGGGTCGAGGAGGGCAAGCTCTATAACGCCGTGGCGCTGCTCGACGGCGGGCGCATCGCGGGGCTGCGCTTCAAGGCCAATCTGCCGAATTACGGCGTGTTCGACGAGAAGCGCATTTTCGCACGTGGGCCTGCGGCGGGGCCGCTGACCATTCGCGGCGTCCGTGTCGGCGTGCCGGTCTGCGAAGATACATGGATGGAGGAATCGGCGGAGTACGAGAACGTCGTCGAATGCCTTGCCGAGACCGGCGCTGAAATCCTGATCGTGCCGAACGGCTCTCCTTACGCGCACGCCAAGAACGACATTCGCCTGTCGATGGCGGTGTCGCGGGTGACGGAGAGCGGCCTGCCGTTCGTTTACGTCAATCAGGTCGGCGGTCAGGATGAACTGGTGTTCGACGGCGCGTCGTTCGCGCTCAATGCCGACCGCTCGCTCGCCGCGCAGTTGCCCTGTTTCGAGGAAGCTGTCACGACGCTGACGTGGACCAGGGGCGCGAAGGGATGGACCTGCAAGGGGCCGATCTTGCCGCTGCTGGATGGCGACCGGGCCGACTATGCCGCCTGCGTGCTTGGTCTGCGCGACTATGTCGGCAAGAACGGTTTTCCCGGCGTGCTGCTCGGCATTTCCGGCGGCATCGATTCCGCGTTGTGTCTCGCCATCGCGGTGGATGCCATCGGCGTGGAGCGCGTGCGCGGCGTGATGCTGCCGTTTCGTTTCACCGCGAAGGAGTCCATCGAGGACGCGGCACGCATCGCGCGCGGGCTCGGCATCCGTTACGACGTGCTGCCGATTGCCGCTGCGGTGAACGGTTTCGAGGACATTCTGAAAGACGTATTCAAGGACAAGCCGCGCGACGTGACCGAGGAGAACCTTCAGGCGCGCGCCCGCGGCGTGCTGCTGATGGCGATTTCCAACAAGTTCGGCGACATGCTGGTGACGACCGGCAACAAGTCGGAAATGTCGGTCGGCTACGCGACGCTGTACGGCGACATGAATGGCGGCTTCAATCCGATCAAGGACATCTACAAAACGGAAGTGTTCCGCCTGTCGTCGCTGCGCAATTCGTGGAAGCCGGAAGGCGCGCTCGGCCCCTCCGGCAAGATCATTCCGGTCAGCATCATCGCGCGCCCGCCGACGGCGGAGTTGCGCGAGAACCAGACCGATCAGGACTCGCTGCCGCCTTACGACATTCTCGATGGCATTCTGGAGCGGCTCGTCGAGCGCGACATGTCGGTGGCCGAGATCGTCGAGGAGGGGTTCGACCGCGATACCGTGCTGCGCATCGACCGACTGCTCAATCTCGCGGAATACAAGCGGCGTCAGGCCGCGCCGGGCGTGAAGGTGACGCGCAAGAATTTCGGGCGCGACCGCCGCTATCCGATCACCAATCGCTTCCGCGACGACGGCAATCATGACCCCGAGCCCGATCACGCGCTGGTCACCCGCTCGCGCCGGGACTCGACCGAGGTTTTCGACGGCTGATGGTTAGTGGTTGTTCTGAATGAACGTGGGGCCGACCGAGCGGATTTTGCCCGGATCGGAGTGCGTTTCCGCTGCCGCAGGAGCCGCTGGCTGAGGTGCCGCAGGGTGCTTCGCGGGCGCGGTGCGCGGCGGTTGCGACATCCGCTTGGCGCGATCCTCGGTCACGGTGATGTCGCCTTGCCCGGCGCCGCTTGAGGTGTCGACGTTCTTGAGCGCATCGGCCCAGCTCTGTCCCGGCGCACGGCAACTGCACGTCTTGTCGTATTGGGTGCGGAAGCGGAAGGCGTTCGGGGACTGCGAGTAGGGCTGGCCGTTGATCGACACGGCCTGCGAAATGTCTTCGCCGGGATTGTGATAGGTGAAGAGCGTGACCTGTGCGTTCGGACACAAGCTCTTGCAGGTGCGCTCGTCGTCCGCGAAACGGCTCGGCACGGTGGCGAAGGAAATCGGGAAATACGAGCCGTCGCAGCTTTTGACGCAGACGGTGCGATAGGTGCCGGACTGCGGCGCGTTCGGATCGACAGCGCCATTGTTATTGTCGGGGCCGCCGCCGAACAGGTTGGTGAAGAAGTTTCCGGAGCGCGCCATGTTGGCGTATTGCGGGCCGCAGTTGTTCTGCGCCAGCGCGAGGATCACCGAGCGGCGTTGCGGATTGTCCATGCCGCCCGCCGAGCCCGCGCGCAGCCGCTCCAGGTTCGACGTGATCTGGTCGAGGTTCTGGCGCATCTGTTGGATCTGGTTGTTGATCGGGCCGCATTGCGCGGAGCGGCCGTTGAACAGCGAGAAGAAGCCGGAGCTGTCGCAGCCCTGATCGCGGGCGCGGGCCTGAACGCGCTCCAGTTCGGCCTGCTGGCGGGACGCCGCATCCTCATAACGCCGGGTCTGATCCGCCTTGGCGGCATCGCCGCCGCCCTGGCTGCGGTCGATGGCGGCCAGCTGGCCTTCAAGGCGCTGGCACATCGGGCTGCCCTGACCACCGCCACCGCCCGGCGCGAAATTCTGGGCGAAAGCAGGCGCCGCCAGCCCCGCGACAGCGAGAGCAGCGAGCATCGGCAGGGAGCGGGAAAACAGAGGCAAGATGCGTATCCGGCAAGACAGCCACGGGCGCGGCCAATGCGGGTTTGCATAGCCGTTTCAGGGGGCAAGGTCACGCCGATTTCGAGGCGCTCTCAAGGCAGGCCGGGCGTTCCAGTGAATAACGGGCAGAGGGTGCGGCGATTACCGCTGGCAGGTAATGGCTACGTAAGCATCGCCATGCGGGACGGGGCTGCTTGTGGAGGCCGGAATGGCGCCCGTGATCTCGTCGTTTTCGATGCGGTGAAAGGCGATTGCCTGCGCGAATTGATGGGATTTGCAATACATCCGGGCGGCGGAGGCCCCGCATTGCTCGCCGTTGGCGAGGCATTGATCGATGCCGTAGCCGTCCGGCTGGTTGGCGACGATGAACACGTGGCTGTCGGCGTAAGCAGGCAGGCAGGAGAGGGTGAGAACGCACAACGCAGCCGCGGAACTCAGTCGCATGGGGCACCAAAAACGAGAATCGGAAGCCCGACACGGATAAGACCAAAATGTTAAAAATCATTAACTCGGCCGATCCGGCCCGGTTTGGTGCCGTTGACCAAGCTGCCGGCTGCCTCTTGACGGCGGCATCGGCGCTGGCCATTGTGCCGGCCATGAACGGTTCTTCCTCGTTTTTCGGCATTTGCCGCGAGATTATTAGCTAGCGATTCGCTGGCTGGAGCCGTCTTTTCTCACATCGAGAGTGGTGGACGCCCCCGGCCCAACCGGACGGTTTGTCTATGGATTTGAAACTTTACGATACGCTGACGAAGGACAAGCGTGCCTTCGTGCCGCTCGATCCGCGCAGCGTGCGGATGTATGTGTGCGGGCCGACGGTGTATGACTTCGCCCATATCGGCAATGCGCGCCCGGTCATCGTGTTCGACGTGCTGTTCCGCCTGCTGCGGCACATCTACGGCGAGGCGCATGTCACCTATGTGCGCAACATCACCGACGTCGATGACAAGATCAACGACCGTGCGCTGCGCGATTATCCCGGACTGCCGCTGAACGAGGCGATCCGCAAGGTCACGGAAAAGACCGCGAACCAGTTTCACGCCGATGTCGAAGCCCTCGGCTGCCTGAGGCCGACCGTCGAGCCGCGCGCAACCGATTTCGTGCTGCCGCGTGCTGACGGCAAGGCCGACATGGTCACGCTCATCAAGACGCTGATCGATCGTGGCCACGCCTATGAGGCGAACGGGGAAGTGCTGTTCGACACTGCATCGATGCCGGATTACGGCAAGCTTTCCGGCCGCAAGCTCGAGGATCAGCAGGCGGGCGCGCGCATCGCGGTGGACGCGCACAAGAAAAATCCGGCGGACTTCGTGCTGTGGAAGCAATCATCCGCAGACGAACCGGGCTGGGAGAGCCCGTGGGGCCGGGGACGCCCCGGCTGGCACATCGAGTGCTCGGCGATGAGCGCGGCCTATCTCGGTGACGTGTTCGACATTCACGGCGGCGGCCTCGACCTGATCTTTCCGCACCATGAGAACGAGATCGCGCAATCGCGCTGCGCCCACGGCACCCACGCGATGGCGAACTATTGGCTGCACAACGGCTTCCTGCAGGTGGAAGGCGAGAAGATGTCGAAGTCGCTCGGCAATTTCGTCACGATCAATGAACTCTTGAAGGACTGGCCGGGCGAGGTCATGCGCCTCAACATGCTCAAGACCCATTATCGTTCACCGATCGATTGGACGGTGAAGGGACTGGAAGAGAGCGTGAAGGTTCTGGACGACTGGTACGCGACCGCGGGCGATGTAGCGGGAAGTACGCCTGCCAGCACCGTGCTCGATACGCTTGGCGACGATCTCAACACCGCGCAGACCGTCACGGCGTTGCATGGTTTGCGCCATCAGGCGGAGAAGGGCGGAGAAGCGCAGCGCGCCGAATTTGCCGCATCGCTGCGGCTGCTTGGCTTTCTCGCGCAGACGCAGGCAGATTGGGATGCCCGCAAGCAGGAAGCGAGCGGCGTTGATGCCGCGCAGGTCACCGCGCTGATCGCGGATCGCACCGCCGCCCGCGCGCGCAAGGACTGGAAGGAATCCGACCGCATCCGCGACGAACTCGCGGCGATGGGCGTTGCCATCAAGGATTCCAAGGAAGGCACCACCTGGGAGATCGCGCGATGAAGCGGCCCGAGACGCCCTTTCCGCGCCACTGGCGCTATTATATCGTGTTGAAGTGGTGCGTGATCGCTTTGGCGGCCGCGCTCGCGCTGAAATATTTCGGAGTCTGGTGATGGCGCAGGCGCTTCCGAAAATCGGGCTGCGGCCGTTTCTGCCGGCGGATACTTCAATTCTGGCTGCGATCTTCACCGCCAGCATCGAGGAATTGACCGAGGACAGCTATTCCGAGGCGCAGCGCGAGGCGTGGACATCGCGCGCCGAGGATGAGGCGGCGTTCGGCAAGAAGCTCGGCGCGCAGCTGACACTGATCGCGACCATGCAGGGCTCGCCGGTCGGCTTCGTCTCGCTGAAGGGCGCCGATCACCTCGACATGCTGTTCGTGCATCCGGGCGCGGTGCGGCAGGGTGTGGCGAGCACGCTATGCGACGCCATCGAAAAGTTGGCGGCGGCGCGCGGTGCAAAGCGCATCAGCGTCGATGCTAGCGATTCAGCGCAGGAATTTTTCGCAGGCCGCGGCTATGTCGGCCAGCAGCGCAATTCGATTTCCATTGGCGACGAATGGCTCGCCAACACCACCATGACCAAAGCACTCGGCGACACGCCGTCCAATGACAATCCAGGGTTGGCATCATGAGCCGCGAACGACTCTATCTTTTTGACACAACGCTGCGCGACGGCGCGCAGACCAGCGGAGTCGACTTCACCTTGCACGACAAGCGGGTGATCGCGCAGATGCTCGACGATCTCGGCCTCGATTATGTCGAGGGCGGCTATCCGGGCGCGAACCCGGCGGACAGCGAATTATTCAGCGCGCCGCCGAAGTTTACTCACGCGAAATTCACCGCCTTCGGCATGGTGCGCCGTGCGGGGCGTTCGGCATCGAACGATCCCGGATTCGTCGGCGTGCTGGAAGCGAAGGCCGATGCGTTCTGCCTCGTCGCGAAATCCTCCGCCTATCAGGTCAGGGTCGCGCTGGAGACGACGAAGGAGGAGAACCTCGCCTCGATCCGCGACAGCGTGAGCGCCGCCGCGAAGAAAAGCGGCGAGGCGATGCTCGATTGCGAGCATTTCTTCGATGGCTACAAGGAAGACCCGGAGTTCGCGCTGGCCTGCGCCAAGGCGGCCTATGAGAGCGGCGCACGCTGGGTGGTGCTGTGCGACACCAATGGCGGCACCATGCCCGACGAGATCACCAAGATCATCGGCGAAGTGACCAAGCACATCCCCGGCACGCATCTCGGCATCCATGCGCATGACGACACCGGGCAGGCGGTCGCGAATTCGCTGGCGGCGGTGCGCGCGGGCGTGCGCCAGATCCAGGGTACGCTGAACGGTCTCGGCGAACGCTGCGGCAACGCCAATCTGTGCTCGCTGATCCCGACGCTGAAATTGAAAAAACCGTTCGCGGATGAATTCGAGATCGGCGTGTCGGACGAGAAGATGGCCACGCTGGTGCAGGTCTCGCGTGCGCTCGATGACGTCCTGAACCGCACGCCAGATCGTCACGCGCCTTATGTCGGTGAAAACGCTTTCGTCACGAAGACCGGCATTCATGCTTCTGCCGTTCTGAAAGACCCGCACACCTACGAGCACATCGCGCCCGAGATCGTCGGCAACCGCCGTCAGGTGCTGGTGTCCGATCAGGCCGGGCGCTCGAACGTGCTGGCCGCGCTGGAGCGCGCCGGTATCGCGTTCGAGAAGAACGATCCGAAGGTCACGCGCCTTGTCGAGGAAATGAAAGTGCGGGAAGCGGGCGGCTATGCCTACGAATCCGCCGATGCATCGTTTGAGCTATTGGCGCGGCGGACGCTCGGCCACGTGCCGGATTATTTCCGCGTCGTGCAGTTCGACGTCAATGTTGAACAGCGCAACAACGGGCAGGGCTCGCAAACTGTTGCTCTGGCGGTGGTGAAGGTCGAGGTCGCGGGTGAGGTCTTGATCTCGGCGGCGGAAGGCAACGGTCCGGTCAACGCGCTCGACGTCGCGCTGCGCAAGGACCTCGGCAAATACCAGAAGTACATCGATGGGCTGAAGCTCACGGACTATCGCGTGCGTATCCTCAATGGCGGCACCGAGGCCGTGACGCGCGTGCTGATCGAGAGCGAGGACGAGAACGGCACGCGCTGGACTACCATCGGCGTGTCGTCCAACGTGATCGATGCCTCGTTCCAGGCGCTGATGGATTCGCTGACCTACAAGCTGGTGAAGGCCGGCGCGCCGGCCTGATGTTTCATCCGGAGGACCTTCCTCCGGATTACATCTGCTCGGTGACGGCTTCCGCCGGCGATGGGGCAGGCTGCGCGTTCAGGGCTGCAGCCTTGAGCTTCGGCACGATGTCCTCGACGCGGTTGGCCGTGAGGAAATTCACCGCCAGTCCCTGACGGATGAATTCCTTCTGGCGCATGTGCGCGAGCAGGGACAACAGCGGCTCCCAGAAATTGCCGATGTTGGCCAGCAGTACCGGCTTGGTGTGGCGGCCGAGCTGCGCCCAGGTCATCTGCTCGACCAGTTCTTCCAGCGTGCCGATGCCGCCGGGCAGGGCGACGAAGGCATCGGAATGCTCGAACATGAGTTGCTTGCGCTCATGCATGTTGTTGGTGACGATCAATTCCTGCGCGCGATCCAGCATGTGTTCGCGGGCGATCAGGAAATCGGGGATGATGCCGGTCACCTTGCCGCCATGGTCGAGGACGCCGTTGGCGACCGCGCCCATCAGGCCGAGGGAGCCGCCGCCATAGACGAGGCCGATGCCGTTCTCGGCAAAGGCTTTGCCGAGGGCGCTCGCCGCTTCCATGAACTGGGGGTCTGTACCGGGGCCGGAACCGCAATAAACGCAGACAGTCCTAATAGTATTAATCTTGGTCATCGACTCGATGTGGCATCGCCTTGTGACATCGTCAAGACGAGCCGGACCCTGACGAAAGGGCTATTCTACCGAGACCCGGAGCGGCAGAAAAATCGTATCGCCCGGATGCGAAAGCCCCCCGGGAGGCCTATATGACGAACTTGTGCCGCCGAATCGAAGCCCGGCGCGGGGCGTTTTGCCTTGAAGCCGCAGGATGATGAATGACCGCCACTGATACGTCCGACCAAAATCGCCCCGTCCGCGCGGTGGCGAACGCCTCGCTGACTGCGACGCTGGTGCAGCTCTGGCCCTATATCTGGCCGGGTGAGCGCCACGACCTGAAGATGCGCGTGGTCTGGTCGATGGTGCTGCTGGTGATCGCCAAGGCGCTCACCATGATCGTGCCATTCACCTTCAAATGGGCGATCGACGCGCTGAACGGGCAGGGCAGCGCCCCGGTCGCGCCGTCGAACTGGATGATGTGGCTGCTCGCATCGCCGATCATCCTGACGCTGAGCTATGGCCTCACCCGCATCCTGATGGCGGTGTTCACGCAATGGCGCGACGGCATCTTCGCCAAGGTCGCAATGCACGCGGTGCGCAAGCTCGCGTATCTGACGTTCGTGCACATGCACGAGCTCTCGCTGCGCTTTCATCTGGCGCGCAAGACCGGCGGACTGACCCGCGTTCTGGAGCGCGGCCGCACCGGAATCGAGACCATCGTGCGCCTCGCCGTGCAGCAACTGGCGCCGACCGTCGTCGAACTGGCGATGATGATGGGCGTGCTGCTGTATCAGTTCGACTGGCGCTACGTGCTGGTCACGGTCGGGACCGTGCTGGCCTATATGTGGTTCACCTATGTCGCGACCGAGTGGCGGATCGACATTCGCCGCCGCATGAACGAGTCCGACACCGATGCCAACACCAAGGCCATCGACTCGCTGCTCAACTATGAGACGGTGAAGTATTTCGGCGCCGAGACGCGCGAGGCGCAGCGTTACGACGTTTCGATGGAGCGTTACGAGCGCGCCAGCACCAAGACCTACACCTCGCTGGCCTGGCTCAACACCGGGCAGGCGGTCATTTTCTCATTCGGCATCACCGCGACCATGGTGATGTGCGCCATCGGCATCCGCAACGGCACCCAGAGTGTCGGCGATTTCGTCATGATCAACGCCATGATGATCCAGCTCTATCAGCCGCTGAACTTCATGGGCTTCGTCTATCGCGAGATCAAGCAGGCGATCATCGACATCGAGATGATGTTCGGTGTGCTGGACCGCAACCCGGAAGTGAAGGACAGGCCCGATGCGAGGCCGCTGCAGGTCACGTCCGGCACGGTACGGTTCGAGGATGTGAGCTTTCACTACGATCCCGACCGCGAAATCCTCAAAGGCATTTCGTTCGAGGTGCCGGCGGGGAAGACTGTCGCCATCGTCGGCCCGTCGGGGGCGGGTAAGTCGACGATTTCGCGGCTGCTGTTCCGTCTTTATGATCTCAGCAGCGGACGCATCACCATCGACGGGCAGGACATCCGCGACGTACAGCAGACGTCGCTGCGCGCGGCGATCGGCATGGTGCCGCAGGATACCGTGCTGTTCAACGACACCATTCGCTACAACATCCGCTACGGCCGCTGGGATGCGACCGATGCCGAGGTCGAGGCGGCGGCGCAGATGGCGCAGATCGACGGCTTCATCCGCATGTCCCCGCAGGGCTACGAGACCGAAGTCGGCGAGCGCGGCCTGAAACTGTCGGGCGGCGAGAAGCAGCGCGTTGCCATCGCGCGCACCATTCTCAAGGGGCCGCCGATCCTGGTGCTGGACGAGGCGACATCCGCGCTCGACAGTCATACCGAGCGTGAAATCCAGGACGAACTCGAGAAGGTGTCGCGCAACCGTACCTCGCTGGTGATCGCGCACCGCCTGTCCACCATTGTCAGCGCCGACGAGATCATCGTGCTGGAGCGCGGGCGCATTGCCGAGCGCGGCACGCACATGCAGTTGCTCGCGGCGGACGGCCTTTACGCCAGCATGTGGAACAGGCAGCGCGAGGCCGACGAGGCGCGCGAGAAGCTCGCCCAATTCGGCGACGACGAACTGGCCGAAGATGCGCCGTCCACGCGCGATGCGGCGGAGTAGGGGTTGGCCGTGGCCAACACCTTGCGAGTCGCTTTCCCGAGACTTTTGAGGGCTCACGCCCTAGAATGGGCCAAGATTCCCGGCGTTGTCTCGTCGAAGGCGAGAGAATCGCAAGCATTGCCGGACCACCCATTTTCGCCCCTGTGAAACGGATATTATTCGGAGCCCCATGTCGATCGTCAATTCCATTCGTGCGCAGATCCCGCCCATTCATCAGGAGGGGTATCCTTTCATCGGCGGCTTCGCGCTGGCGAGCCTGATCCTGTTCTGGTTGTGGGCACCGCTCGGCTGGATCGGCGTCGTGCTGACGGTCTGGTGCGCGCTGTTCTTCCGCGATCCTGTACGCACCACACCGGTGCGCGAAGGCCTTGTCGTGGCGCCGGCGGATGGCCGGGTGTCGATGGTGCAGCCGGTGGTGCCGCCCGCCGAACTCGGCCTCGGCGACAAGCCGTTGATGCGCATTTCCATCTTCATGAGCGTGTTCAACTGCCATGTGAACCGCAGCCCGGTGGCAGGCCGGATCGAGCGCATCGCCTATCGTCCCGGCAAGTTCATCAATGCTGAACTCGACAAGGCGAGTGAGGACAACGAGCGTAACTCGCTGGTGATCTCGACGCCGGCGGGGCGTATCGGCGTCATCCAGATCGCGGGACTCGTTGCGCGCCGCATCGTCTCGTTCGTGCGCGAGGGCGAGAGCCTCGCGGCGGGACAACGCTTCGGCCTGATCCGGTTCGGCTCGCGGCTCGATGTTTTCCTCCCCGATGGTGCCAAGCCGCTGGTGGCGGTGGGGCAGACGGCGGTGGCCGGAGAAACCGTGCTGGCCGATTTCCAGATCGGCGACGGCGGCCGCGTTTACCGGACGGATTAACCTTATCCGCCATGCGATTGCGGAAGATGAGCGGCCTGCCGCATGGCTTTAAGTCATGTTGGCGGGGCGGGGTAATCCCAATATAAAGGGTCCATGAGCACACTTCCTCGTTCTGACAAACCCGACATGCAGCGCCGCCGGTTCGGCTCGATCCCGGTGCGCGTGCTGGTACCCAACGTCATTACGCTGCTCGCGCTGTGCGCGGGCCTCTCCGCCATTCGGATGTCGATCGAGGGGCGCAACGAGCTTGCGCTCGGCGCGATCGTGTTCGCGGCCATCCTCGACGGCATCGACGGCCGCGTGGCGCGGATGATCAAGGGGCAGTCACGCTTCGGCGCCGAACTCGACAGTCTTGCCGACTTCGTGAATTTCGGCGTGACCCCGGCGTTGATCCTCTATTTCTGGCAACTGCACGAGTTCAACAATGTCGGCTGGATCGCGGCGATCATCTTCGCGATCTCTAGCTGTCTGCGCCTTGCGCGGTTCAATACGCAGATCGATCAGCCGAACGATATGCCGTTCGCAGCGAATTACTTCACCGGCGTGCCGGCGCCGCTGGGCGCGCTCTGCGCGCTGCTGCCGATGTATCTGGTGCTGCTCGGGCTGCCGCAACTGCCGACGACGATCATCCTGCTCTTCACGCTGACCATGGCGTTCCTGATGGTGTCGCGCCTGCCAGTCTATTCCGGCAAGAAGCTCGGCGCCCGCGTGTCGCCGGAAGCAGCCGTGCCGCTCGTGATCTTCGTGGTGTTGTTCATCGCCGTGCTCATCAGCTATCCGTGGTACGTGCTGAGCGTTGGATCGGTGATCTATCTTGCGGCGCTGCCGTTCAGCTGGCTGTCGTTCCGCAAGCAGGAGCAGGCCTTCCGCGCGCAGCAGAGCGCCGGGCAGAATGTTGCTTCTGCGATTGCGCCGGAGCCGCCGTTTGCGCCGCCGCCGGATTCGGAAGCCTCCGATCGTCCGACGCGGCTGAACTGACGATCCCTGTCCTCCAAGAAAGAAGTGTCAGGCGGTGATGTCCACGCCGCCGGCCGGTGCCGCGCCGCCGCCCTGTGAGGGCGTTGCGGTCTGCTGAGAAGCCTTCTGCGCTTCGTCGACAGCCTCCTGGTCCGCCTTGAGCGTAGCTTCGTCAGCCTTGGCGGCCTGATCCGCCGCAAGCTGGGCCTGTGCCTGAGCCAGAGTGGCCTATGAGGAAATGGAATTGCTGATAGCGGTCATTTCAAGCCTCGCGGTTGATGCTCACGAGGCTACACCCGGCATCTTTTCAAAATATTAACCATGACGACGCAACGGCGCCCTGATGCGGAGATTGTGCGGGCGAGGGCGGGCTTTCCGCCTGTTGTGGGCTTTAAGCTTTACGCGAATTTAATTGCGCCGACGCTACGGTCTCAAAACGCGGCTCAGAATGGCCGTTGTGCGCGTCGGAGTTCTTTATGGATATTACCACTAGCATCGGCCTTGTTGCCGGCAGCATCGTCATTGTCGCGCTGGTGCTAACGGGTGGCGACCTGCACATGTTCATCAGTGAACATGCGATGATCATCATTTTCGGTGGTTCGATTTCCGCGACGCTGATCCGCTTTCCGCTGGTGTCGATTCTGCACGGTCTGCCGCTGGGCGCGAAATACGCTTTCACCATGAGCCGCACGACGGCTCGCGGTCTTGTCGATGAACTCGCCGGCGTTGCCGAGATCGCCCGCAAGCAGGGCCCGGTCGGCCTCGAGAAGGTCGAGACGCCGGACCCGTTCCTGGCCAAGGGCATCCGCTACGTAGCCGACGGCTACGACATGGATTTCATTCGCGACAATCTCGAGCGCGACCGCGACAATTTCCTGATGCATCTCGAAGAGGGCAGCAAGATCTATCGCGCGGTGGGCGATTGCGCTCCTGCGTTCGGCATGGTCGGCACGCTGATCGGCATGGTGCAGATGTTCGCCAACATGACCGATCCCTCCAAGCTCGGGCCTTATATGGCGACCGCGCTGCTCGCGACGCTCTACGGCGCGGTGGTCGCGAATCTGTTCTGCCTGCCGATCGCCGACAAGCTGCACGGCAAGCTGTTGGATGAAGAAACCAACCGCACCATCATCATCGACGGCATTCTGATGATCCGCGACGCCAAGAGCCCGACGCTGGTGCGCGAAATGCTGCTCGCTTACCTGCCGGAAAAGCATCGGCACGAAGCCGGCGAGCCGGTGCCCGCGTAAGCGGCGCCTGCACGGAGCAGGGACAGCATCATGGCCAAGAAAAAACGCGGCGACGGTCATGCGGGAGGGCACGGCTGGTTTGTGACCTTCGCCGACCTGATGGGCCTGATGATGAGCTTTTTCGTCATGCTGGTCGCGTTTTCCAACCAGGACCAGACCAAGCTGAAGATCGTCGCGGGTTCGATGCGCGAAGCCTTCGGCGTGGCCAACGCGCGCTATTCCGGCGTGATCGAAACCGATGGCCTGCCGACGCGGCCGAAGTTGAAGAACATCGATCACATCCCGCCGGAGGAGGCCTCCAACACGCCGTCACCGGACGAGAAGGAAAATGCCAAGCAGTACGGCGTTCGCATCAAGACCGACCGCGAATTCGCGCTGGCCTCGGCCTCGCTGCGGCAGGCCTTGCAGGACATGCCGGAGATGACGGAGCTTTCCAAGCACATCATGTTCGAGGAGACCAAGAAGGGGCTCAATCTCGAAATCGTCGATCAGGATGGCCGTTCGATGTTCGCGGAAGGCTCGCGCCAGCCTTATGAGCGCACCCGCATGCTGATCCGCAAGCTGGCCGCCCCCTTGCGGCAGTCGCCGTTGCGGGTGGCGATCGTCGGCCACACCTCGTCGAACTTCACCTCGCCGCGCCCCGGCTACGATGCCTTCGATCTGTCCGCCGACCGCGCCAACACGGTGCGCCAGATTCTGGAGCAGGAAGGGCTGCCGAGCACCCACATCTTCTCGGTGTCCGGCAAAGCCGACAGCGAGCCGCTGTTTCCGGATGATCCGTCGCTGGCGGCCAACCGCCGCGTGACCATCACCCTGATGCGGGAAGATCCGCCATTGCCGCCGGATCTAAAGCCCTGACGCACATCGTCAGACCAAAGTTGAATATCTTACCATAGTACCTTTATGTGAGTTCCCGTGCTTCATGCCTTGGGCAGGAAGGCTCAGCGGTGTTATACGGTCGCCCCTGATCGCCCTTCCAGGCCGCCCGCGGCGAATGACCATCAAGGCGCTTTTCTCACTTCATGGCTGTTACTGACCCGCCCACCGACCTCCCCACCGAGGCCGCTCCTGCTCACGGCTTTTGGGGCCTGACTGTGGGCAGCATTGGCGTGGTGTTTGGCGACATCGGCACCTCGCCGCTCTACGCCTTCCGCGAAGCCGCGCATAACGCCGCCGGAGCAGGGGTCATCACCCGGCCCATCGTGCTGGGCGTGCTGTCTCTGGTTCTGTGGGCGCTGTTCGTTGTGGTGACCGCGAAGTACGTGCTGCTGCTCCTGCGCGCCGATAACAACGGCGAGGGCGGCACGCTCTCCCTGATGGCGCTGGGTCAGCGCGCGCTCGGCCGCCGGGCCTGGGTGCTGCTCGCGCTCGGCGTCGTCGGCGCGGCGATGTTCCTCGGCGATTCGATGATCACGCCGGCGATCTCGGTGCTGTCGGCGGTCGAAGGTTTGAAACTCGCCGCACCTGAATTCGAGCATTACGTGGTGCCGCTGACGGTGCTGATCCTCGTCCTTCTGTTCGCGGTGCAAAGCAGCGGAACTACGCGGATCGCGGCGGCGTTCGGCCCGGTGATGATCCTGTGGTTCATCCTGCTGGCCGTGCTTGGCGCGTGGCACATCGCCGACGACCCGACCGTGCTTGCGGCGATCAATCCCTATTACGCGGTCTCGTTCATGCTGACGCATGGCGAGATCAGCCTCGTGACGCTGGGCGCGGTCTTCCTGTGCGTCACCGGCGGCGAGGCGCTGTATGCCGACCTCGGCCATTTCGGACGCAAGCCGATCCAGGCCGCATGGCTTTATTTCGTATTGCCGGCGCTGCTCATCAATTATTTCGGGCAGGGCGCGATGCTGCTGGCGCATCCCGACAAGATCGACAACACCTTCTACCATATGGTGCCGAACTATCTGCTGTTGCCCGTTATCGTTCTGGC
>Ga0180223_1000589_pt1 | contig 42559 bp, 33 predicted proteins | sample eDN5th30CKraftOP_FD_151337 | JGI IMG/M metagenome (GOLD analysis project Ga0180223, IMG submission 151337) | Enriched Organic Plus compost microbial communities from Emeryville, California, USA - eDNA 5th pass 30_C Kraft OP (version 2) (version 2) ... | reverse complement strand
TTCCAATGGCTCAAATATACACTGGAAAATATCATGACCATAAACCATAAGAACCTGAAAGACCTCTATCCGCAGAACTATAAGATTATGGCTCATAAATCAAACATGTAGTTCATAGGGCGGATACTTATGAATTACAGGGCAAGAAATATGTCTATAAAGTGGACAACGAGGGCCTCGTATCAAGTGCGCCGGTTAGCATAATGGATAAGATCCCGTCGAACGAGTATTTTATTGTTTCCAGCGGGCTTCAACGAGGAGAAAAGATTATTGCCGAGGGATTGGCAAATGTAAAAGAGGGAACGAAAATAAAGGCGGTAAATAAATAGGGAGTTATTATGTTAAGAAAATTTATAGAAAATCCCGTTTTGTCAACCGTTATATCGGTTATTATTGTCATACTCGGTATCTTAGGGCTGCTATCGCTACCTATTACCCAATATCCGGAAATTGCTCCCCCGACGGTTCAGGTTGTTGCAAACTACCAAGGAGCGGATTCGGAAACCGTCATGAAAAGCGTCATTGTGCCTTTGGAAGAAGAAATCAATGGAGTTGAAAAGATGGCCTACATGAGTTCTAAGGCAAGTAACGATGGATCCGGTGTGATTACCATTGTATTCGATCAAGGAGCCGATGCCGATATGGCAGCAGTTAATGTGCAGAACCGGGTAAATCAGGCGATGAGCCAATTGCCGGAAGAAGTTGTCAGATATGGTATTACGACAACAAAGCGTCTGAGCAGTGAGATATTCAGTTTCATGTATTATAGTGAGGATGAGCACTATAATCAGGTATTTTTAGAGAACTATGTTCGGATTAATATCCTGCCCAAATTAAAACGTGTCAATGGCGTAGGTGACGCTTCCATTTCCGGAGGAAAAGAATATAGTATGCGGGTCTGGTTGAAACCAACTGAAATGGCTTCCTATGGACTGGCCCCGTCCGATATAATTCAAGCTCTTGCTGAGCAAAACGTAGAGGCTGCTCCGGGAAAGATCGGAGAAAATAGTGGACAGACATTTCAATACTCCCTAAAATACACCGGCCGTCTGGAAAATGAAGATAAATTCGGGGATATCGTTATCCGAGCTACCGAAGCAGGGAGGTTTTTAAGGTTAAGGGATGTAGCTGATATAGAAATGGGCGCGTATTCAAACGCTACATCGATCACCGCTTACGGAAAGGCAGGTACCTACGTAGCCATAAATCAGACCGCAGGATCAAACGCTCATAATATTATAAAAGAATGTGAGCAAATCCTACTTGATGCCGAAGCCGAGTTGCCTAAAGGAACGAAGTTTGTGGTTTATGCCAATTCCAATGATTTCCTACTAGCTTCCATCAGCAAATTGATTTCCAGAGAGTGTAAAATGAACTGTGTCAAGATTAATAAATAAGTATTAATTTTAGACATAGTATTATGGAGATCAGAGAAACAGAGTTAGACTTTGAATCAATGAAGGAGAAAGCGCTGCGCCAGCTGCGCAGTGGAGAATCTCTCTACGGAAAAGACGGAGCGTTCGCTCCGCTGTTAAAGAAATTTTTGGAAGCTGCCCTTGAAGCAGAGATGGAATCGCATCTTACTGAGGAGGAGCGCTTGCGTGGCAACCGCCGCAACGGTAAACAGCGCAAACAGCTGCGTACCTCTGACGGCACGATCGAACTGAGCACACCGAGAGATCGCCGTTCGAGCTACGAACCCCAGCTTGTCAAGAAGCGGGAGACGATCCTGGCGGACAGCCTGGAGAAGAAGATCCTGGGGATGTACGGTCTTGGGATGAGCTTCCGTGACATCAGCGAGCACATCAAGGAGATGTACGACACGGAGATCAGCCACAGCACGTTATCAGCGATTACCGACCGTATCATACCAGAGGTCAAAGAATGGCAATCGCGCAGCTTAGACCGTCTGTATACGATCGTGTGGATGGATGCGATGCACTATAAGGTAAAGGAGGAGCACCGTGTAGTATCACGTGCGGTTTACAATGTACTGGGCATTAGCCGCCATGGCCACAAGGAGCTTTTGGGGATGTATGTATCAGAGAGCGAGGGAGCTAACTTTTGGATGGGCGTACTGACCGACCTCCAGAACCGAGGAGTGGAGGATATCTTGATATCCTGCATCGATAACCTCAACGGGTTCGCAGAAGCCATCCAGGCAGTTTTTCCCAAGACGGAAGTACAGACCTGTGTGGTTCACCAGATCCGCAACAGCCTGAAATACGTAGCCAGCAAAGACCAGAAGGAGTTCATGAAGGATCTGAAGCCGGTCTACCAAGCCGATACACTGGAACAGGCCGGGCTGCGCATGGATGAACTGGAAGCCAAATGGGGTAAAAAATACCCTGTGGTCATCGATTCCTGGCGCCGTAACTGGGAAAAGCTGACGGGGTATTTCCGGTATGACAAGGCTATCCGCAGACTCATCTATACGACCAATACGATCGAGGGCTTCCACCGTCAGGTGCGCAAGGTGACCAAGACAAAGGGGGCTTTTACTTCGGATATGGCCTTGCTGAAGCTGATTTACCTGGCGCACCGGAACATCAAAAAGAAATGGACCATGCCTTTGGCGAACTGGGCGGTAACGGCACAAAAATTGGCGATTTGGTTTCCCGGCAGAATGGTGTTAGATTTGCAGTAAGCGCAAGGGGTGTTTCTCAGCCCCGCGGGGCTGAGAAACACCCCTTGACACAGTTCATTTTACAGACCCGATTTCCACGTTAGTGGAGGCTTTCATTTTAGTCTTTATCGTTGTACTGCTATTCTTACAAGACTGGCGTTCCACCCTAATTCCTGCAATTGCAGTTCCGGTAGCCTTGATTGGGACGTTTTTCTTTTTGAATATTTTTGGTTTTACGATCAATTTGTTGACACTTTTTGCCTTGGTGCTTTCTATCGGTATTGTCGTAGATGATGCGATTATTGTAGTGGAAGCGGTACATACCAAATTGCATCATGGAGCGAGTTCTGCAAAACAAGCTACAATAAACGCGATGCATGAGTTGACGACGGCGATTATCTCCATCACCTTAGTCATGGCGGCTGTTTTTGTGCCCGTAACATTCATTGATGGATCGGTCGGAATTTTCTATAAAGAGTTCGGCATAACGTTAGCAGTCGCTATATTGATTTCTGCTGTTAATGCCTTGACGCTTAGTCCTGCATTATGCGCTATGCTTTTGAAACCGGCCGTAGAAGAAGACGAAAAGAAAAAAGGATTCGCGACACGTTTCAAAACAGCATTTAATAAGGGGTTTGACCGGATGACGGATCGTTATCTAGGGATACTACATTTCTTAAACAAGTGGAAATGGTTGTCATTGGGAAGCGTAGCGTTATTTGGTGCACTTTTTTATTATCTCGTTAAAAATACGCAAACCGGATTTGTACCTAATGAAGATAGCTCATCTATTTACGCTAATATTATTTTAAATCCATCCACGTCTTTAGAAGAAACTGAACGGATCACCGATCTGGTGGATAGCGTGGCAATGACCATCCCAGAAGTGGAATATTCTTCACGGTTAGCAGGTATGGATTTTTTTAGTGGCAACGGCAGTTCATACGCAGTCGTCTTTATTAAGCTGAAACACTGGAGAGAGCGCCCTCGCAAAGAACAGGACATTAACCACGTCGTACAAACCCTGTTTGCCAAATCAGCATTTATCAAAGATGCCAATATTGTATTCTTTGCCGGACCTACGTTGCAGGGCTTCGGAAGTAACACAGGTTTCGAAGTGCAGCTACAGGACCGGACAAACGGTGCATACGGTGCATTTGAGAAAGTTATCGGCAATTTCCTCGGTGAATTAAACCAACGCCCCGAAATTATGTATGCAACCTCGTCATTCAACACCAACTTTCCGCAATATGAAGTGACGGTAAATGTAGAAAGAGCGAAAGAGGCAGATGTATCTGTAACGGAAATACTAACGACGTTACAGGGCTATTTGGGAGGAATCTATTCCACCAATTTTAATCGGTTTGGCAAACAGTATAAGGTCATGATACAAGCAGGTCCAGATGCGCGAAAGAACAGGGAGGCCATAGAACAGCTTTATGTGAAAAGCAATGATGGGAAAATGGCGCCGATTATCAGTTTTATAGATCTGAAAAAAGTCTATGGGCCGGAATTCCTTACGAGGTTCAACCTTTTCAATGCTGCTTATGTCAATGGGGCGCCTAATCCAGGCTATAGTTCAGGGGACGCGATACGTGCCATAGAAGAGGTTGCATCAAAGACATTGCCAAAGGGGTACGGGTTTGAATATGCCGGACTTACCCGCGAGGAAAGTCTGAGCGGAAACCAGACCGTTATCATCTTCATCCTGTCCTTGCTTTTCGCTTACTTTCTCTTAAGCGCGCAGTTCAAAAGTTACATTCTGCCATTTTCCGTTTTATTATCGCTACCAATAGGATTATCTGGAGCGTTTTTATTTGCACGGATTTTTGGTATCGAAAACAATATTTTTCTTCAAATCAGCTTGATTATGTTGTTGGGCCTATTAGCGAAGAATGCCATTTTGATTGTCGAATTTGCCCTGCAGAACAGGCGTTTGGGACAAACCATCGTAGACGCCGCAATGGAAGGTGCAAAAGTGCGGCTACGTCCTATTCTAATGACATCTTTCGCTTTTATTTTCGGCCTACTACCGCTTATGCTAGCCACTGGAGCTGGCGCTTTAAGTAATAAGTCAATAGGAACGGCTGCTGTCGGTGGTATGCTAATCGGTACGGTTATCGGCGTATTGGTGATCCCATCCCTTTTTATTCTTTTTCAGTATTTGCAGGAAAGGATTTCAGGGACAACAGTTCTTAATGATGGTAGTGACAATGCCGATAGGCATTCCTAAACTAAAATTTATTTGAAAATCATGAAGTTACAATTTATATACCGATATATTATGTTCTCACTTTGTGCAATTGTCTACACATCATGTATGACAAAGAGAACATATGAAAAGATTACACAGGTAAACGCGTCACTGTATCGGGATGTCAATCTACAGGACACGGCAAATACAGCCTTGTTACCTTGGCAGGATTTCTTTGGTGATAAACAATTGCGGAATTTGATTGATACGGGTTTAAAGAACAATCTAGACCTAAAAATTGGGTTGGAACGTATTAGTAAAGCTAAGGCTTTGGTATTACAATCAAAAGCCGCCTTTTTGCCCGACTTATCATTAAATGGACAAGTCGCACGTTCTCGCATGGCTTTCCCACAAAGTTTTGGATTTGTAGATAATGCAACCACCTATGAATTGGGGTTAAAAACATCATGGGAAATTGATGTATGGGGAAAATTGAAGAATAGCAAGAAAGCAATTTTCTTTAGGTTGATGCAGGAGGAATCTACACATCGAGCAGTCCAAACGCAACTAATTGCCGAGATTGCCGATTTATATTATCAGCTCTTGGCATTGGACGAACAAGTTGATATCCTTAACCATACCATAGCCACCAGGCAGGAGGAAGTAATCGCAATGAAACGACTACAAGAATCCAGTATTGTAACTGGTGCTGCTGTTGCACAAAGTGAGGCTGCTCTTCTGGATGCTCAAAACATGTTGCCCTCCGTGTACAGACAAATCAGAATGAGGGAAAATGCGCTAAATGTTCTTTTAGGAATATCTCCACGTAGCGTAGAGCGTAGTTCGTTTACGGTTCAACCATCTTTCCCATCTGTTGACATAGGTGTCCCGCTACAATTATTGCAGAATAGACCGGATGTCATGGCCGCTGAATTTGAAATAGCATCGTATTTCGAGAATATTAATGTCGCCAGAAAAGCCTTTTATCCGACTTTGACAATTCAGGCTGCAAGTGGATTCACGAACTTTGGTTTTTCAAATTGGTTTACGCCATCGGGTTTCTTTGCGAATGTTGGCGGGGGATTATTGCAACCGGTTTTCTCAAAGCGACTTAACAAAACTAGGCTTGAATTAGCAAAATCCGATTATCGTGAGAAAGTGCTTGATTTTCAGAAAATACTCCTATTAGCTGGACAAGAGGTTTCAGACGCATTATATAGCTACCAGTCTGCATCAGAACAAGAAACAAAACGTCAAAATCAACTTGAAAAATTACAGGAAGCATTGGGCTATACGCAAAAATTGCTTCTGTACCATAGTTCAACAAATTATACCGATGTCCTTGCTTCTCGGCAGGCGTTGTTATCGGCACAGATGCAGATGAGTAATGAACGCCTTTTAAAATATCAATCGCTTATCTATTTATATCGATCTTTAGGTGGCGGATGGAGAGATAGAGACTAAAAGATAGCTTTTTTATGAGAGTTGACATATATTCGTTTTAATGGCTATATACACCGTTGACCAGGATATGTGGACGTTCCAGGGAAAAAATGTTCAAAAAGTACTCATTATAAAAATAGTGTAAAAAAGACATAGGATTTGCGACGGTACTTTTTTGAAACATCAGCCTTCCATCGGAACGATAAATATGTATCTTAGTGCCCATCATTATTTTAAACCACTATAATTCCGCCGGATGGAACAAGCAATCAACGCCGTCAATAACATCATTTGGAGTAATGCGCTCGTAATTCTATGTCTGGCCGTAGGCATCTACTTCTCATTTGCCACGGGATTCCTGCAAATCAGACACTTAAAAGACATGGTCAGGTTATTGTTCGGCGGCGGTGCATCAAAAACAGGTGTATCTTCTTTCCAGGCATTTGCGTTAGCGCTGTCTGGTCGGATAGGTACCGGCAACATAGCCGGAGTAGCCACGGCCATTGCCATGGGTGGCCCAGGCGCTGTATTCTGGATGTGGCTCATCGCTTTTCTGGGCAGCGCTTCGGCCTATATCGAAGCTACATTGGGCCAGATATATAAAGAAGTAAAAGACGGGCAATATCGTGGCGGCCCAGCCTTTTACATTGAAAAGGGATTGGGTGTCAAATGGTATGCCATCGTCTTTGCGGTTGCAACGATATTGAGCACAGCCTTGTTCCTGCCCGGTGTACAGAGCAACAGCATTGCCCTGAGCTCGCTGCATGCATTTGACATCCCCGTTGAATACACGGGCATCGCCGTGACGCTGTTGTTAGGACTTATCATCATCGGTGGCGTAAAACGGATTGCTAAGGTGTCCGAAGTAGTGGTACCCTTCATGGCAGGAGGATATATTTTGTTAGCATTGGTAATCATCGCCTACCATTTCAACCAAATACCCGATGTATTCGCCCTGATCTTTAAATCAGCTTTCAATTTCGAACCGGCATTTTCCGGCGTAATCGGTATGGCTATCGCTTGGGGAGTGAAGCGGGGCATCTACTCTAACGAGGCTGGACAAGGAACGGCTCCGCATGCAGCTGCTGCAGCCGAAGTGAGCCACCCCGCCAAACAGGGATTGGTACAGGCGTTCTCTGTATACGTTGATACGCTCTTTGTTTGCACAGCCACCGCTTTCATGATTCTGTTTACCGGAAAATATAACGTACAAAACCCAACGGGTGGCTATATCGTGGAAAACATCCCCGGTGTGGAAATCGGGCCCGAATATACCCAACACGCTATTGCCTCCCATTTCCCCGCAATTGGCGCAACGGCAGTAGCAGTTGCACTGTTTTTCTTTGCGTTCACTACGATTCTCGCCTATTACTATATGGCCGAAACCAACCTGAGTTACCTTGATAAAAAGGGCCGGCAAAAATGGGCAGTGTGGGGACTCCGTGTTCTCATCATAGCGGCCACATATTACGGAACCGTGAAGACAGCCGCAGTTGCCTGGACGTTAGGCGATATCGGTGTCGGACTGATGGCCTGGCTAAACCTCATTGCTATCCTGTTACTGCGCAAGCCCGCCCTCCGTGCATTGAAAGATTACCGGAAGCAAAAGAAAGCAGGAAAAGATCCGGAATTCCACCCACTGGAACATGGCATTGAGCGTGCTGATTTTTGGCAGAAGCCTATGCACGATCGTGGTAACGAAGGTTAACCTGCGCAGACTCCCATCGCTCCCCCATTCGGATGATAATATCGCTTTTCTCTGCGGGATTATGAGAACCCGAATAGGAGTTTGAGAAAGATTGCCAGTTTGAGAACCTGAGTACATTCGCAGAAAACACTACCTTTGCTTGCTGGATCACAACAGTATGGACAGACGGCGCAAAAAGCTTATCTACCGCCTGAATCAGTGGCGGATGCAACAGATTTCGAACCGAAATTTCCTCATCATCGTTGCGGTGTTGGTCGGTATAATCGGTGGTCTCGCCGCTGCAGCGCTAAAAGGGCTGACACATTCGATAGCAGCATTCCTCCAAGACGATGTACAGTGGCAATACAAGTATTACCTTTACTTCTTCTTTCCACTCATCGGGATTTTATTGAGCGTGCTATACGTTCGCCGGTTTATCCGAAAAGGCAAATTCGAACATGGCATGACACCAATCATCTATGCTATATCCCGGAAATCGAGCCGCATAGAGCCACATAATGTTTATTCGCAAATTATTACCAGTGCATTGACCGTTGGTTTCGGTGGATCAGCCGGATTAGAGGCGCCAATAGCCTACAGCGGCGCTGCAATCGGTGCCAACGCAGGCCGGTTTTTCGGATTGAATTACCGCGAGGTAACGATGCTGTTGGCCTGTGGCGCTGCAGCAGGTATTGCGGGTGCCTTTAACAGTCCCGTTGCGGGGATGATTTTTGCAATTGAGATTCTGCTACCGGAGTTCTCGATTCCGGCATTTATTCCGCTATTAATGGCTACCGCAACAGCTTCGGTGATATCGAGGCTGCTCTATGCTGAGCCACTTTTCCATTTAGTCACTGATGATTGGGAATTCCAGGCGCTCTTTTTTTACTTGCTGCTTGCAGTTATCATCGGCGGATTTTCAATTTACTTTGCCAAGATCAGCACTTGGGCTAAATCGGCTTTTGCCCGTATCAAAAACCCCTATCAGAAAGTAGCTGCTGGTGGCATATCTTTGGGGATCCTGATCTTTCTTTTTCCTGCGCTTTACGGCGAGGGCTATCTAACCATACAGCAAATCCTCGACGGCCGCATGGACTCGTTGCTGGCTAACAGTGTCTTCGCAGATTACCGACATATTGAGATATTGGTGGTCTTATACGCCATCATCACCGTATTTGCCAAATCATTGGCCTCGCTTATTACGCTTAACAGCGGAGGCAACGGCGGCATTTTCGGTCCGAGTTTGGTAATGGGTGGTTTACTTGGATTTGCTTTCGCCTACGGCATCAACCTCACGGGATTGATTGATCTTAACGTAGCCAACTTCGTTGTAGCCGGCATGGCGGCAGCACTCAGCGGCATTATGCATGCGCCGCTTACGGGAATTTTCCTGATTGCGGAAATAACAGGGGGGTATGTCCTGATGGTACCACTGATGCTTGTTACGGCCATTTCCTATCTCATTAACCGGGCCACTGTCAAGTATTCTATATACACGAAAGTACTAGCTGAAAAAGGGGATCTTCTTACACATGAAGACAAAGACCGCACCGTGCTGAGCATGATGAAGCTCCGTTATGTCCTTGAACGAAATTTCACGGTATTACAGCCCGATGAACGGCCAGCCGACCGTCGGCATGACATTATCCATACAAAACGCAACATTTTCCCTGTTGTAGACGGCACCGGTAAATTGCTTGGCATCATCTATAGCGAACGCCTATTTGAAATATTACTGGGCGAAAATCCGGAAAAGGAAAACAAAACCATGAGCGAGCTTGCTGAAAAGCCTGTAGACATTGTACGGATGGACGCAAATATGGAGTCCGTTATGCAAAAGATGAATCGTGAAGATATCTGGATACTACCCGTGGTAGACGCCGCCGGCAATTATCAAGGATTTGTCTCTAAATCAGCCGTATTTAATAAATACCGTGCATTGCTCATGCGGCAGGGCGCATACCTTGAATAAGAAGAAAGGCACCTATTTACGCAGGTGCCTTCCCTTTTTCGGGTGGATAATCGGGCTCGAACCGACGACCCCTAGAACCACAATCTAGTGCTCTAACCAACTGAGCTATACCCACCGTGTTATTGGACTGCAAAAATAGCAATTAAACAACAATCCAACAACAAAATTAAAAAAAACTCAACCGATCAAACTTACGCTTCTCTTTACAAAGTTAGTAAGCTCATTCCCTGATAATAATCCGCGTGAAAGCAACGCCAGATCAAACGCCTGTTTAGCTAACTGCTGTTGTTCTTCCGTGTTTTCGTCAGAAAGGATACGTTTAATCAATGGGTGGTTGCCGTTGACGGTTACCTTGTAGTTGTCGGGCATGGAGCCGTAGAAGCTCATCCCCCCTCCTGTTTGTGCCATGTCCTTCATCCTCCGCATAAACTCGTCAATTGTCACAGTAACGGGCAGTTCGCTTTCACTGAGCGCCTCGACATACACTTTCATGTTATCCCGGCTAATAGCCTTCTCGAAAAGCTCAACCGCTTTCTTGCTTTCTTCTTCGGTAAGTTGCAACGTTTTGGTATCTTCCTTCTGGATCAACTTATCGATTACATCGGCATCTACACGCTTGAGTTGTGTCTTTTCTCCTTTTTGTTCTATATAAGCTACAAAATGACTGTCTATCGGCGAATCCATCACCAACACATCATACCCTCTCTCCTTAGCGGTCGTGATATAACCGTCCTGCTGCGCGGCATCATTCGTATATAGGTATATTACATGACCATCTTTATCCTGCTGGATATCTTTTACCTTTTCCGCATATTCCTTCAGTGTATAAATTTCACCCTCCGTGTTTTTCAACAGGCAAAACTCATTTGCTTTTTCAGCAAATTTATCGTCACTGAGCATGCCGTATTTGACAAACAACGCGATATCGGGCCATTTCTCTTCAAAACCCTTCCGATCTGTTTTAAATAGCTCAGCCAGTTTATCCGCTACTTTTTTTGTGATATGGGCATTAATTTTTTTGACATTACTGTCCGCCTGCAGGAAACTCCGAGACACGTTGAGCGGGATGTCCGGCGAATCGATCACACCATGGAGCAGCATTAAAAACTCGGGGACAATGTCTTTTACCTCATCGGTGATAAATACCTGCCGGGAGTATAGTTTGATTTTGTTTTTCTGTATTTCGAAGTTCTCCTTGAGCTTCGGAAAATACAGGATACCCGTCAGGTTGAACGGATAATCCACATTTAAGTGAATCCAAAACAGCGGCTCATCCAGTGAATACGGATACAGCTCCCGGTAAAAGGCCAAGTAATCCTCATCCTTCAATTCAGAAGGGGCTTTGGTCCAAGCAGGCTGCGTATTGTTGATGATGTTATCAACTTCCACTGATTTATACTTGGGTTTGCCCTCTTTATCCTCACCATCCGGCTCGCTGGAAGTGCGCGTACCAAAGCGGATGGGAACTGGTAGGAATTTACCGTATTTGTCCAGAATTTCCTGCAATCTGCCTTTATCCAAAAACTCTTCCGAATCGGCATTAATATGCAAAATAACATCTGTACCGCGTGTCGTACGGTTTCCTTCGGTAATCTGGTAGGAGGTGCTACCATCGCATACCCACCGGGTGGGCTCGGCTCCTTCCTGGTAAGACAACGTCTGGATTTCTACCTTGTCTGCCACCATGAACGCGGAATAAAAACCCAGCCCGAAGCGGCCGATAATTTCATTCGCATCCTTGGCTTCTTTGAATTTTTCCACAAACTCTGTAGCACCTGAAAAGGCGATCTGATTGATGTATTTTTTCACCTCTTCGGCAGTCATCCCAATACCCCGGTCGGATATGGTAATGGTTTTGGCTTTCTCATCGAATGCCACATCGATCGTTACATCCCCCACTTCGCCTTTGTACTGACCCAATGAAGCCAGCCGTTTCAGTTTCTGCGTCGCATCAACCGCATTAGACACCAGTTCCCGCAGGAAAATCTCATTGTCTGAATATAAAAACTTCTTGATTACCGGAAATATATTCTCGGTATGGATGGATATATTGCCTTTTTCGTTCATATGATAACTCTAAAACACGTAAATTTACTAAAGAATTGCCGGTCGCCCTTAATACAATATGTGTTCCATTACCTTATCCAGTCAGTATGACAGGACAATCTGACAAAAAAAGAGTGCTTTTGTCAAAGCACCCTTTTATACATTTTCATAATGGCCCGCCTATTCTTCCATACGGATGGTAACTACCGTCGGTTTGTCGGCAGCCTCCAATTGCTTGAGCACTTGATCGGCCATTTCATCGATGGCTTCATAAGCGTAATTCTTCTGCTTCTTCCAGACGTGCTCATTCAGTTTGCTCATCTGCCTTTCTAAGGGAATGGGTGAAGCGGTTGCTTTGACACGCTTACCATAGCGGTCGTTGCGATAAGGTTGATAAGTAAGGTCGGTAAACCAATAATTCAGTTGTCCTCCGTCGTCTTCCACTACCAAGGTGTAGTGCACGTCCCCAGCCACATAGTTTCCGATACCCGCATGTTTTTTCATATGAATACGTCCGTTGCTCTCCAGCCGGTTCGTACTTTTTAATTCTGTCTCATTGCCTTTTGAGGCTAAAAATGCATTTAGTTGAGCCTGTATATCGGAAAAACTTACCTCATTTGGCAATACTTCCGATTTGTAAACCACAAATTTGCCACGCTGGTCTACCGCAAACTGGCCGGCATCACGTCCTACATCATCCTTCAGCGGGTTACCGTGACCGATCGCCATTCCCGCCATAAACATTACTACCAAATTAACCATAACTACTTTAATTTAATAAGGTTAAACCACAATTTAATTCATTCGGAATGCCCTCCCAAGACATCCCGATAGCCATAAAAATAGCAAATCGAGTTGGGATACCACTATTTTTTCACGGATTTTTTTTTCAATCGATTAACTCCTAAGTTTGCCTCCTCAATTGCCGTACAGGAAATACAGGTTCCGCAAGGCTGTTGAGAACAAACTATTTTCGAATGAAAGCTCATTCAAAACAACCATTGACTTTAGCGGGGTTGATGGTGGCACTTGGAATTATCTTTGGAGACATCGGCACCTCTCCCCTATATGTATTCAAAGCAATCATCGGACAGGACGCCGTGGACAGGGATTTGGTATACGGGGGGTTGTCCTGCATCTTCTGGACCCTCACGCTGCAAACCACGCTGAAATATGTTATTATTACACTCCGCGCGGACAATAAGGGCGAAGGCGGCATCCTTTCACTCTATTCGTTGGTACGGAAACACGGTAAGTGGGTGGTCTTTCCGGCCATGCTGGGCGGGGCATCGCTGCTTGCCGACGGCATGATTACACCGGCTATCACCATTTCCTCCGCAGTGGAGGGGCTCGACATCTTCTATCCCCATCTGCAGACGGTACCGATTGTATTGCTGATTGTGGTTATACTTTTCCTGCTACAGCGTTTTGGTACGGCCGTTGTGGGAAGGCTTTTCGGACCTATTATGTTTGTCTGGTTCTCCGTGATGGGCGTGATAGGTGTCGGACATATCACGGACGACCCACAGATATTCTGGGCACTCAGCCCCCACTATGCTGTCATAACGCTCATTCAGCATCCGGATGCATTGCTAATCATCGGGGCGGTTTTTCTTTGTACCACGGGAGCAGAAGCGCTGTATTCCGATCTGGGCCATTGCGGACTAAAGAATATCCGCATTTCCTGGATATTTGTCAAGGCTTGCCTGCTACTTTGTTACTTCGGCCAGGGAGCCTGGCTGCTGGAGCACGAGGGTATACCACTCAACGGCGGAAATCCATTTTTCATGGGTATGCCGGGATGGTTTCTGCCCTTCGGTATTTCCATTGCCACTGCCGCGGCCGTCATTGCCAGCCAGGCGATGATTTCCGGTGCATTTACGCTCGTATCCGAAGCTGTGCGTCTCAATCTTTGGCCAAAGGTTAAGATCATTCATCCCAATATGCTTAAGGGGCAACTGTATGTCCCCTCGGCGAACTGGATATTATTGGTGGGCTGTGTATTCATCATTCTCATTTTCCAGGAATCTGCTCGAATGGAGGCCGCTTACGGATTAGCCATCAACATCAGTTTTCTGGTTACCACCGTATTGATGACCGTCTATCTGCGGAACCGGCATATCCCCCTGTATCTTTGTGCCACATTCCTGCTCTTTTACTTGTTCATCGAATCGGTCTTTTTCATCGGAAACGCTACTAAGTTCTCACACGGTGGGTGGCTTACCTTGCTTATCACCGGACTGCTCTTTACCGTGATGCTCTGTTGGTGGTGGTCAAGGAAAATTAAGAACCGGTATACGCGCTTCGTGGAAATAGCTGATTATTACGACCTACTTTCCGAATTAGCAACTGATAAATCCGTACCGCTCTATGCATCGCAGTTGGTATATCTCACCAGCGCAAATTTCGAATCGGAAATCGAAGAAAAGATACTTTACTCCATTTTGCGCAAGAAGCCGAAACGTGCTGATATTTACTGGCTTGTACATGTCGACGTAACCGATCATCCTTATACAGGAGAATATAAGGTGACTCAGCTTATCCCCGGCAAGCTGATACGCATCGATTTCCGTCTCGGGTTCCGCGATGAGCAACGCATCAGTCTCCTGTTCCGCAAAGTGGTTGAAGACCTTGTAAAAAACGGTGAAGTCAGCATCAAGAGCAACTACGACACACTCCGGAAACACGATATGGATGGCGACTTCCGGTTCGTTGTGCTGGAAAAGGTAATCATGAAAACCAATACCCTGAATTTCATTGAGCGCATTGTATTGGATGTGTATCGCTTTCTGCGGAAATTCAGCCTATCCGAAGAACGCGGGTTCGGCCTGGATTCAAGCTTCGTTACCGTAGAACGCGTACCGCTGATCCTGGATTCCACACCGTTGGCAATCAACTTAAAGCGTATTAACTAACTGGAAGATAGAGTTAAGAAATTTTTGTATCTTTGCCCACCATTGGAGCTACACCAGCTTCCTTTCATCTAAAAACCCTTTAGCACCAGATACTGAGCTTCAGGTAAAGGGGCAGGTATTGGGCCACCTGCAAAAACATTAATCTCCCGTTTTTTTGGTTTAATTGATATCCGCTGCAATCCGGCAGGGTACGGATATTGGATAAATTCATAATATAAAGAAATGATGTTATTAGCGACAGACCTCGACGGAACATTCCTCGGCGGGACTACCGAAAAAAGACAAACCCTCTATCAATTAATCCGAAACCATCCGGATATCCAATTGGTATTCGTAACAGGGCGGGGCATCGAAACAGTACTTCCGTTGCTGCACGATCCGTTGGTACCTTCACCAGATTACATCATTGCCGATGTAGGGGCAACGGTTGTGGACGGTAAAAGTTTGCTTCCCATTGCGTCCATCCAATCGGAAATCGAACGGCTCTGGCCGGGGCAGTTTGCGGTTAAGAAGAAACTGAGTTCAGTGAAGGGGCTGACCCCACAAGAAGTACCACAGCAACGACGGTGCTCGTTCTACTACGATGAGAAAACAAACGTCGGAGAAATCGAGCAGATTGCCTCGGATCTACATTGCGACCTGTTGACATCTGCCGGCAAATACCTCGATATCCTGCCAAAAGCTGTAAACAAAGGGACGACATTAAAAAAACTGATCGCGCATTTAGGAATCGAGAAAGATGAGGTGCTCGTAGCCGGCGATACGTATAACGATTATGCCTTGTTCGAAACCGGGTATTACGGAGTCGCCGTGGGCGATTCGGAACCCCGATTGCTCGCTGCTATCCAACATTGGCCTCGTGTCCATGCCGCTACCGAACCAGGGGCCGGCGGGATCCTCGAAGCTATGGCATATTTTGAAGCCTTCCAGCATTACCATCGCGACCTCGAAGAACCCGCAATCCATGAAGCAAACAGCAAACAACTCTTGATGGTATATCACCGTCTTCCCTTCGATGTCGAGATGGAAGGCGACCAACCTAAGCGGATTCCACCCCGCAGTCCAAACGGAATTATCCCTTCCTTACTTGGCTTTTTTTCCAACGGCAGACCGGGTGTATGGATTGGAGAGGAAGCTCTGGGATCACTAGGCGACAACCCCGTGCTAAACCTACCCATCGACGCCCAACGATACCCCAACCTCCGGGCATCGATCATTCCGCTGCCCAAAAAAGATATCGATCTATTCTACCGAGTGTTTTCGAAGGAAGCTTTCTGGCCCACGATATTCTCCTTTATCAACAAGGCCAAATTCAATCATGCCCATTGGAACCATTACCTTCGTATCAATGAGCTGTTTGCTAATAGGGTGGCAGATGAAGCCGAGCCTAACGCATTGGTATGGATACATGAATACAACCTTTGGATGGTTCCTGCCTTCCTGCGGCAGCGGCGACCCGACCTGAAGATTGGCTTTTTTCATCATACAGCCTTCCCCCCGGCTGACATCTTCAATATCATTCCCTGGCGCAGTGACATTATCGGAAGCCTGCTGCAATGCGATTTTATCAGCTTCCATATTCCGCGTTATGTAGAAAATTTCGTCGATGTAGTCAAAAGTCACGCGCCGGTCAACGTACTGAGCCGCGTCAATGCCGCCAAGCAGTTCCTAACCTACAGCTGTGCACTCGGCATAGACAAAATGACCAAGCTTATTGAAGTGGGCAACCGCACCATCCGACTGGGTGCGCAACCTGTCGGGGTAAACATGCAGAATATCCAGCGTATACTTGAACACGCCGATACCCGGGCGCGTGTCGAATTGCTACGTAAGCGTACCCAGGGAAAGCGTATTGTGCTGTCCGTAGAACGCCTTGATTACGTAAAGGGTCCGTTGGAAAAAATCGAGGCATTCGGCGAATTTCTCGACGAGCACCCAGAGTACCACGGCCAGGTCGAGCTGATTAACATCTGCACGCCCCCATCCCAGGGAATGAAAGTTTACGATCGGATCCAACATGAACTTGAACAGGCTGTGGGAAGAATCAACGGCCGGTATTCCACATTGGAATGGACCCCCATCCGTTTTTTCTTCCGCTCAGTTCCGTTTGAAGAGGTGGTGTCTTATTACGCGGTTTCAGAGGTTGCCTGGATCACTCCCCTTCGCGATGGACTCAACCTCGTAGCCAAGGAGTATATCGCCGTACAGGGATTGCAGGAACAGCCCAACGGCGCATTGGTAATTTCTGAATTTGCCGGTGCTTCCGTCGAACTGCCCTATGCCATACGTACCAATCCGTATGACAGCAAGGATCTTAAAGACAGCCTGCTTTCAGCGCTTAGTTTGGATGTATCTGAACGATCACTCCGGATTAAGCGCATGTATGAGATTGTCAAACATTACGACGTACAGCGGTGGGGACAGGATTTTCTAGAGGGATTGGAAAAGGCGACCGACACGCGTACAGCCTGCATTAGGGCTGAATAATAAAAAGAGGTTGCCCCTACAAGGTACTAGTAGGGAGACAACCTCTGGTTCATGTGTTTGCAGGCTTTTGCTAAATTTCAGGTCTTAAAACGCGTATACCAGCGCCAAAGAGAACTGTGAAGCACTTTTGGTGGGATCCATTTCCACATTCTTGTAAAACATCTCGGTAGAGCCGTTATCCAGCCGGAACTCAGGGATCATTGTCAGCGGCCCGGCCTTTACATTGGCAGACAGTGTCAGTGCAACCACCGACTCACCCCCGGGTACAAATGCCCAACCGTCTTCCTTTTCTTTATAATATTCACCCCTTACACCCAAAGCAAATGCATCCGAAAATCCATATTGAACGTAAAGTGCCCCTCCGGAATATCCCCCTTTGGAATCACCGAAATCTGAAAAGTCAGCCGCATTCAACCCCACGTTGAACGCATCGGTGATTTGGTAGGCAGTTGTAAGATCGATGATGGTACCTGTACTTCCGGTTAGGAAATTGACATAGGCGTCCCAGCCATCCACCGGCGATACAGCCAACTGGGCACCGAAATCAGACACCCCATCAAAATCCTGGTAGGCATTCCAATCGTTAAACAGCCCCACCATCAACGATACTTTATCCGAAAATGCATACTGGGCCTTGATACCTGCATTCTGGAAGGGACCAGCAGAAAAAAGGTAAGATGTAGAGTAGTTAAAATTAGCCGTAGGTGAAATAACCTCGTATCCGACAAAGGTACCCATAAAGCCTGCCGTCATCGAAAACTTTTCGGTAAAGGCATAACTCATGTAGAGGTTCTGGATGTGAAACGAGTTGCCATCGCCGGTGTTGAGCAACGACTGGTATTGTCCACGCGGACCGAAAGACACATCGCCTACGAAGGATGCTTTGCCAACGGTCTTGCCTAATATGACATTTACCATGCCTAAGGAAACCGAATTCTGTTCGTTAGCAAATGAAGTGGGAATATTACCCAATCCATCGTCGTTTTTATACCCGGAAAAGTCATACTTGTAGTATGCGTCTACTGATCCGGAGATCGTTAGCGATTCATCCTGTGCGGATGCCAGGAACGCCGATAATAGAATAGTCGCTGCGATAAAAATTTTTTTCATATTTGTAATTGTTTTTGCTTGCTTCTTAAGCATAGTTTACCAGGCCATCTTAAGAAAAGCGGTGAAACATTGGGTTGGATGTGGATAACAGACCGTTGACGGTATGTTATCCCATTCAACATTAACGTGTGTGCCTATTTTTCGACCTACCGTTATAGGCTTTCTCCGTGCTGCGTAATATCAAGGCCACGTTCCTCTTCTTCGAGCGTAACACGCAGTTTGCTAATGGAATCCGTCAACTTAAGCAGGATAAAGGCCATGATGAATGTAAATGCAACCGCTCCGATAAGTCCCAGCAAATGAGCCGTGAATAAGCCTGTTTGACCAAAAAACAAACCATCCGTAGTCACGGCGCTGTTGATGGTGTGTGTAGCAAAAATACCGGTCAATATCATACCCACCATACCGCCAACGCCGTGGCTGGGAAATACATCCAGCGTATCGTCAACACCGGAACGTGTACGCCATTCAACGACCAACCGGCTGATAATTGAAGCGACTACTCCGATTATCAGTGAATGCGTGACCGTTACAAAGCCTGCTGCCGGAGTAATTGCGACTAATCCGACAACTACACCGATACATACCCCCATTGCTGTCGGCTTTTTGCCGCGGGCAGCATCAAAAAATATCCAGGCCAGTGCCGCTGCACCAGAAGCGGTGCTTGTAGTGGCCAATGCCGAGGCCGCAAGCCCATTAGCACCGAAAGCCGATCCTGCATTGAATCCGAACCATCCAAACCACAGTAGTCCGGTACCAAGGATCACATAAGTAATCCGCGCAGGATTCGTTTCTCCGGAATCACTGCCCTTTTTGAGATAAAGTGCCGACGCCAATGCAGTCACGCCAGCGGACATGTGTACAACGGTACCGCCCGCAAAATCAAGCACGCCCATTCCGGCCAATAATCCATCTGGATGCCAGGTAGCATGGGCCAATGGCGCGTAGATAAAGATGAAAAACAATATCAAAAACAGGATATAAGATTTAAACCGTATCCGTTCGGCAAATGCTCCGGTGATCAGCGCTGGCGTGATGATCGCAAATTTCAGTTGATACATGGCGAATAATGCAAAAGGAATTGTGGGTGCCCCCGGCCAATTAGGTCCACCTACCACACCTTCAAACATGAAAAATGTAGCAGGATTGCCGATTACCCCGCCGATCGATTCCCCAAACACCAGACTGAAACCAAAAACCACCCATACCACGGCAATAACCGACATACAGATAAAACTTTGGAACATCGTGGAGATCACGTTTTTCTTTTTGACCATGCCGCCATAAAAAAATGCTAACCCGGGAGTCATGATAAGGACCAGTGCCGTTGACGTCAACATCCAAGCAACATCGGCTCCGTCGATCTCGGTTTCTTCCCCACCCGGCAATGCAGGAAAGAAAAATGCCAGCATTGTCACCAAAACCAGCAAGATAAAAGGTAAAATAGATTTTTTTGCTTCCATAAATTGTCTTTTTAGTCTAAAAATTAGATAAACTTTAAAATTAACATAAATAATAATACAAATATGTACAAATATTTCATTAAAACAATTTTTTTATTGATGTTTTTTTAAAAAACAAATAATAAAACATGATTAATCAATATTTTTAATACATAATCAAATAAATAATCATTCATAACAATCAAATACATAATTAAAAAACAAAATACAATATAAAAAATAACAAAAATTCAAAAATTATCTCAAAAAAAAGCCCGGTATTTAAAAATACCGGGCTTATCAATCGTATTTTGCAATCTCTATTCCCCTAAAATATCGTGAAACACCTGATCAAATACCTGTTTGGCATGTCCTACCGTATCATAAAGCTCTTCATCCACCACAAATCCATTTTTAGTGACTACCCCCAACAACGAAAACTCCGTACCACTGGCGGCCAGTACCTCCACAAAGGCCTCTTGGGCATCGGGTTTAACCGACACCACAATCCTCCCCTGGGCCTCACCAAACAGAAAGGCATCCTTCCGGATTTCGCTGTCGGTATCGATGGCGAACCCTAAATTGCCCGCCATAGCCGATTCGGCCAACGCAACGTAGAGTCCTCCATCGGCCACATCATGCGCAGAGACAATCAGCTTTGCGCGAATAAGGTGTTTCAAAACCTGATGTGTCGCATATTCCTCGTCCAGATCAAAATAGGGTGCCGGAGAAGCTTTCACTTTATGATACGATGCCAGGTACTGGGAAGAAGCAATGTCATTACGAGACTCACCTATCAAATAAATGTAATCTCCTTCCGCCTTGAAATCAAGTGTCATGAGATTGGACGCATCGGGCAGTATGCCCAACATGCCAATAGTTGGTGTCGGAAATACGGACCCGCCATCGGGCGACTGATTATAGAAGCTGACATTACCGCCCGTAACGGGTGTTTGAAATTTAAGGCAAGCGTCCCCCATTCCTTTAATGGCGTTCACAAACTGCCAGTAGACCTCGGGTAGATAAGGATTACCAAAATTGAGACAGTTAGTAATGGCCGAAGGCTCACCTCCGGCGCAGGTAATATTGCGTGCTGCTTCAGCCACGGCAATGGCACATCCTTTATAGGGATCGGCGTTTACATACCGCGAATTACAGTCGACCGTCAGTGCAATGGCTTTATTGGTTCCCTTCACCGCTACCACCGCGGCATCCGCAGGGCGATTGGTTGTCATATTGGCCGTGCCGACCATGGAATCGTACTGATTGGTTACCCAGCGCTTGGAGGCAATATTTGGATGGGAAAGCAGGTGCTGCGCCACTTCCCGCAAGTCTTCCGGCTCCGCTACATCTTCAATCCGGAATTTTTGATACTCGGCAAAATAAGCAGGTTCTTTATATTCACGATAGTATACCGGTGCCCCACCACCCAATACCAGATCATCCGCAGGCACGTCAGCAACCAACTCACCATGCATGTAATATTCAAGGCGCCGCGTATCAGTCACCTCACCGATAATCGCACAGTTCAGGTCCCACTTTTCAAACACAGCTTCTACATCGGCTTCTCTGCCTTTCTGCACGACGATCAACATACGTTCCTGCGACTCCGACAGCAAAATCTCGTAAGGCTTCATATTCGCCTGCCGGGTAGGTACCCTGTCCAGATCGATACGCATCCCATGCTGGCCTTTGGCCGACATTTCCGAGTTAGAGCAGATAATTCCGGCAGCGCCCATATCCTGCATACCGATGACGGCTCCCGTCTTGATTACTTCCAAGGTAGCCTCTAGCAACAGCTTTTCCTGGAAAGGATCCCCTACCTGCACCGCGGGCAAATCGTTCACGGAGTCTTCCGTAATATCCTTGGAAGCAAAAGCGGCACCGTGTATGCCGTCTTTACCTGTTGCAGACCCGACAATATACACGGGATTACCCACACCGTAAGAAGTAGCTGAAACCGTCTCCCCAGCTTTCACAATGCCGGCCGACATGGCATTTACCAACGGATTCACCTGGTAGCACTCATCAAAAAACACCTCACCACCAACCGTCGGAATACCGAATGCATTGCCGTAATCGCCGATTCCTTTTACCACTCCTTTTATCAGCCACTGTGTACGCGGATGATGAATGTCGCCGAAACGCAGGGAGTTAAGCTGGGCAATGGGCCGTGCGCCCATCGTGAAAATATCCCGGTTAATACCACCAACACCAGTCGCAGCACCCTGGTACGGCTCCAGCGCCGAAGGATGATTGTGCGACTCTATTTTGAACGCACAGCCAAGACCATCGCCGATATCGACCAGTCCTGCGTTTTCCTCACCAGCCTTCGCCAGCATATGCGGGCCTTCCTTGGGTAAGGTCTTCAGCCAAACAATGGAGTTTTTATACGAGCAGTGCTCACTCCACATCACCGAAAAAATTGATAATTCGGTAAAATTGGGTACCCGACCCAATATTTCAGTTATACGTTCAAACTCCTCGGGCAACAATCCCAGTTCGGTCGCGGTATCTACGGTAGTCAGTTCCTGTGTCTCCAAAATATAGTCTTAATTATGAATGTAGTAAGCGGTACAAACTTAGATAAATTTGCCTGCATGTACAATACAATGAGTTTACAATATCAAAAAGCAAATTATTCATCGTAGGTCTGTTTTATCGGTATTCATGAGCGCTGCCGCGGTTTATCGGTCTCTCTTCTGCCATAAGTAACCTTATTACAGAAGAAAAATAAGTATAAAAAACCTATTTTTACCGCCAAAGCATTAGCTGATGAAGAAAATCCTTTCAATAGATGGCGGCGGCATCCGCGGAATCATCCCCGGAATGCTGTTAGCAGCTTTGGAACGGAGGTTGAAACGCACAAGCGGGAATCCAGACGCTGCCATCGTAGATTATTTTGATTTTTTTGCAGGAACTAGTACCGGAGGAATTCTTACGTGTTTGCTGCTGTGCCCGGATGACCAAAACCCAACGCGCCCTAAGTTTTCTGCAAAAGAGGCACTGGATATTTATGTAACCCATGGCAGCGACATCTTCAAAGCCGGATTTTTCAGACGCTTGATCAGCAAGTTTGGCTTGCTTAGTGAACGGTATCCCAGTACCACCCTGGAACATGTATTAGAAAACTATTTCAGCGAAACCAAACTGAGCCAATTGCTCAAGCCGTGTATTGTCACCGCATACAATATCGAGCTCCGTAAAACACATTTTTTCAGGCAGCAAACGGCCATCGCGCGTGGAGACTCCCGTGACTTCTATTTGCGTGACGTATGCCGGGCAACCTCCGCCGCCCCAACGTATTTCAGTGTAGCCGAGATTTATTCCATGAGCGGTACGCGCTATCCACTGCTTGACGGCGGTGTATTCGCGCCCAATCCTTCGATGAGTGCACTAGTGGAAGTCACCCAGGCATTTAATGAAACCAAAATCAACGATATATCCATCCTTTCGCTGGGTACCGGACGGTCTCGCAAGGCTTACGATTATGAGCATTTTAAAAAGAGCCGTGCCGTGTCGATCGGTCCGGCCCTGATCGACATCATGATGAGCGGAGCTGCCGAAAGCAGCGACTTCTTTTTGCAGCAATTGTATAAGTCCGCGGGAAGGGCAAAGCAATATACCCGCATAGAACCCAGCAGCCTCCATAGCATCCGTGAAGAACTGGATGCTGCAAGCCACAGTAATATCCAGAAATTAATTGCGTTGGGCGACCGGATGGTGAGTGAAAACAACGAATTGATTAACCAACTGGTGGAACATTTGGTAAGGGAACAGGAAAATTCCCAATCAAAAGGTCCTTGGCGGTTTCTGTCGGCCAAAGGATAATGATACATGCAAAAAAATCTAAACCACCAAAGACTGCATGGACACCTTATAATGAAAACAACAAAAGACATCATCATCTAAAATTCTAACACAAAATGGTTGAACAGAAAACAATTGCACTGATCGCACACGATGGTAAAAAGCCAGAAATGGTTGGTTTTGTAAAAGATCATATTGACGTATTACATGCTGCCAAGCTTATCGCAACCGGTACCACGGGATCCTATATCCGGAAAACCGGATTGGAGGTAGAACTGAAACTCAGCGGCCCTAAAGGAGGTGACGCCCAAATTGCCGCATTGGCTGCTGAAGGGAAAGTGGACGCCATCATTTTCTTCCGCGATCCGCTGGGTAAACATGCCCACGAACCGGATATCCAAATGCTTATGCGGGTTTGTGATGTTTATAATGTACCCCTCGCAACCAATCCGGCTACGGGAGAACTGATCTTGAAGGGATTACTTTAAAAATTTATTACCTAAGTTTGCAAACTCCCAATGGGTATGGTCACAACAGCTAACGGCACGATGTATTCTCCATTCCGGCACATTCCAAGAGACGAATGGAAGGCGCTTAACGGCCATCCATCTTATGTCATCGCCGACGCAGACATCCAAAAACTGAACGCACTCAACGAGCCGCTCACCATGCAGGAAATCGAAGATGTTTACTTTCCGCTGAGCCATTTGCTGCAAATCCATATAAATACCTATCGAGAGCTGCATAGAAACGCTAGTGCTTTTTTCAACAATCACACCAAGCGCTTGCCTTTTATCATCGGAATAGCCGGCAGTGTCGCTGCAGGTAAAAGTACCACAGCCCGGGTACTTCAAAAAGTATTGTCACTCTCACCCGGGAACCCAAAAGTAGACCTCGTTACAACCGATGGATTCCTGTACCCGAATCATTACCTCGAAGCAAAAGGAATACTCAACCGTAAAGGGTTTCCCGAAAGCTACGACACCAAGCGTCTGCTTGGATTTCTCTCAGACATCAAGTCTGGAAAGGAATCGGTTTCCGCTCCGGTGTATTCACACCTTGCCTATGATATCATACCCGATGAGCTGCAATGGGTAGTCCAACCCGATGTATTGATCGTGGAAGGTATCAATGTGCTCCAGGTAAATGTCAAAGGTAAACACCGCGGTCCACGGGTGTTTGTATCGGATTTTTTCGATTATTCGATTTACGTGGATGCGGATCCCGAGAACCTGATGGAATGGTATACCCAACGGTTTGAATGGCTGCGTAAGACCGCCTTCCAAAATCCGGAATCTTACTTTCATCGCTATGCAGATCTCAACGAAAAGCAGAGCATCACTACCGCTACGCGCATCTGGAATGAAATCAACAAACCGAACCTTCTAAAGAATATTTTGCCGACGCGCTTCCGTGCCGACCTGATCCTTGAAAAAGGCAGCCACCATTTCGTCAAAAGTATAAAAATTCGGAAAGTTTAGTGGTCAGGATCTGGCAGCCGCCTGCGCAGAATCGTAAGCGATTACCTTCAGATAGAGATCATTGCGAAGCTTCCTCCGCAAACCGGTATCTTTCTTTGTCGTGGTCAATTGAAACTTATAATGCACGAAGTCTTTGCCCACCCCCACAACCTTGAGCTGGGAACTTCCCTGCACCACATCCCCCACATACTGTTCCAAGACCGAAGCAAGCTCCTGCTCCAATGCTTTATGATGGTGTGCATGCGCCAAGGGAAGTTCAAAATCAATGGTCAGTTTCTTGGAGTTCTGGAGTGACTGGTTGATAATATTAACCGTAAACGCCGTGTTGTTCGGGATCAGCACCACATCATCATCGTCGTTTTTGACCATGATATTAGCCAACGTAATGTCCATGATTTTACCCTGGTGCTCACCGATCCGCACGGTGTCGCCGATGGTAAACTGATCAGAAAACATAATCAACAAGCCGCTGATCATATTGGTGATATATTCCCTGAATAACAGTGCAATTGCCATCGCTACGATGGTGATGCTCGTCAAGAATTCTTTCGGGTTAATACCAAACGCCAGCATCAGTCCCAAAACCACGAATACCGCGTTCAACAGGGTAGCAATCTGGGAAATACCCAATATATAGTTGCCCCGTACCCGGTTATTCTTTTTATTTTGCCTCCGGTATAAGGCAATGAAGATAAAGCGGCCGATGGAAACGAGAATGCTTCCTGTCAGAAAGGTGTTTGCACCGTAGGCCATTTGCTCCACGCGGGGATAATTCCGGTATAAATCCACCTCTGCGGCAAACGAATAGGCAATCAATACCCAAAGCACGACTTTCAGGGCGAAAAAAAGCCGGTCGCGCACGGCACGTCTTTTCAGGATATCGGACTCGTTGGTCATGCCGCAAAAATACCCAATTATCGTTAGAATTGACTACATCCGTTCATATACTTGGAAGGTATACCCATAGGCATGTTTTTCATCCGGATCGTGTTCTTCGGCGGAGACAAGCACCCAATCCTGTTCATCCAGATCGGGAAAATAGCTATCACCGGGTGGCTCGGCGTGTACCCGGGTGAGGTATACGCGGTTGGTAAGGGGCAATGCCTGCCGGTAAATCTCCGCCCCCCCCACCACAAACACTTCTCCTTCACCGGTACAACGCGCCATTGCCTCTTCCAGTGAGTGCACCACCTCTGCTCCTTCCAGGACATAATCTTTTTGACGTGTAATAACCAAATTACGTCGGTTGGGCAACGGTTTTCCTACCGATTCATAGGTCTTACGGCCCATAAGGATGGTATGGCCGGAAGTGGTCCTTTTAAAAAACCGCAGGTCATTGGGCAGGTGCCAAAGCAGCTGATTGTCTTTTCCAATGACATTGTTATCGGCGGCTGCTACGATGGCAGATACGAAAGGTTTATTCATATACTACGATTAAACGGCAACGGGTGCTTTGATATGTGGATGGGGTTCGTAGTTAGTCAACTCAAAGTCTTCGTACCGGAATGCAAAAATATCGTTGACCGATGGATTGAGCGTCATCGTGGGCAGCGGTTTTGGTTCGCGGCTCAACTGCAGTTGAACCTGTTCGAAATGGTTGCTGTAAAGATGGGCATCTCCGAACGTGTGGACAAAATCTGCGGCCTCCATACCGCACACCTGGGCAACCATCAGCGTAAGCAGTGCATAAGACGCAATGTTGAACGGCACACCCAGGAAAATATCGGCGCTGCGCTGGTACAACTGACAGGAAAGCTGTGGCTTCAACAATCCGTTGGCCGGATCTGCGGGAGCTACATAAAACTGGAAGAAGGCGTGGCACGGAGGTAACGCCATGTTTTCAATCTCCGCCACGTTCCACGCGGAAACAATGATCCGGCGCGAATCGGGATTTGATTTTAATTGTTGAATAACCTTTTGGATCTGGTCGATATGCCTTCCTTCGGGCGTGGGCCACGAACGCCATTGTGAACCATACACAGGCCCAAGATTCCCCTGTTCATCCGCCCACTCATCCCAGATGCTCACGCCATTTTCCTTGAGGTAACGGATATTCGTATCGCCTCTGAGAAACCAGATTAGCTCGTGTATAATGGATCGGAGGTGTACCTTTTTGGTGGTTACCAACGGAAATCCGGCCTTGAGGTCAAACCGCATTTGGTAGCCGAAGATGCTGCGCGTGCCCGTACCGGTACGGTCGTGCTTGTCTACGCCGTTCTCATACACATATCGCATCAAATCGAGGTATTGCTTCATGGTAAACCCTTCTTTTTTGCCGTAAAGATACATAGATTTCCCCAAAGAAAAAGTCCCGGACGCTAGCGCCCGGGACTACTTATCAACTCACTATTTCGTAGCCGGTTAAACGGCTTCGTCTTCGTATTCCTTGACTTCTTTATGCTCGTATTCTTCAACCATCAGCTCCTCAATGGGCCGGCCTTTTTTATCCAGACCGAAACGGTGAAGGATGTTATCGGTGATCTGATAAATCACCGGAACAACAATCAGCGTCAGGAAGAGCGAACTCAGCAACCCGCCGATGATTACCCATGCCAATCCGTTTTTCCATTCCGCACTCGGGCCGGTTGCGATGGCAATGGGAAACATCCCGAACACCATGGCAATGGTGGTCATCAGGATCGGGCGTAGCCGCGCATGGTTGGCAAGGATCAATGCCTCGCGGGTAGACTTGCCCTCGGCCTTGAGGTGGTTGGTAAAGTCGACGAGGATAATTGCGTTTTTCGCCACCAAACCGATTAACATAATCAGACCCAGTATCGTGAATATGTTCAGCGTATTATTTGTCAATGCCAATGCCAGTAATGCACCGATAATGGACAATGGAATGGAGAACATCACCACAAAAGGATACACGAAACTGTCATACAGTGCCACCATGATAAAATACACCAACAGTACCGACGCCAACAATGCGATTCCCAAGGTACCAAATCCCTCGGATTGCTGCTCCATATCACCACTCCACACATAGCTTACCCCGCTGGGTGTTGGGACCTCCGAGAGGTGACTTTCGAGATCTGCCGCAATCGCGCTCACCGGGCGACCGACGACCTGCGATTGTACCTTCACAGAAGTACTCTTATCACGTCGTTCCAACTGGCTTGGCCCCGAGCCTTCGTGGATGGAGGCAAACTGCGACAGCCGCACCAATTGGCCCATGCTGTTCGTAAATTGCAGGTTCCGCACGTCATCCACGTTTTTACGGTCATAGTCGTCAAAGCGGATATTGATGTCATATTCGTATTCACCTGAGCGGAATTTACCGTCTGTGTTTCCATTAAATGCCGTCTGCATGGTACCTCCCACGGTCTGCAGGTTCAGTCCCAGTGCTGCCATTTTATCGCGGTCCACTTCCACTGTGATTTCCGGGGTACCGCTCTCAACGGAAAGTTTTGCCTCCGAGGTGCCGGGTATTTTGCGAACACGCTCCAACAGTGCTTCCGCATAAGTCAATACACTGTCCAGATCGGAACCGATCACCACCAATTCCAAAGGAGCCTGTTCGGCGAAACCGACGATGCTGATGGGAACCGTCTTGATTTTCGCACCAACAAGAACCTTTTCCAGCTCACGTTTCAATTTGGCGGCGTAGATGTTGCTCGGATCTTCACGATCTTCGCGCCCCACAAGCTTCACCGTAATCTCCGATTTATAGGCCGTCGCCTGCGTACCCACGAAACCATCGTTCGATTGGCCTACTGTGGTAATCAGCGACACGACTTCCGGTTTGGAAGCCATATATTCCTCGGCTTTCCGCGTCATCTGGTTGGTCTGCTCAACGGATGCATCTTTGGGCATTTCGATCTGAACCAAAAACTCACCACGGTCGCCCTGTGCGAAGAATTCACCACCGATATAGCCACCTGCCAGCAACCCGAAGGAGGCAAACAGCAATACGGTTACCAATGCCAGCGTGATGAATTTGTGATCAAGCGACCATTTCAATATGCCCGTAATCCAACGGGTAAAACGGTGCAACTGATTTTCAAACCAAAGTACAAACCTTCCGAATATATTTTTATCCGATACCCTTTCCAACTTCCCGTAACGGGATGTGAGCAAAGGCACAATGGTAAACGATGCCACCAAACTGAGCAATGTGGCAATCACGACCACTACACAGAACTCGCGAAGGATATCGGAAACCATACCGGTACTGATCGCAATGGGCAAAAACACCACCACAATAACCATCGTAATGGAAATAACGGTAAACCCGATTTCCTTGGCGGCATCATAGGAAGCACGAACTTTATTTTTCCCCATCTCCATGTGCCGGTAGATGTTTTCGATCACCACGATTGCGTCGTCCACCAGGATACCCACCACCAACGACAGGCCAAGCAAGGACATCAGGTTCAGCGTATAGCCGAAGAGATTGATCCCGATGAATGTCGCAATCAACGAGGCGGGAATGGCAACCATGACAATCACCGCGTTCCGTAAACTGTGCAGGAAAAACAACATCACGACGGCTACCAGTATAACGGCCAGGAACAAGTCAAAAATTACCGAGTTGGCCGACTCCAATGTATACGTAGAGCTATCATTGGCTATCTCGATTTTCAACCCTTCCTTCTCGTAGGTGTTCATCAATTGGGCGATAATTTCCTGCGTACCGCGGCTCACCTCCACCGCATTGGCATCCGATTGTTTCAATACCTGAAGCAGCAATGCACTGCGTTGGTTCACGCGGGCAATCTTTTCAACGTCCTTTTGGGTATCCTGCACATCCGCGATATCACGGATGCGCACTTGCGCACCCGATTCAGTAGTCGCAATAACCAGGTTACGTAATTCTTCCACAGATTTGTATTTACCCGCCAAACGCACGAGGATATCCTGGTTTTGCGTTTTTACACTACCCGTGGGGAAGTCTAAATTGGACGTGAGGATCGCCTGTTGAACCTGCAGGATGGAGAGTCCGTATCCTTCCAATTTGGAAGCGTCAATGCTGACCTGGATTTCACGCTCCTGCCCACCGATGAGGTTTACCTGTGCCACTCCGGGCACACGCGACAATACCGGCTGGATGCGCTTATCGACCAAGTCGTAAAACGCGGCGCCATCCATGTTGCCCGTAGCCGCCAACGATACAATGGGTAGATCGTCCATCGAAAACTTGGCCAATGACGGTGCCTCTGCATCGTCAGGGAGCTCCGACAGGATGGCATTTACCTTCCGCTGGGCATCATTGAGCGCATAGTCGACGTCCGTCCCACTATTCAGTTCAATAATCACCAGAGACAGACTCTCAAAAGAGGTCGCATCCAGCTTTTTGATATTCTCCAACGAAGCTACCGCATCCTCAATTTTCTTGGTTACGGTATTTTCCACTTCACTTGGCGACGCCCCGGGATAAATGGTGGAAATGGACACCACGCTGGGTGTAAACTTGGGGAGCAACTCGTAGTTCAACGAGAAATAGCTCATGATGCCAAGCAAAGTCAGCACGGTGAATACCACGATGACAATGGATGGGCGTTTTATCGATATTTCTGCTATCTTCATGATTTGAGATATGAGATGTTAGACATCAGATTCAAGACGTTATCCATTAGCGGTTCGTTGTTGAATCGACCTGTGCCTGCACTTTTGCCCCGTCAACCAGGTTGATCTGCCCGCTCGTGATGACGGTCTCTCCTTCTTCAAGGCCCCGCAGTATTTCCACCTGCTCACCGAAAATACGTCCGGCTACGACCTGACGGATTGCTGCGGTGCCGTCACCTTCAAGCGTATACACCTGATTGCTGTTAACACCGCCAACAAAGGAGCCCCGGGGGATCAGGATGGTCGGATCCTGTTGGGGAAATTTGAAGTGTGCCGTCGCATACATACCTGCCTTAAGCTCAGAAGCCGCGCTGTTATCCACGGTGATTTCTACCGGATAGTTTAGCGTATTGTCTGCTTTGGCAGCGATAAAGCTGACCGTACCATTGAATTCCTTATCGGGGAAAACGCTGCTTACGATGGTAACTTTATCACCAACCTTCAGATTCACCACCTGGGTTTCGTTGGCCGTTACTTTCAGCTTCAGCTGCGATAGGTCTACGATTTCAAAAAGGTCAGTACCGGGCGATAAGTATGCACCTACTTCGATGTCACGGCGATTGATGATACCGTTGATCGGCGATTTGATATTTGCATCCTGTACACGGCGGTTGGCCTGTTGCAACCTGACTTCTGCGTTGCGCAGTTGTAATTCGATTTCATCCAATTGTGCACGGGTTACGCCACCGGTTTCAAAAGAACTTTTGTAACGTCCATAATCCGTCTTCAACTTTTGAAGTGCATCTTCAGCCGCTTGTTTGTCCAGATTGATGATCTCCGGATCAACCAATGCCAGCACCTGACCTCTGGTGACACGGGATCCTTCTTTCACCTGAATACGTGTAACGCGACCGCTGACTTCCGATTTAAGAAGCAGATCCTGATTTGCTGCAAAGTTACCATTAGCCGAAAAATCAAGCACCAGGGGTTGGCGGCTCACCTTGGCAGCTTTCACTACGATGGCTCCGCCCGTCTGAGCTACTACAGCGGTCTTTGCTTCATTTTCCGCCTTATTTTTGCTTAATACCCATCCGATAAGGGCCAATACCCCTAAGACAACGACGATGGTAATGATGATTCGTTTCATTCGTAAATAATTTGTTTTTTTAGTGCCTCATGGAACCTGCATTTTCATCGCCTTTTGCGCCTAGCGCTGACATAGCAGGTTTCATTTGTATAAATTGATGATGATATTTATTCGTTTATTAAAGATTTGATTTGTCCGTTTGATTTTTTCAACTGTATCTCGGCTATTTTGTAGTTTAACAACGCCTGCGTGTAGCTGTTCTGAGCCTGCGTGAGCGCATTTTCAGTATCAAGCAAGTCGGTCAATGCCGCCAAACCGTTGTTGTAGTTGTTTTGTGTACTTTCATACACCTCCTGTGCCAGCTGCATGTTTTCCCGTTGCGAACGGATGGTGTTTAACGCATTCTTCAATTGTATCTTTGCATTTTCGTTTGCCAGATTAAGTGATTGCTTCATGTTAAACAAATCCTGTTCAGCTTTCAGGTAATCAACTTTGGCTTTCCCCATACGTGCACGCGTTGCAAAACCATTGAATATTGGTATGCGTAGATTCAATCCCACAACAGCAGCGCCGAAAGTCGCTGCAATGGGACTTTCTGAATTCTTGTACAAATATCCGAACTTATCTGTCATCGTTGTATAGTTATAATTACTAACCAAAGACAACGTAGGAAAATATTCAGCTTTATTTGCCTTATACTGTAAATCCAACAATTCCAATTGTTTATTCAGCAATTGCAATTCGATCAGACGGTCCAAGCGGCTACTGTCTTCTGCAAAGTCTCCTAATTTTGGAACTTCTTTCAGTTCTTCTTCTGCCAGTGTTATTTGTGTTTCAATGGGCATACCCATCGAAAATTTCAATTGATTTTCCAGAAGGGATACACCGTTGATTAATTCCTCCCGCTGATTTTCGAGATTCGTAATGTTTACCTTGATACGGTCTACATCTATCTTTTTTGCCAATCCATTTTGATATTGATTGGAGACAATCTCATTGATTACGCGGATATTTTTAAGATTGGTATCTATGACGCTCAACTGTTCGCGGTTTACCAGAATCTGATAATAATTGGATGCTACGGTTTCGATAACCTGCTCTTCCGTCATGTTGGCAGCTAAACGATAATAATCACTCGTCGCCTGAGCGGCCTTCAGCCCCGTAAACACCTGTTGATTAAAAACCTGTTGACTTAATTGAGCTCCGAATCTCGAATCCCACGGCTGACCGATGGTTACGGATTGTCCCGCAAACACCAACTTACCGATTACTGGGTTGTAATTCAATGCTGCCGAACCCTCGACCTGGGGAAGAGCATTCGCCCTGACTTCGGCCACCTGATGTTTTCCTCCCTCTACATCGAGGTATGCTTTTTTGATGGATTCATTATTTTCCAACGCATATTGCAATGCTTTCTTTAAGGTAAGTGGTTCCTGAGCCGATGCGGCATGGATGCCCCATAAACCAACGATAGCCACCGTTAGGATTTTCCGTATATTCATGTTCAATATATTCATATGATGTTGTTTCAAACTATCTTTTAATGCCATTGATAAAGATGGCAGCGGCTTGTTTCTGTTTTTCAATGATTGCCAGCAATTCATCGCGATCGATCAACGCATGTGGAACGGCCCGATCGCAAAACATCGCAAGTCCCCGTATCATGGCAATGTACAATTCTGACGTAGATGTAACATCAAATGTTACAAGCTCTCCATTATCGATTCCCTTTCTGAATATTTTTGAAATCACCTCCACTTCACGGCGAAACATCTTATCTGAAAGCTGCACCCACTTTTCATCGCTTATGTTCATTTCTTGTAAGTTGAGGACGAGCATGTAATATTTTTCAAAATATTCCTTTTTTATATCCAGCATGCGGACAAGCAAGCTCAGCGTATCCGTAATGGTATCCAACGCGTGGTTGATGGTTACATCGCTTTCTTCTAAGATCTGGTAAACGATTGCTTCTATCAATGAAAACTTATCCGGAAAATAGTAATACAAATTTGCCTTCGATAACTTTAAATCATCTGCGATTTCACTCATCGTTGTCTTTGCGATACCGAAATGGGAAAACCGCCTCAACGCTGCACCAATAATCTGATCCCTTTTATCATCCACCATGCTGTTTTTACCTTTCTACCATTTGACTATTTTCAAAAATTAGTCAAAAGTAAAAGTTCATCTGCACTTCACCAAAAAAATCATGCCTAAGACTAATTATCGAATCAGGTTATGACACAATATTTACAAACCCAACAAGGGGACAAAGAAAAACAAGGGCTGTGACAACCTTATGGCAGGGTTACCGGGCAAATGTCAGTTCATTTTGAAATACTTTTGCGTATTTGCGTTTATCCAACTTGTATAGCCTCGCTGCGCGATAGGAAACACCTCGCTGAAATTCAGGCAATTCTTTTAAGATATTATAATTGAGCATCTTCTTTCGGAAGTTGCGCTTATCTAATTTCCGCCCCCATATGGCCTCGTACAGTTGCTGCAACTGGGTAAGTGTAAACTTCTCAGGCAATAATTCAAAGGCAATCGGGCTGTAACTTATTTTGCGTCTAACTTTCGAAATACTTTTATCAATGATATGCCGGTGGTCAAATGCCAGTTCAGGTAAGTTATTCAGGGGATGCCAAACTGCCTGGCGGGCATAGTCGGTAATGGGTTCTGGCTGACTTTTTAGATCATCCAACCGCAACAAGGCATAATAAGCCACCGTGATAATGCGGCCCTGTGGATGTCGTTTTAAATCACCAAACGTATACAATTGTTCCATGTAGATTCCTCTTAATCCCGTGTGTTCATATAATATGCGTTTAACCGCATCGTCTATGGTTTCATTGTGCTCCACAAAGAAACCGGGAAGCGCCCACCATCCTTTAAACGGGTATTCGTTCCGCTCAATAAGCAACAGCTTCAGTTCGCCTTCATGAAAACCGAAGATCACGCAGTCGGTGGTAAACGTGGATTGTAAGTGTGGTAAATTTGATTGCAATGTGCTGGCTATTTGTTCCCTAATTGATTTTAATTTGTTAAATTTGCTCACTTAAACCATTCAAGTTGAAAAAATAAATCTTGAAAAAATTTAATAGTGTAGCAAATACACACTATATTCGTGCTGCTAATTTACAAAAGATTATTAAAAAAGTGCAAAGCATATCAAAAGTAGGAATATTTACTTCTGGCGGAGACGCACCCGGCATGAATGCCTGCATCCGGGCGGCAGTACGTACAGCATTGCATGCCGGCAAATCAGTGACGGGCATCTACCAGGGTTATCAGGGGATGATTGATGCCAACTTCCAGGAAATGAACAGCCGATCAGTGAGCAACATCATCCAGCTGGGAGGTACCATTCTCAAAACGGCAAGGTGTGATGTATTCCGTACACCCGAAGGCCGGAAGCAAGCCTACCACAACCTAAAAAAGGCGGGTATAGACGGGCTGATAGCCATAGGTGGAGACGGGACCTTTACGGGGGCGGAAATCCTTTCACGGGAATACGATATTCCAATTATCTGCATACCGGGCACAATTGATAACGATTTATATGGCTCCGACTTCACGCTGGGCTACGATACTGCTACGAACACAGTGATTGAGGCGATTGATAAAATACGGGATACGGCAGCCTCCCATGATCGGCTCTTTTTCGTGGAGGTAATGGGTCGGGATTCGGGCTGTATTGCCTTGAATGCGGGCATTGCGGGCGGTGCTGAAGCAATCCTACTACCCGAAAAATCAACCGCCATCGAAAAACTCTGCACCCAACTGGAAAGTGCCGCGAAAAGTAAAAAATCGTCTACCATCGTCATCGTAGCCGAAGGAGAAGAAAACGGAGGAGCATATAATGTAGCCAAGGAAGTAAAATCAAGGTTTAATTTTTACGACACCAAAGTAACCATTCTGGGGCATTTGCAGCGCGGAGGTTCACCCAGCAGCTTCGACCGCGTATTGGCCAGTAGGCTCGGATTTGCCGCGGTAAGGCACCTGCTAGCCGGAGAAACCCGGGTGATGGTAGGACTGTGTGGCAATGAAATTAAAACCACACCGCTTGAAGAGGTACTGAATAAAAAGGTATACAAGCTAAGTGAAGATATGCTTGAAATGATGGATGTATTGTCAATATGATCGCAGTGGTATTCAGCGGTTCAAGATTCTCTGACTGGCGGTTGGCAGATAAAGGAAAAATCGTCACCGGCTTCCGGATGATGGGAATCAATCCCTACCTCCATGACGAGCGTTTTATTCTCCAACTGCTCAACAAAAGCAACAACCTGATCAATTATGCAGAACAGATCAGGCGGATTTATTTTTTCGGGGCAGGATCTTCTTCACCGGAACGCAAAGATAAAATAGCAGCCGTATTAAAGCAGTTTTTCATCCATGCGAAGGTAACTGTGGATCACGATGTAAAAGCATCCGCGCTCTCCACCTTAGGCGATGAAAAAGGACTGATCGGCATCTTGGGCAGTGGGTCCAATGCGGCCTATTTCAACGGCAAACGAACGGCTGACAATAACTTTGGGCTTGGCTACATCCTAGCCGACGAAGGATCCGCTAACTGGATTGGACGCATGCTGCTGAAAAGCTTTCTTAATGAGACCATGCCCGACGATCTCCGGGAAAAGTTTGTAGAGCGATATCCGCTTGACCGGAAAATCATTCTGGACAAAGTATATAATCAGGCCAACCCTACCCTCTTTCTGACCTCATTTGCCGATTTTGTCATGGAAAACCACAAACATCGGTTCATCAAAAAGATCATTCATCGGGGCTTTAAGCTATATATAGAAACCTATCTCCTACCCTTAATCAAACAACACCCTAATATGGCTGTTAACTTTACAGGAAGCGTAGCAGCAGGTTACGAAGAATGGCTGCGGGAGGTTGCGCATGAATACGATATTACAATCGGTGCGGTCATCCGTGAACCGATTCATAATTTAATGAAATACTATTTAAATAAAAATTAATATAAAATGAAAATTGGAATCAATGGATTCGGCCGCATAGGCCGTCTGGCATTCAGGGCAGCAGTAAATCGCCCGGGTGTTGAAATTGTTGGAATCAACGACCTCGTAGACCCGGATTACATGGCGTACATGCTGAAATATGACTCAACTCACGGAAAATTCGATGGTACCGTCGAAGCAAAAGATGGTAACCTTATCGTCAATGGTAAGACGATCCGCGTGACGGCTGAAAAAGATCCGTCAAATCTAAAGTGGAATGAAGTAGGTGCCGAAGTGATCATCGAATCTACCGGCTTATTCCTAACGAAGGAATCGGCTCAGAAACATATAGACGCGGGGGCCAAAAAAGTTGTCATGTCTGCGCCTGCAAAAGACGATACGCCTACGTTTGTGATGGGTGTGAACCACAAACAACTGAAACCTGAGCAAACAATCGTATCCAATGCTTCGTGTACTACCAACTGTCTAGCTCCGCTCGCCAAAGTACTTAACGACAAATTTGGCATTATCGAAGGATTGATGAGCACTATCCACGCGGTTACGGCGACACAGAAAACAGTAGATGGCCCGTCTGTGAAAGACTGGCGGGGTGGACGAGGTGCTTACCAAAATATCATCCCTTCATCCACAGGTGCTGCAAAGGCCGTCGGATTGGTATTACCAGAATTAAAAGGCAAATTGACAGGTATGTCTTTCCGCGTACCTGTGCCCGACGTATCTGTGGTTGATCTTACCGCTCGGTTGGAAAAACCCGCTACTTATGAAGAAATCAAGCAAGCATTCAAAGAAGCTTCCGAAGGTGAACTGAAAGGCATTCTCGGTTATACTGAAGATGATGTTGTATCGGAAGATTTCCGCGGAGACGCGCGTACTTCGATTTTCGACGCCAAAGCGGGAATTTCACTGAATGACAACTTTGTCAAGGTTGTGTCCTGGTACGATAACGAATGGGGTTACTCCAATAAGTTGGTTGACCTCGTTGAATTGGCAGGCAAAATCTAATCATATTTGCCAATAGACTGCTAACAAAGAAAGGCTGTTTCAAAATAACGAAACAGCCTTTTATCTTCAGCCCTGATGTACTGATATAAATCCACCCATGCCTGAGTTACTGGGGCACAGATCCCAACACTCACTCAATGGGCAGGTTATGGAGTTTGAGGAACGATAACTTGTCCCAATAGCCACGCTGGAACACGATCTTACCACCCTGTACCTGAAAAAAACCGCAACCACGCAAACCCAGAGGATCTCTCCATTCCAATATCGCCCATTCCCCATCCTCGAATAGGTAACTACAGTTACCACTCCTATATTTGCTTTTGGAATCAAATGACTAAAAAGTGAAAAGAAACATCTGGTTATTCGGATCAATCATCGGGGGTATCCTGTGTACCAATATGATCGTCATGGTCAACATGATGTACAGTGACACCCACTTCAAGGGGAATGACGTTGTTGGCTATGCGGCAATGATCATCCTGTTTTCGCTTATTTTCTTCGGTGTTAAGAACCACCGGGACAAACAGCTTCGGGGATATATCTCATTCGGCAAAGCTTTCAAAATGGGGAGCCTCATTGCATTGGTGGGAGCAACTTTATATGTTGTAGTCTGGTTGTTCTATTATTACCTCTTTGTCCCCGACTTTATCGATGTGTACACCGACTATGTCCTCACGACCTGTGCGCCAGAAGATATCGAGACCAAGACCGCCCAAATGGCTGACTTCAAAGAAATGTACAAAAATCCGCTGTTTGTCATCCTGATTACCTATTCAGAAGTATTGCCCGTCGGATTAGTTGTTGCTCTTGTGAGTGCGTTGCTGTTGAAAAGGAAGCAGTTTGAAAAATCGTTGTCTTAAATTTCATCGCCCATCGTCTTCTTTATCAAAAGAACTCCGATGGTTTTGTTACGGCAAAGATCCCGACGATACCAATGGAACAAAATAAAATTCCCGGAGCCTATTTAGACCCGGGAATTCATGCATCATGCATTCTCAAAAAATAGCGGGCTATTATTTGTTCTTTGCCGCCGTCACCGCATTGCGGATGTCCTGTGCCAAGGCTTTTACCTTTTGTAGCCCGGTGCGTACACGGGTACCGGCAGCATTGTTTCCTTTCTCGTAGAACTTAACCGCGTCATCCTCGATGGAAGCGATCAATGATTTCAATTCGTTGTACTTTTCCATTTAATAAAATTTAACAGTTGATGATTGATCTTATAACGTGATTATCGTGGTTTTATTTCAACGTATGCAGAATTACACTACCCTCGCAGTGTTTGGCTGTCGGATGAACGTCATAACGATAGACATGTCCGCAAATCAACAGGTCAATTTTTCTCTTATTGAAAGAGGTGTTGAACCATGTCTACCAGTACAATAAAATACACGATGTTCCGCATAGAAAGAAATAGTAACCGTTGCCGGAGATTCTCGAATCTATACGATTACCGCCAAAGCATGATGCCGTCACCGGCCTCATGCTTGTCTTCCCCTACTGGAATGACAGGAATAACTCCTTCGCTATTGGGCGCAAGAGGGTCTACGTTGTACACCTTACCATCGGCTGGAATAATCTTCAGTTCCCAGATGGCTCCAAACGGACCCGTGCGCCGATAGTCCGTTCCTACTAACAGGTATTTGCCATTTTGCGAAAATACTGCCATGTTTTCCTGGAAATTGCTTTCGGTTACCTGCGTGAGGTTGTCACCATCGATATCCATCACATAAATATGTTTGTCGATGCGCACGGCGAGCCGCTGACCATCCTGGCTGGGATGGATTGCACCCCAACTCTCATAATTCATTTCCTTGACGAGTGTCGCCTGGGTATAGGGAGGCGAGGCTTTGAGGATGTGCTTGCCATGGGTAAACAGCAAGGTATTGCCCAGTAACCATTCTACCGCATCGTTTTGGTCAAAGGGCTCGTTGTTGATGGCTTCGATATGCACCACCGGTTTGCCTTCGATGTCCAGCACGATAATTCCCTCGTCAAACGTGGGTGGAATGGCGATCAAGGTATTATCCGGTGACAATTTACCATAATTGTATTTACTGCCGCCATTGGGTGGATAAAAGGTAAACTGGCTGACAATGCTGCCATCGATGGTATTACTGAGCGTATAGAGGGAGGCATCGTAGTTTCCCTGGATATCGCCAGACGTGAGGCGTAGCTTGCCATCGCGGCTTACGTCAAAGCCATTTCCCCGTACATCGTCGTTGATGAATACGCTTTTCTGGCCGGTCTTCACGTTAACGGCCAGCACGCCCTCGTCTACCCAGTCGTACAGCAACGTACCTTCCAAGTCGGCAGGCAACGGTGTGCCATTACCGCCATCGGGTCCGGGTGTATCGTCCTTGCCGCACGACGATAGCAATAGGACCACCGCGCAGGCGAATTTAGCTAGGGATCGGATGTCATAAATCATATAGACAAAGATCGGTCTCCGCGTCGGGCCGGTCAATAGTAGAAAACCGCTATTTTACAAGCATATTTTCTTCTGTTTCCGTAGAATAACCATCATCCGGCTGTAGGCCTCAGTATTCGGGTGCTTGCCGCGGGTCGATACGCGGTAGGCTTTCAAGGCGGCATAGTTGCCACCCGTTCCGGCTTCGGGGCATCGTCTAATCGGGTTTTAATTGCTATTTTTTCTTTTGTCATGGGGTTCAGAGGACCAAAAGGACTTTCGGCGGAACTGTAATTGATATGCAGATTTTTTCCGCCGTTTTTATATTCGGCGGGTGTCATCCCCTCGATATTCACGAATAGATCGTGTAGCCGGCTTGTGCTTGAAAGTCCGGTTTCAAAAGCTGTATCAAATAGCGTTGCCCGCTCTTCTTTAAGAATTCTCTTTGCATGTTCCACGCTGATGTATTGCAAAAATCGCTTTGGACTTGTTCCCGCCCATTCTGTAAATAGGCGTTTGAAGTGCGATGGACTGACGTGTATTTTCTCCGCCACCTCGTCTATATTGGGTTGAGATCTGAAATTTCCCCTGATGTAATCAATTGCTTTGGCAATTCGACTGTAATTGATATCCGCTTGTATTTCCATAACCAAATAAAAATCTGATACTGCAAATGTCCAAAGTACTCCTCAGTAATAAAATCTGAAATGTGCTATTTTACATAGCTACGAAAGGTTCCAACGTCGTACCGGAAGTGGTATTGCACCCGTTGATGTTGCAAGCGGAATGCAGTCCAACGTTTACCCGATGGGCAGGTTATGGAGCCGGAGGGACGATCGCTTGTCCCGGTAACCATGCTGGAATACGATCCTACTGTCCTGCACCTGGAAAAAAGCCGCAGCCGCGTAAGCCGAGGGGATCTTTTGAATCCGTTCCCTGCATAGCGCCGGAACGCTTCTCTTGATTCTCCTTTGGCTGCAAGTTTCAGAAAGTCCTGTGCGATTTCTTTCTTTGTCATAAGCTCATTTTTTATTGAAGATTCAACTGCCACGAAACACCGAATCGGTCTTCGACCCAACCGAATTTTTGACTGAAACCGTAGTTGTCCAGTGGCATATAGATTTTTCCATTTTCAGACAGTTCATGGAATAGTTTGTCGAGCTCACCGGCGGTCCGGCACTCAACATACAGCGAAATGGCCGGCGAAAATGTCCATTCGTGTTTTACGTAACTATCACTGCAAATAAACGGCTTCCCGTTCAGTTCGAACCTGGCGATCATGATCGAGCCCTCTTTTGCGGGGCCGCCTTTTCCGTGGCGTTTTACCTCGGTAATTTTGGAGCTGCCAAATAACCTGACGTAAAAATTCATTGCCTCTTCGGCATTGCTTTCCTGAAAGGTCAGGAAGGTCGTGATCTGATTTTCCATGTTAACTTCATCATTTTTGTTGCGTATGGGGAAATTTATCGCGTACCAAGTTAAGTTCGATACCGAATTCCAGCCAGGCTTTCAACCCGTCCAGCACGGTTGTAAATCCGCCGGTGTTATCTTTGATTGCCTGGATCAGGTCATCGCCCGTCTGATCGAAGCCATAATTTTTGATGACCATATAGGTGGTATCATCCGTTAAAGCCGTAAACTCAAAATCAACCGTTGTCACGGGTGCATTGTCCCATTCGATGGAAATCCGCTGGTTGGGTACGACCTCCTTTACCCGCACTTCACTGGAAACGTTGTACATTTCCCATTCCCACGTGATGGTCTTGCCTGCTTCCAGTTTCCCGCTGGATTTGGTAAACCAGAATCTGGTGGTAACGGAGGGATCAATGAAGGCCTGGAAAACCGTCGCCACCGGCTTCCGGATCATCATCTGGCATTCGACTGTTGCTGATTGTATCCTTTCCATGTTTTCTATTTTTTGTCTTGTCGATCAATTTGTTTCGGTATCTTAGAGCAGCGATTCCATTTCGGCCAGTGCCACCGTCCATCTCATAGCAAGTTGTCTTCGGTTCTTACCAAAAATTCAGGCAGCATGTTCCCGATAATTTCGGTCCAGCCCCCGTTGAAGCTCTTCCATGCAAAATCCGGGCTGTCCTGCGGGAAGGTCTCCAAGCCGTGATGGGTGAGTTTCAGTTTGGTATTGTTTCCCATTTCGGTAAGCTCGAAGGTCACCAATGAATAGCCGGGATACCCCTCATATTGCCAGCTGTATTGCAGTTTCTTCTGCGGAATGACTTCGGTGATGGTACACAGGTGTATGTACTGCGCGCCCTTGTGTCCCTGGCCGGGGAACGAGAAACGGAAGCCCACTTCGGGTTTGAAATCATCCAGGTCAAAATACCATTGCTTCA
>Ga0180223_1000587_pt1 | contig 42698 bp, 37 predicted proteins | sample eDN5th30CKraftOP_FD_151337 | JGI IMG/M metagenome (GOLD analysis project Ga0180223, IMG submission 151337) | Enriched Organic Plus compost microbial communities from Emeryville, California, USA - eDNA 5th pass 30_C Kraft OP (version 2) (version 2) ... | reverse complement strand
GGGCGGGTCACGACGTTCGACTACGACCCGGCGTCGCGTGCGCTGGTCGGCACCCGGACGAGCTCGCCCGAGCGAGCGACGGTGACGAGCTCGCTCAGGTACGACGCGGCCGGTCGGGTCATCGCGCGCACCGATGCCAACGGCGTCACCGTCCGCACCGGGTACTGGGCTGACGGGTCGCGCCGTGAGCACACGACCGAGACCGGATCGAGCACGTACTACTGGGACGGCGACCGACTCATCAATGAGATCCACCGTGCGTCGGCTGACCGCGCAGGCACTGCGAGCTACCTCATCGGCACGACCCGGCACGCCCGGAGCGTCCGCACCGACGGCGACCCGGCGACGATCAGCTACTACGGCATCGACCGACACGGCAGCATCACCGACCTCACCGATCAGACCGGCACGGTCACGACGAGGTACGCGTACACCGACTACGGCCTGGCCTCGATCGACGGCGACGGGTCGACGCCGCTGCCGGCCGGCATCGGCGAGCTCGGCTACAACCCCTTCCAGTACTCCGGCGAATACACCTACCGGGACGGGATGCAGGCGCTCGGACTTCGCACGTACGACCCGCTGCACGCGCGATTCCTCGAACGTGACGACGCCCCGCTCAAGAACCGGTACGCGTACGTCGACCTCAACCCGATCACGAAGGTCGATCCCACCGGGCGCTGGGGAGAAGGCGACAGAACCAACGCGTTCCTCGCCACCTTCGGAATGTTCGTCGCCATCGCCGGCGCCGCACTCATGCTCACGACACCGGGGGTGCTCTTCACCCCGATGGGGTGGATCGGCGTCGGCATCGCCATCGGCGACGCGGTGCTCACCACCCTGCAGGTCATCGAGGGCGCCAAAGACATCGAATTCACCGACCAGGAGGCGCTCGCCACCGCCACCCGCGTGTTCTTCGCTGCGAGCCTCATCGCCGGTGTCGCCGGCGTCGCTGGAGCGCTCGCCACACGGGGCCCAGCCAAACTCACGAAGGGCTGCATGGAACTCATGGACGCCGTGTGTCTGCGGGGGAACGCCGACGAGACCGTCACCTTGCTGCAAGCGCAAGCGAAGGCGCAGACGAAAGCGCATGTGAAAGCGTCGAAGGACCGAATGGATGACCCCGATTTCCTCGCCGAGAACCTCCACACCATCAACGGCTGGCGAGTGTCACTGCAGAGCTCCAAGTTCGAGAAGCTTCCCTCGATGGTCCAGGGGCTCAGCAGGAACCTCACGGCTGAGATCAAAGGGGTGACTGGCATGCTCGTCGACGCGCGAGCTGCGTCGGTGAAGGCGTTGGACGACGCGTACCAGTACTCGACCGCGGAAGGGATGAACATCAGCCTGCTCGCCTCGGAGAAATCGATCAGGGGGATGGTGGAGGCCGCTGCCAAGGAGCTCGCGGTTCTCGAACGGCGGCTCAACTCGGAGCTCTGGGAGGGTGTCGAGGGGGCCTCCACAGCGGCAGGACAGCTCAAGGGCGTCAGCGAGGACCTCTGGCGTCTCCTCGCTCGGAAACGCGGTTCGGCACTCGAGGATTCCGAATCTATCGAGGTTGTCTCCGACTCCCTCGAAGACATCTCGCTGGGCTTCTGACCGAGCCGCGCACTCAGTCGCTCTGCAGCAGGATCCCGTCGGCGATCGCGCGCTTCCGCAGCGCGACCTTCGTCCCCACGTCGTACCCGGCCACTCGGTACTTCTCGCGGATCCGCTTGAGATAGCTCTTCGCGGTCTCCTCAGAGATGCCGAGCTGGAACGCGACGGCCTTCACCGGCTGGCCCGCGCCGTAGAGCGCCATCACCCGGCGCTCCTGCGCCGAGAGCTTCGGCGCGAGACCATCCTCGATGAGCGTGGCCTGCAGCTCCGCCGTGAGGAACGACTCACCGAGCTTCGCGGCTCGGATCGCCTCGACGATCGTCTCGACCGGCTCGGATTTCGGCAGGTAGCCGAGCGCGCCCGCACTCAGCGCCTCGCGCACCACCGCCGGCTCCGAGTAGGTGCTGATCAGCATGGTCTGCACGCCGGCCGATTTCAGCATCGACAGCTTCAACGAGACGGGGATGTTGTCCTTCAGATCCAGGTCGAGCAGGACCACGTCGACCGGGAACGCGGGATGCGCGAGCAGCTCGGACCAGGACGGCACAGCGGTCACCACGTCGATGTCTGGGGCGGCGCTGCGAAGCCACTCGCTGAGTGCTCCGAGGAGCATGCGGTGATCGTCGACGATCGCCAGACGGATGGGGGCAGCGGTGGAATCGGGCATTCAGGTTCCCCTCGTGCGGAGACTGCGCTCCAGCATGGTGGTGGTCGGACGCGGCGGGTGGTCGGTCCGACAGAGGATATCGATACGCAGGTGCTCCGGGCCGGCGCTCGTGCGGTGGGTTCCCACACTCTCGAGCGCATCCCACATCGCAGGGTCGAGGTGACGCGCAGCGACCCCGGAGACCGCGATCGAGATGGCGAGGTCGGCCAGCGGGTCGTGGCGCGTCGCACGATCAACCGGGCCGCCGAGCTCACTGAAGCCGACGGTCGCCTGCGCCGGTTCACGCCGTGACCGCTCGCCCACGATCAGCCAGAGCGCGAACAGCAGGCCCTCGCGCTGCGACGGAGCCAGCTTGCCGGCGAACCCGTTCGGATCGGTGACATCCACCCGGCCCGACAGATACGCCGACTCGGCGACCGCGTGTCGCAACCACGTGTCGGTGCGCCCCTCGATCAGCCGGATGCGCAGACGCGCGGCGAGCCGGCCGGCCAACTCCGCCTTGTCGGGCGGCAGCGGGATGGCCACGCGCCCGGCGCCGACATCCTCGAGCAACGCCTCAGCGTCGTAGTCCAGCTGCGCGAGCTCCTCCGAGGCGCGCATGCCGACCGCCGAGCGCGGGGTCGCGACTGTGGACTGCACGAGAGACAGGTCGACCTCGCGACGGGCCACACGGCGGAAGCCGCGCACCGTCGTGACCGTGAGCACCACCGGCAGCAACGCCGCCCCCGCGACCGCGAGGCCGAGGACCACGTTCCGGTCGGCACTCGGCAGCTGCAGCACGGCCTCGCCGGCCAGCACGGCCGCGAGCGCCGACGCCGCGGCGAGCGGCGCCGTCGTGCCGCGCAACGCCGCGACCGGCATGAGCAGCATGGCGGCGGCCGGTGCCGCCGTAGGGGTCACGCCGACATGCAGCAGACCGGCGGTTGCGACGACATCGAGGCCGACCGGAACCGCGAGCGCGACCACGATCACCGCGAACAGCCAGTCGGGCACGCGCAGCGACAGCGCCGCGATCGCCGCCGCGCCGCCGGCGGCGACGACCACGAGCGCGATCCACGCGGGCCATGCGCCCGGCCCGGGCGGGAAGTACGGGGCGATGGCGATCGCGTGCACCAGGTGCGCGACGACGAGGATACCGGCGGCGACGGCCGCGCCGAGCGCGAGCCGGGTGCCGCCGTGACTGCCATATGCGTCGACCGCGGCTCGCGCTGATCGAGCCGGCCGCCGGAAGCTCCGATCGCGACCCGCGGTGACCGTCGCCTCGTCGAATCCACCCGTCATGGCTTCGGCACCTCGAGCATCACGGTCGTCCCGGCACCGGGCGACGAGAACACGCGCGCTCGTCCGCCCACCGACGTCAGCCGACCGACGACGGATTCCGCGAAGCCCAGGCGAGCGCCGTCGACGTGGGCCGGCTCGAAGCCGGTTCCGGCGTCCGAGACCATGGCCCGCACGGTCTGCTCGTCATCGGTCACGGTCACGTCGGCTTCAGTGACCCCGGAGTGGCGACGCACGTTCTCCAGACACTCGCCGAGCGCGCCGAGGAGGGCGTCGAGGGTGTCGCGCGGCAGGACGAGCTGGCCGGCTCCGTGCCAGCTCACGTCGAGACCCATCCTCGCGAAACGCTGCCGAACCGACTCGAACGTGGTCCCGAGTGTGTCGTCGTCGCGCTCGGGCGAGAACATCGAGCTCGCGCCGCTGTCGAGCGGCGCACCGAGCCGCAAGAGCCGCAGCAGCCTCGCGTCGTCGCCGGCCTGCTGCCGGAGCGCGCCGGGACCCACGCCGACCCCGGAGTGCGCGAGCAGACTGAGCGTGGCGAGCACGGTGTCGTGCAGGACACGGGCGTCCTGGCGCTGCTGCGCCTCGAGCTCGCTTGCGAGCCGCTCAGCCTCGTGCGCTCGGCCGACCTCGGCGATGCGCTCAGCGGTCCGGGCGATCGCCCGGTCGATCCAGACGCCCATGGCTCCGCAGGCCAGCCAGCCGGCGACCGCCGCCAGGATCGGCGCACCGACCGGCGCCCCGGTCAGCGCCAGCACGCAGAGCGGCACGACGATCGAGATGGCGAACGTGACCGCGAGGGCGATGCCGTGGCGGCGCACGATGACGGGAATCGCCGTGGACGCGGCCGCGACGCCCGCGATCGATGAGATCGCGGCGAGTGCGACCGGGTCGGCTCCGCCCTCTGCGCCGATGAGCGCGATCGCCGCGATGGCCGAGAGCACGGCGGCGCCGCCGAGCACCACCGACCCGCGTTGGGTCGCGAGGAAGACGAAGGCCCCCACGGCGGCGACGGCGGCCGCAGCGCCGAGCAGCACCACGCCCGAGAGCGTGCCGGGAACGAGAAGGCAGGCGAGCGCGGCGGCCACGCCGGTGAGCCCGGTGACCCGTGAGACGCGCCGGAGCAACCGGTCGCGTTCCTTGTGGATGCGCTTCATACACCCCCTCGTCGCGCGGTGAAGGAAGGCGCCGTCGCGGACCGTCCTTGGACTGAGCGTACAACCTCGCCGCGCGCAAGCGGAGAATCGCATCCGCCCGTCACGCGGCGAACAGGCTGCGCAGCGCGTCGCCGACCGCCGCATCCTCGATGAGGAAGGCGTCGTGGCCGAACTCCGAGGAGACCACGACCGGTGTGTCGCCGTGCACGCTCCGCGGGAGGAGGGCCGCGATCTCCTGCTGCCCGGCGAGCGGGAAGTAGCGGTCGCTGTCGATGCCGAGGACGAGGCTCTTGGCCCGCACACCGCGCAGGGCGCTCGCGATTCCGCCGCGGCCTCGTCCGACGTCGTGCGAGTTCATGGCCTCGGTCAGCACGAGGTAGCTGTTGGCGTCGAACCGCCGGGTGAAGCGATTGCCGTGGAAGTCGAGGTAGGACTCGACAGCGAAGCGTCCGCCGTCGCCGAGCGGGTCGATGCTCGACTGCCAGCTCCGCGCGAAACGCTCGTCGAGCTCGCCGGCGGTCCGGTAGTTCAGCATCGCGAGGCGGCGCGCGAGCGCGAGCCCGCGGCTCGGGCCGTCACCGTCGAGCGCGTCGTAGAACGCGCCGCCGCGGAACGCGGGGTCCAGCCGGATGGCCTCGAGCTGCATCGAGTTATGTGCGATCTGGTCGGCGGTCGTGGCCGCGGGCGCAGCGAGCACGGCGATGCGTTCGACCGCGTCGGGGGCCATGACGGCCCACTCGAGCACGTGCATCGCGCCCATCGACCCGCCCACCACGGCGGCGAAGCGCTCGATGCCGAGCTGTGCGGCGAATCGCCGCTGGGCCTCCACCTGGTCGCGGATGGTGATGAACGGGAAGCGTGGGCCCCACTCGACGCCGTCGGGTGCCACCGACGCGGGGCCGGTCGTGCCCTGGCAGCCGCCAAGCACGTTCGGAGCGATCACGAACCAGCGGTCGGTGTCGATCGCGCGTCCGGGGCCGACGATCCCGGGCCACCACCCCGCGGTCGGCTGACCCGGCCCCGCCGCACCGCGCACGTGCGCGTCCCCGGTGAGGGCGTGCAGGACGAGCACGGCGTTGTCGCGCGTGGGGGAGAGCTCGCCCCAGGTCTCGTAGGCCATGCGGACGTCGGGCAGGACCTGGCCCGATTCGAGCGGCAGATCGCCGATGCGCACGAAGCAGCGATCGCCGGCTGGATCACCCTCGCGCCACGCGCCGGTCGCCGGAGCACGGCCTGGAGGTGCCGGCATGGGCAGCACGGGCGCGCGGTGGGCCGGCTCCGCTTCCGCCATCCGCTGCCAGTCCATGCTTCGATTCTCGCCGACGTCGGCGGGTCGCCTCGCTTTGTTACACCGCTGCCCGGGTCAGGCGCCGCCTGGGCGGTCAGATGCCCCGCGAACGAGCGGATGCCTCGGAGCACCGTGGCTCCGAGGCATCCGCTCGCGTGGTGGCGTGGATCAGACCCGCGAAGCCTCCACCGCGGCGCGCGCGGCCGCGAGGCCGGCCGCGAGGTCGGCCTTGAGGTCGTCGATGTGCTCGATGCCCACCGAGAGCCGGACGAGGCCGGGCGTGACGCCGGTCGTGAGCTGCTGCTCGGGAGTGAGCTGCGAGTGCGTCGTCGAGGCGGGGTGGATGACGAGCGAGCGCACGTCTCCGATGTTCGCCAGGTGGCTGAACAGCTTCAGGTTGTCGACGAGCGCGCGGCCGGCGTCGACGCCGCCCTTCAGCTCGAACGACAGCACCGCGCCGACGCCCTTCGGGGCGTAGGTGTTCGCGGCCGAGTACCAGGGGCTCGAGGGCAGGCCCGAGTAGTTCACGTGCGCGATGTCGGGGTGGTTGTCGAGCCACTCCGCGATCTCCTGGGTGTTCTGCACGTGCCGCTCGATGCGCAGCGACAGCGTCTCGATGCCCTGCAGCAGCTGCCAGGCGTTGTTGGGCGAGATCGCGGAGCCGAGGTCGCGCAGCAGCTGCACGCGGGCCTTGATGATGTACGCCAGCCCGTCGCCGACCGCCGCGGTGTAGCTCGCCCCGTGGTACGAGGGGTCGGGCTCGGTGAGGCCGGGGAACGTGTCGACGTGCTTGGACCACTCGAACTTCCCGCCGTCGACGATCACACCACCGACCACGGTTCCGTGGCCGCCGAGGAACTTCGTCGCCGAGTGCAGCACGATGTCGGCGCCGTGCTCGAACGGGCGGATCAGGTACGGCGTCGCGATCGTGTTGTCGACGATCAGGGGGATGCCGTGCTCATGCGCGATGTCGGCGACGAGGGAGATGTCGAGCACATTGATCTTCGGGTTGCCGATGGTCTCGGCGAAGAAGAGCTTCGTGTTCGGGCGCACCGCGCGGCGCCACTCGTCGGCGTCGTCCTGGTTCTCGACGAACGTGGTCTCGATGCCGAGCTTCGCGAGCGTGTACTTGAACAGGTTGTAGGTGCCGCCGTAGATCGACGAGCTGGACACGATGTGGTCGCCGGCCTGGGCCAGGTTCAGCACCGCGAACGTCTCGGCCGCCTGACCGGACGCCACGAGCAGGGCACCGGTGCCCCCCTCGAGTGCCGCGAGGCGCTCTTCGACGACCGCCTGGGTCGGGTTCTGAATGCGGGTGTAGATGTTGCCGAACTCGGCGAGGGCGAACAGGTTCTTCGCGTGGTCGGCGTTGTCGAAGACGTAGGACGTCGTCTGGTAGATCGGGGTCGCGCGGGCCTTGGTCACCGGGTCGGGTGCGGCGCCCGAGTGCACCTGCTTCGTCTCGAAGCGCCAGTCGGCGGTGTGCTCGGTCATGGGGTCTCCTTCATGGTTCGCGTGCGGGCCGGCCGCATCATGCGCACCACCGTACGATCGGTCCGGCGCCCGGGCAATGGATGACGACACACGGCGTCACGCGGGGTCGCGGGGTCTGTCGCCCGGCCCCTGGGGCTTCGGCTCGGGCGTCGGCTCGGGCTTCGGCTGCGGTGGCAGGGCCTCGGGGGGCAGCACGATCGTCCCGGTGGGCGTCGCCGGGTCGGGCCGGAACAGCCACCGCGCGCGCGGCTCGACGAGTGGCCGGAACGCGCGGCGGACGGGCTTCAGGGAGAGCACGACCGAGATGCCGATGCAGAAGACGATCATCGCCGGAAGCACCCAGAACGGCTGCGCGCCGGCGAGCACGCCCGTCTCGCGCAGCGGGAACAGCACGAAGCTGTGCAAGAGATAGATGTACATGGTCGCCGCGCCGAACGGCGTGAACCAGTGCCGGCCGCGCGGCATGAGGATGAGGAACGCCACCGCGAGCACCATGGCGAGCCCGAGCAGGACCAGGCGGATGGCGCCGGACCACGGCTCGTCATACCCGATGGCGACGTACGACTCGTCGTACAGCATGAACCGGCGCAGGCGCAGATCCCGCCAGGTCTCGATCGCGATCGGCATGACGACGAGCAGCGCCGCGAACACGGCGATCGCGCCGGCTCGCCACCTCCAGACGATCGCCGGGGGGAGGGCGAGCCAGCGCCCGGTGATCTGCATCTGCCGGAGCTTCCAGCCGAAGACGAAGAACGCGAACATGCCGAAGGTGCGGCTCATGGCGAACGTCGAGTCGATCGCCTCGGTGTACCCGGCAGCGATCGAGATGATCACCGCGATCGTGAGCGGGAATCTCAGCAGCACGAGGTAGGGCAGCGCGATGCGCCACGCCGCGAGCGCGATCAGGAACCACAGCGTCCACGAGGCGGTCGAGTAGTCCAGGTTGAGGTCCCCGCCGAGCGCGAACCGGATCACGGTCCAGATCGTCTCGAAGATGACGTACGGGAACACGATGTCGGTGAGCACCTGGCGGATCGACCGCGCTGTGGGCGGCCCGGACTTCGCGAAGTAGCCCGCGACGGTGACGAACACCGCGACGTGGAACGAGTAGATGAACAGGTACACGCTGTACGCGGCGTTGTCTTCGCCGATGAGCGGGAGGATGCCGTGCCCGATGACCACGAGCGTGATCGCGATCCACCGTGCGTTGTCCCAGAGCGGGACCCGCTTTCGTAGGGTGGTCGCCGGGCGCGCGGTGTGCATCGGCCCATTCTCCCGTATCGGGGTGATCGGCCGACGGTGGTTGCGTTCGCGGCGTGGTGCGGTTCTGCCGAACCGCAGCACGCTGCGGTTCGGCAGAATGGGGCCATGGTGCAATGGCGTGCAGTGGTGACCGGGGCGAGCTCAGGGATCGGCGCGGCGACCGTCCGAGCGCTCCGAGCGGCGGGATGGGACGTGGTAGGCGTGGCCCGCCGCGAGGATCGGCTTCGCGCGCTCGCGGAGGAGACCGGGGCATCCGTCTTCGTGGCGGATGTCTCGAGCGAGCGCGATGTCGCCGCGCTCGCCGACCATCTGGCCGCGACCGGTCCGGTGCACGCGCTCGTCAACAACGCCGGCGGCGCGAAGGGGCTCGCGTCGGTCGAGGAGTCGCTCGCCGAGGACTGGGAATGGATGTTCCGGGTGAACGTGCTCGGCACCAAGCTCGTCACGAGCGCACTGCTGCCGCTGCTTCGCACGGGGGCCGAGGAGCGGGGCGTCGCGGACCTCGTGAACCTGACGTCGATCGCGGGGCACGTCGCGTACCTCGGGGGCGGCGGCTACAACGCGGCGAAGTTCGCCCAGCACGCGATGACCGAGGTGCTGCGGCTCGAGCTCTCCGGCGAGCCGATCCGCGTCGTCGAGGTGGCGCCCGGCATGGTGAAGACCGACGAGTTCGCCCTGGTGCGGTTCGGCGGTGACCGCGACCGTGCCGCCGAGGTCTACGCCGGGGTGTCCGAGCCGCTCGTGGCCGAGGACGTCGCCGACGTGATCGTCGACGCCGTGTCGAAGCCCACACACGTCGACCTCGATCTCATCGTGGTGAAACCCGTCGCGCAGTCGGCACCGCACCTCGTCGCGAAGGGGCCGCTCGCGGTGCGGGGAAGGCGCCGCCGGTGACGACCCGACCGCTGCGCGCCGCGCCGCGCCGCGATGCGTGGGAGCGCGTCACGGCCGTGCCGCTCGCGGCGCTGGGCGTGGCGTTCATCGTGGCGTACTCGGTGTTCGTGCTCGTGGTCGACGTGGACTCGTTCTGGCATACGCCGCTCATCGTGACGTTGCTGCTGAGCTGGGTGGTGTTCCTGGTCGACGTGATCGTGCGGATCGTGCTGACGCCCCGCGGCGACCGCTGGCGGTTCGTGTTCCGGCACCCGATCGACGTGCTCTCAGGGTTGGTGCCGCTGTTCCGCGCGCTCCGGGTGCTCGAGCTGCTGAACCAGATCCCGTACCTGCGCGGCCGCACGGGCGCCGCGGTGCGCACCCAGTTCGTGGTCTTCGCCGTGGCGTACGCACTCGCATTCATCTACTTCATCTCGCTCGCGACCCTGCAGGTCGAACGGGACGCGCCGGGCGCGAACATCACGACGTTCGGCGATGCGGTCTGGTGGGCGTTCGTCACCATCGCGACGGTCGGCTACGGCGACGAATATCCGGTGACGGCCGCAGGCCGGTTCTACGCCGTGCTGCTCATGATCGGCGGGGTCGCGATCGTGGGTACCGCGTCCGCGACCGTGATCTCGGTGATGAACGAGCGCATCGCGGCACTCCGGCATCATGACGGCGGGCACGGCGGTGGTCGTGCGGGTGATACGCCGCGCACGCCCGACGGCGATTAGCCTTGCTGGCATGAGTGTGCATCTGGCCGGCAGCGCCGAGCATGACGGTCGCAGCGCCGAGTACGAGGGGTTCATCGGGGAGGTCCTCGCGCGCGCCAGGGTCGCTGGGCGCGATCGGCCGCGCGTGGCGATCGTCACGGTCGGTCCCGACGCGGCCGGCCACGCCGCGCGGCTCGGCACCCGGCTCGGCGAGCTCGCGGGGGACCTCGCGCTCTCCGGGGCGGATGCCTCGACGGCGGGGTCTCTGCAGCTCGAGACGCGTGTGAGTGCCGTCGGTGAGCAGGAGCCGCTGCCGGCTGCGCCGTTCGCGGAGGTCGACGGCATCGTGGTGGGCGGTGGTCGAACTGCGGCGTATCGCGAGGCGCTCGAGCCGCACTTCGGCGAACTGCGGCGACAGGTGGCCGACGGGGTGCCGTATCTCGGCTGCTCCGCGGGCGCCATGGTCGCCGCCGAACGGGCGATCCTCGGTGGTTGGCGGGTGGGCGGCATCGCGGTCACTCCCGAGTCTGCATCGGACGACCTGGACGAGCTCGAGCTCGCCCCGGGCATCGGTCTGGTCGACGTGGCGATCGACGTGCACGCGGCGCAGTGGGGCACGGTGTCCCGGCTCATCGCCGCGGTCGAGGCCGGTGTCGTCGAGGGTGGTCTCGCCATCGACGAGCGGACGGCGCTCATCGTGGGCGACGGCGGCCTCGAGGTGGCCGGCGACGGCAGCGTGTGGCGTGTGCTCCCGGGTGAGTCCGGCGTCGTCGTGTCGACGATGGGTGCGTGAGGCGGTGCCGAAGCGGCTCCATGAACTCGCGGCCGACGGGCTCATCGATGTCAGCTGGGCCGACGCGCTCGCGCCGGTCGCCGAGGATCTGGCGCGCATGGGGGAGTTCCTGCGCGCCGAGACCGCGGCCGGCCGGCCGTACCTTCCCGCTGGCGATCGGGTGCTGCGCGCATTCTCGGTCCCCGTCGAGGCGACCCGCGTCCTGATCGTCGGGCAGGACCCGTATCCGACGCCGGGACACCCGATCGGATTGTCCTTCGCGGTGGAGGAGCATGTCCGGCCGCTGCCGAGGAGCCTGCAGAACATCTACCGCGAACTGCGTACCGATCTCGGCGTGGAACCGCCCGCGCACGGCGACCTGAGCGCGTGGAGCCGGAGCGGCGTGATGCTGCTCAACCGAGTGCTCACGGTTCAGCCAGGTGCGCCGGCTTCGCACCGCGGCCGGGGGTGGGAGCGGATCACGGACCACGCCATCCGTGTGCTCGTCGGTCGTCAGCAGCCCCTCGTCGCCATCCTGTGGGGGCGTGACGCGCAGTCGCTGCGGCCGATGCTCGGCGCCACCCCGATCATCGAGTCCGCCCATCCGAGCCCGCTCTCCGCGTCGCGCGGGTTCTTCGGCTCCCGTCCGTTCAGCCGGGCGAACCAGCTGCTCGAGCAGCAGGGTGGCGCCGCCGTCGACTGGCGGCTGCCCGCCGCAGCCGAACGGTGAACGCCCGCGCCGGGTCGTTCGCGCCGTCATCCCGCCGACATCCGCGCGGAGTATGGTGACGGCATGCTCGAGGAGGAATACCAGCCGCGCCGAGTCCTGCCACCGCATCTGCGGAAGCCGACGCCACCCGAGCCGGAGTTCGACTTCGCGCTCCGCGACGCGCGCGCGTCGGATCTCCCGGCGATTCGCGAGATCTACAACCACTACGTGGCGAACTCGACGGTGACGTTCGACGAGGATGCGATGACGCTCCGCGAGTGGAAGCAGAAGTTCGCCTACCTCGACAAGCTCGGCATGCCGTTCCTCGTCGCCGAGTCGCCGAGTGGGCAGGTCCTCGGGTACGCCCTCGTGAGTCCGTGGCGACAGAAGCGGGCCTACCGCTACACGGTCGAGAGCTCGATCTATCTCGGCCCGGCCGCATCCGGCAAAGGGCTCGGCCGCGCGCTGCTCGGCGAACTCATTGAGCGGTCGAAGGCCGCGGGCCTGAAGGAGATGATCGCCGTCATCGCCGATCAGGGAGCCGAGGCGTCGCTCGCGCTGCATGAGAAGTTCGGCTTCACCGAGATCGGCCGCATGGGCAAAGTGGGCTACAAGTTCGACCGCTGGCTCGGCACAGTGCTGTTGCAGCGCTCGCTCAAACGCTGATCGCGCGCCGATGTGCCAGGCTCGGAAGGTGACCGCCGAGTCGAATCCACCCCATGAGACCGCCGAGCGAGAGCAGCTCGACGAGCTGCACGAGTTCACGGCCCTGGAGCTGCACCAGCTGTTGCAGCGGGGCGACGTGTCGCCCGTCGAGGTGACCGAGCATTTCCTCGCGAGGATCGAACGGTCCGGCGACACCGTCGGCGCGTTCGCCCACGTCGATCCTGCGCTCGCGATCGACCGCGCACGGCTCGTCGAACGCGACGTACCGAAGGCCGCGCCGCTCTGGGGGATGCCCCTCGCCGACAAAGACCTCACGCGTCGGGCCGGCGTGCCGACCCGGTTCGGCTCGCGCGCGTTCGACGGGTTCGTGCCCGACGAATCCGACGAGCTCGTGCAGACCATCGACCTCGCCGGCGCGGTGAGTCTCGGCAAGACGGCGACGCCCGAGTTCGGTCTGCCTTCCTACACCGAAGGAGCGGGTATCGCGCCGGCGCGCGACCCGTGGGACCTCACGCGCGGTGCCGGCGGTTCGAGCGGAGGCGCCGCGGCCGCGGTCGCCGCGGGGCTGCTGCCGTTCGCGCCGGGGTCCGACGGCGGCGGGTCGATCCGGATTCCCGCCGCGTCATGCGGGCTCGTCGGCGTCAAACCATCGCGCGGCCGAGTGCCGTCCGGGTCAGGGCTCACGGGTCTCGCCGGTCTCGCCGTCGCCGGCCCGATCGCGCGGACGGTCGCCGACGCCGCGCTGTTCTTGGACGGGCTGATCGCGCCGGACGGGTACCCGCCGAGGCATCCGTTCGCGGTGCGTGCACCGGGTGATGACGGACCGTACCTCGGCGCCGCGATCCGCGGTGAGGGTCGCTTCCAGATCGGGGTGCTCGGCGACACACCGTGGGACGACTTCACCGAGATCACGGTCGATCCCGAGGCGAGCGCCGCGCGCGATCTCGGCATCGAGCTGCTGGACCGGGCCGGGTACGGCGTCGACGAGGTGCCTCGGGCTGCCGAGCCGGACTACCCCAACGCCTTCCGAGCGATCTGGCAGGCCTCGGCCGCAGCCATCCCGGTCGACGGAGAGCGGGAGCGGATGCTCGAGCCACTCACCCGTTGGCTCGTCGCGCGTGGCCGCGCGCTGCCCGCTCGGGCGCTGGCCGAGTCGCTCGCGTGGCTCGCGGAGTACGAGCGGCGCACCATCCGACGCTTCGCGCCGTTCGACGCGGTGCTGACCCCGGCGCTCGCCATGACGCCGCGCCCCATCGGGTGGTACGACCCGGCGGACGGAGAGCGCAATTTCGCGCAGCAGGTCGCGTTCACGCCCTACACGTCGTTCGTGAACGTCGTCGGACTCCCCGCGATCACGCTGCCGCTGCAGTTCACGGAGGCGGGCCAGCCCATGGGCGTGCAGCTCATCGGACGGCCCGGGGGAGAGGCCACGCTCTTCGCCATCGCGGCCCGGCTCGAACGCGCCGCACACCTCGCCGCCGGTCGGCGCCGGCCGCCCGTCTGGTGACGCGAGGCACGCAAGACCCGGCTCGACGGATGCCATCGGCTGTGCGATGCTTAGGTAATGCTTACCTCACTCGTCGAGGCTGCGTCACGCCCGCGTCCGGCCTACCGCACGTTCCGGACGAGCGTGTCCCGAGTCGTCCGGCTGTCCCCCCACTTCACCAGAGTGACCTTCGGAGGCGATGAGCTCGCGGAGTTCGGCACGGCGGGCCTCGACCAGCGCGTGAAGGTCATCCTGCCGATCCCGGGCCGCGGATTCGTCGACTTCCCCGACGGCGAGGACTGGTACAGGGCGTGGCGAGAGCTGCCCGCCGAGCGTCGCAACACGTTCCGCACGTACACGGTGCGCGCCGTCCGGCCCGCCGAACGCGAGGTCGACATCGACTTCGCCCTGCACGGTGACCTCGGACCGGCCTCCGCCTGGGCGAGCGCGGCGAAGGTTGGCGAAGAGATTTTGCTCGTTGGGCCCGACGAATTGAGCCCAGGGCGCACGCTCGGCATCGACTTCCGCCCCGGCGAAGTCGACACCGTGCTGCTCGCGGGGGACGAGACGGCGGCGCCGGCGATCTGCGCGATCCTCGAGCAGCTGCCCGCCAACGCGGCCGGGGTCGCCATGATCGAGGTCCCGACCGCCGAGGACCGACTCGCGGTGCGTGCGCCGGCCGGCGTGGAGGTGCGCTGGCTCGCGCGCTCGGGCGCCGACGCCGTACACGGCGAGCGACTCGTGCCCGCCGTGCGCGACTGGGTCGCCCGCACGTGCTGTGCGCAGGGCTGCCTGCCGGGCGCCCCGAGCGCGGCACACCTGCGTCGCGCGCTCGACCTCGCCGAGCAGAGCGAGGTCGACGACGCCCCGCTGTGGGATGTGCCCGAGGGCCGAAGCCTCGACGGCGACTGCTACGCCTGGCTCGCCGGCGAGGCGACCGTGATCACGACGCTGCGCCGCTTCCTCGTCCGCGAGGCGGGCATGGACCGGCGGCAGGTCGCGTTCATGGGGTATTGGCGCCGCGGGCGCGCCGAACTCGACTGACCGGCGCGCCATGTCCAGCTCGCAGCCTGCGGAACCCTCCGCACGCGCAGGCTCCGCCGAGGCGGCCGCGACGCGCCCCGCGGCAGCGACGCAGCCCGCGTCGGCGGCGCAGCCCGCGTCGGCGGCGCAGCCCGCGTCAGCGGCGCAGTCCGCGTCAGCGGCAGCGGCGCGGTCCGCGAGCGAGGGCCGGCCGTCCCGGCGCGTGAGCGGCACGAACGCCTGGCGGCGGATCGCCGTGCTCGCGGTCTGTGCCGTCGCGCTCCTCGCCGCGGTCGCCGCGAGCCTGGCGCTCGGCGTCCGCGGCATGGATCCGTCCGCGGTGTGGCAGGCGCTCCTGGCTCCAGACCTCACCGACCCCGACCAGGCGGTCGTGCTGCAGTTGCGGGTCCCGCGCACCGTCATCGGTATCGCCGCGGGCCTCGCACTGGGACTCGCGGGCACCGTCATCCAGGGCGTGACCCGCAACCCGATCGCCGACCCTGGCCTCCTCGGGGTGAACTCGGGCGCCTCGCTCGCGGTCGTGCTCAGCATCTCGTTCCTCGGGATCACGTCGCCGCTCGGGTACATCTGGTTCGCCTTCGCGGGTGCGGCCGGCGCGGCCGTGCTGGTCTTCGCGATCGGCGGAGCGCAGCCGGTCAGACTCGCGCTCGTGGGGGCCGCGCTCACGGCGCTGCTCACTCCGCTCATCGCCCTGGTGCTGCTCCGGGACACCGAGGCCTTCAACCAGTACCGGTTCTGGGCGGTCGGCTCGCTCACCGGCCGTGATCTGTCGACCGTGGCGATCCTGTGGCCGTTCCTGCTGGTCGGCGTGGTGCTCGCGGCGTCGCTCGCGCATCGACTGAACCTGTTGGCGCTCGGTGATGACGTGGCGAGCGCGCTCGGGCAGCGGGTGGGCGCGACCCGCGCGCTGGCCGGCGCCTCGATCGTCCTGCTCTGCGGCACGGCGACCGCGCTCGCCGGTCCGATCGCACTCGTCGGGCTCGTCGTCCCGCACGCCGCACGGCGTCTGGTCGGCAGCGATTACCGCTGGATCACTGCGGCGGCGATCCTGCTCGGGCCGGTGATGCTTCTCGCGGCCGACGTGATCGGTCGGCTCGTCGTCCCGAACTCCGAACTCGAGGCCGGCGTGGTCGCCGCGTTCCTCGGTGCGCCGGTGCTCATCGCGATCGCCCGGAGCCGACGGGTGGCCGGACTCTGATGCGCGTCGCAGCCGATCACCCGTCGCAGGCGCCCGTCGCCGTCGCCGACGTCCGCGCCGTGGTCGCGGCGGCACGGGGCCGCCATCGCCGCCGTCACATCCTCATCGTCGTGGCCGCGCTCGCGGTCGCGGTGGCGCTCGCCCTCGCGGCGCTGTCCTTCGGCGCGGCCGCGGTGACGCCCGATCGGGTGCTCGCGGTCCTGTTCGGCGGTGGCGAGCGGCTGGACCGGTTCGTGGTTCTCGAGCTGCGCGTGCCGCGGATTCTCGCCGCCCTGCTCGTCGGGGCGGGATTCGCCCTCGCCGGGGCGGTGTTCCAGTCCACGCTCCGTAACCCGCTCGCGAGTCCGGACATCCTGGGCATCGCGCAGGGCGCGAGTCTCGGCGCCGTCTGGGCGATCCTCGGGCTCGGCGCCGGCGGCGCGGTCGTTGCGGGCTTCGCATTCGGGGGCGCGTTGGTGGTAGCGCTCGTGATCTGGCTCGCGGCGTGGCGGCAGGGTCTGCACGGCATCCGCTTCGTGCTCGTCGGCGTCGGGATGAGCTATGTCTGCGGCTCGACGGTCGCCTGGCTCCTGGCACGGTCCGACGTCCGTCAGGCGCAGACCGCGCTGCACTGGACCGTGGGCAGCGTCGCCGATGTGCGTGGGCCGGAGCTCGCGGTGCTCGCGATCGGTGTCGCCGTGGGAGCGGCGGCGATCGCGGTGATGTCGCGGGTGCTGCCGGCGCTTGCACTCGGCGACGACCACGCAGCCGGGCTTGGGGTTCGCACCGACGTCGCGCGGCTGGCGCTCCTGGTGCTCGCGGTGGCCGTCGTCGCGGTCGCCACCTCGGTGGCCGGGCCGATCGCGTTCGTCGCGCTGATCGCGCCCGCGGTCGCGCGGCGGCTCGTCGGCGGCGGTGACGCAGCCCTTGCGGCGTCGACGTGTGTCGGGGCGGTGCTTGTGCTCGGCGCCGACGTCGCCGGGCAGTTCGCGCTGCCCGGCTTCACCGCGCCCGTCGGCATCGTGACGGGTGTGATCGGTGCGCCATACCTGCTCTGGCTGCTCGCCCGGACCGAAAGGACCTCACGCGCATGAGCGCTCGACCCGTCGACCTGCCGACCGCGCCCCCGGCCACCGGACTCGCCGCGGAGGGACTCGTGCTCGGCTACGACGGCCGACGCGTCATCGACGGTCTCGACGTGGCCATCCCGCCCGGCCGCATCACCGTCATCGTCGGCCCGAACGCGTGCGGCAAGTCGACGCTGCTGCGCGGCCTCGCGCGGCTGCATCCGCTCGAACGCGGTCGGGTCACTCTCGACGGTGCGGACGTGACGCGGATGCCTCGCCGTGACGTCGCTCGGAGGATCGGGGTGCTGCCACAGTCGTCGATCGCTCCCGACGGCGTGCGCGTCGCCGATCTCGTGGGGCGCGGGCGCTACCCGCACCAGGGCTGGTTCGGCCGGCATTCGAGCGACGACGACGAGGTCGTCGCCGAGGCGCTGGCCGCCACGGGTGTCGCCGATCTCGCGGACCGGCCGATCGAGGAGCTCTCGGGCGGGCAGCGGCAGCGCGTCTGGATCGCCATGGTGCTCGCACAGAAGACCGACATCGTGCTGCTCGACGAGCCGACGACGTTCCTCGACGTCACGCACCAGCTCGACCTGCTCGACCTGCTCACCTCGCTGAACCGTGAGCGCGGCACCACGGTCGTCATGGTGCTGCACGAGCTCAACCTCGCGGCGCGCTACGCCGATCACCTCGTGGTCATGTCGGCTGGGAGCATCGTGGCCGAGGGGGCCCCGGGCGCGGTGCTGACCAGTGAGCTCGTCCATCGCGCGTTCGGGCTATCGGCGCGTGTGATCCCTGATCCGGTCTCCGGCAGCCCCATGGTCGTGCCGATCGGGCGATTCCATTCGGGGGAGTTGGGCTGACCTCCGTCCGCTCCACTCCCCGTGTGAAGCGGAAGCTCGTCACCGTGATGCGGCTGCATGGTTTTTAGGTTAGCCTTGCCTTCGTTCCGAACGAGACCTCAAGGAGTACCCGTGCGTCTACGACGTTCCCTGCTCACCGTGGCCGGCGTCGCCGTCACCGCGATCGCTCTCAGTGCCTGCGCGTCGGGCAGCACCGACGACTCCGCTGCCGCGCCCACGAGCGCCACGGACGGCAGCTTCCCGGTCACCATCGAGCACGCGTTCGGCGAGACGGTCATCGAGTCCGACCCGCAGCGCGTCGCGACGTGGGGCTGGGGCTCCACCGAGGCGGCGATCGCCGTCGGCGTCTACCCCGTCGCCGTCGCCGAGCAGCTCTGGACCGTCGGAGCGGGCAACTACCTGCCCTGGGTCGAAGAGGCCTACGAGGCCGAGGGCGTCGAGCTGCCCGCGCTCCTGAGCGACCCCGAGGGCGGCGCCGCCGTACCCTATGAGGAGTTCATCGAGGCCGCGCCCGACCTCATCCTCGCGCCCTACTCCGGACTGACCGAGGAGCAGTACGACACGCTCTCCGAGATCGCACCGGTGGTCGCCTACCCCGAGGCCGCCTGGACCACGCCGTGGGACGAGACGATCCGCCTCACGGCCGAGGCGCTGGGCCGCGAGGCCGAGGGCGACGCGGTGCTCGACACGATCGACGGTCAGCTCGCCGCGGCCGCCGAAGCGCACCCCGAGTTCGCCGGGAAGACGTTCGCGGGCATCTGGGACGGCGACGGTTCGGTCTCGGTGTACACACCCGCCGACCCGCGCGTCGCGATCCTCACCGAGCTCGGACTCGAGATCGCCCCGGCGGTGAGCGAGCTCGACACCTCGGACGGCGGCTTCTACTACGAGCTCAGCTACGAGAAGCTCGATGCGCTGCAGACCGACTTCATCCTGAACTACGCGGCATCGAAGGCCGACGCCGAGGCGGTGCTGACCAAGCCCGAGCTGCAGGCCGTCCCCGCGATCGCGGCCGGCAAGGTCGCCCAGGTCTACGACCCGGTGACGGTCTCGTCGGTGTCGCCGCCCACCGCGCTCAGCTTCGACTGGGAGGGTGGCATGCCGGCCCTGATCGATGCGATCGCGGCGGTTGTGCAGTAACACTTCCGGCTCATGTTCAAGCGGCCCGGATGCCTCGTGCGAGGCATCCGGGCCGTCGTCATGTGACCCGGGCGCTGCTCAGCGCCGCGGCTCAGCGCGGCCCAGTGCCACGCGATTCGCGCCGCGGGCGGGCGGCGCGGCTCAGCGCCGCCCGCGGCGGCGTGCCGGCAGGTAGCCGCCGGCTTCGAGGCCGGCTTCGATCTCGAAGCGGTTGCGCAGCGGATTGCGTCCGGCGATCAGGTAGAGGAGCGGGAAGAGCATGCCGTATCTCCGCCATTGGCGGCGGTGGATCGCCTCATGGCCGAGGACCCGGTCGTGCACGTTGCGGTCGGTGAGGTAGCACCCGCCGACGCACGCCCCGCCGCGACCGAAGGACCAGCGCGGCATGCCGCGGAAGATCAGGAGACCGCGCCGACGCTCGACGCGGCCGGTGCTGAGCAGGAAGCCCCAGGAGGCCCCCACCGCCGTGGCGAACCAGTATCCCGCCAGGCTGATGGGGGAGTCGGTGAGGCGGACGCGCAGGCGCCGGACCGGGCGTTCGGGCGGGAATCCCGTGACGCTCATGCCGTCGCCTCCGGCCGCCCGAGCGCTTCGAGCAGCCGCAGCCAGATCTCGCTGACGGATGGGAACGTGGGAACCGCGTGCCACAGCCGGTCGACCGCGATCTCGGCGACGACCGCGATGGTCGCCGCGTGGAGCAGCTCACTCACGTCCTGGCCGACGAACGTGGCGCCGACGATGACCTCACGGTCGCGGTCGATCACGAGTTTCGCGCGTCCGGCCGGCCCGTCCGAGTGGATGCCCGCCCCGCTCACCGAGTCCAGCCCGACCTCGGCGGTCCGTACGGTGAGGCCCGCGCGCATCGCGGCCGCCTCGGTGAGACCCACGGTCGCGACCTCGGGCTCGGCATAGATGACGGCCGGGACGGCGGCGTGGTCGGCGGTCGCCGCGTGCGCGCCCCACGGTGCGTCGTCGACGGGTCGGCCCAGTGCCCGGGCCGCGATCACATCGCCTGCTGCACGCGCCTGATACTTGCCCTGGTGGGTGAGGAGGGCGCGGTGTGTGACATCGCCGACGGCGTACAGCCAGTCGCCATCGCCCGCGGCTCCGTGGACGAGGAGCGTGTCGTCGGTGTCGATCCACGCGCCGGGTTCGAGGCCGATCGTCTCGAGGCCGACGTCTTGGGTGCGGGGCGTCCGCCCGGTCGCGACCAGCACCTCGTCGGCGACCACGGTCTCGCCGCCGCCGAGCGTGAGCACGACCTCGCCCGTTGCCGTGCGATCGACGCGATCGACGGAGGTGTCGAGCCGGACGGTCGCACCGAGTGCGCGGAGGCCGTCGGCGACCGCCTCGCCGGCGAACGGCTCCTGATTCGAGAGCAGCGCGCCCCGGGCAAGCACGGTGACCTCGCTGCCGAATCCGGCGTAGGCGGTCGCCATCTCGACGGCGACCGTGCCACCGCCGATCACGGCCAGCCGGTCGGGGGCGGACTGTGCCGAGGTCGCCTCCCGGCTGGTCCACGGCCGAGCGTCGCGGATGCCGTCGATCGGTGGGATGGCGGCGTCGGATCCGGTCGCGATCGCCACGGCGTGCCGTGCGCGCAGGCTCGTCGTGGACCCATCGGACCGCTCGACGACGACGCGCCGTGGTCCGTCGAGTCGGCCGTGCCCGCGTTCGAGCCGGATGCCGACGCTGGCGAGCCAGTCGGCGCCGCCCTCGTCGCTCCAGTCCGACACGAACGCGTTCCGGCGCGCGAGCACCGCGGCGACGTCGAGGGCCCCGCTGACTGCCTGGGCCGCGCCGGGCACCCTCTGGGCGGCGCGCAGCGCCGCGGCGCTGCGCAACAGGGTCTTGGAGGGGACGCACGCCCAATACGAGCACTCGCCGCCGACGAGCTCGCGCTCGACGATGGTCACCTCGAGGCCGGCGGCTCGCGCGCGGTCGGCGACGTTCTCTCCGACCGGGCCCGCGCCGATCACGATGAGGTCGACGTCATGCTCCATGTCGTTCCCTTCTGCTGCGGGTCGGGATTTCAGCTCTCGCGGTCGGCGCCGGCCGAGGCCAGCGCGCCCACGAGGCGGAGGATGGTCGGCAGGTCGTCGGCCGCGGAGTCCGGGGATCTCGGCGCGAACCCGGCGATCGCCGCCCCGGCCAGCGGGAACCGTGCCGTGACGGCCCGGATGAGTGCGACGAGCTCGCTCGCACCGATACCGAACGGGAGCGGGTAGGAGAGGCCGGCGAGCGCCGAGGGGTCGAGGACGTCGAGGTCGATGTGGACGAATACGTGCGTCGCACCCGTCGCCTCCAAGGCGGCGATCACGACGGTCGGGTCGGAGAGGTCCTCGACCGTCATGGTCGGCACGTCGTGCTCGTCGATGAACCGGCGCTCCTCGTCGTCGATCGCGCGTGCACCGCCGAGGACGAGCCGGCCGGGCGCCACCCTGAGCTGCGGGTCGAGCGCCAGCCCGTCGGCGCCGTCACCGGTGATCGCGCGGAGCGTCATTCCGCCGAACCCGCCTGACGGGGACGAGTCGGGGGTGTTCAGGTCAGGATGCGCGTCGAGCCAGAGGACGGCCAGGTCGCCGCCGGTGCGACGCAGCGCGTGCGCGACGGCGGCGACGCTTGCGCCGCAGTCGCCGCCGATGGTGATCGGGAGGCCCTGAACCGTGGCGAGCGCCTCTTCGGTGCGCTCACGGACTCGCCGGATCGCGCTGTACCGCTGGACGCCCGTGCCGAGCGACTCACCGGCCTCGACCGGGACGTCGACCAGCACCGTGGCCGCGGAGGGCAGGTCACCCTGGATCGCCGCGGCGCCGTCGGCGAGGCTCATGGCGCGGGCGGAGACCGATCCTTGCCAGAGCGGGACGACGACGAACGTGGCCGGCATGCGGATCGACCTTTCAGGAGTAGGGAGATGGACGAGGGCGGCGACCTCGACGATGAGGCCGCCGCCGCACGATCACTGGCCGATCGCGCCCTGCGACCCGCCCGCCTTGAGGGCGGCGAGTCGAGCATCGACCTCGGTGAGCTCACCCAGGTCGTCGAGCTCCGCGAACTGCGAGTCGAGGCTGGATGCGGCGAGTTCGGCCTGGCCTCGGACCACGGCCTCCTCACGGCGGATCTTCTGCTCGAAGCGTCCGAGCTCGCTCGTCGGGTCGAGGATGTCGATGGACTTCACGGCGTCGTGCACCTGCCGCTGCGCGGCAGCGGTCTTCGAACGGGCGACGAGCTCGTTGCGCTTGTTCTGCAGCTGGACGAGCTTTTCCTTCATGCCGTTCAGGCCGGCCTTCAGCTTGTCGACGACTTCGGTCTGGGCAGCGATCTGCGGCTCGGCGGCCTTCGCCTCGTTCTCCGAGGAGATCTGCCGGCTCAGCGCCACCTTGGCCAGGTTGTCGAACTTGTCGGCGCCGCCGGCGTCACCGGCGGCACGCAGCTCGTCGCCCTTTCGGCTCGCTGCGAGCGCCTTCTCGCCCCACTCGCGAGCCGCGTTCACGTCTTCGCGGTGGTCGTCTTCGAGCAGGCGGAGGTTGCCGATGGTCTCGGCGATCGCGGCCTCCGCGTCGGCGATGGAGCTGGTGTAGTCGCGCACCATCTGGTCGAGCATCTTCTCGGGGTCTTCGGCCTCGTCGAGGAGGGCGTTGATGTTGGCCCGAACCAGCTGGGAGATTCGGCCGAAGATCGACTGCTTGGTCATGGGAGTTCCTTCCGGTCAGGTGAAGTGCGGCGGTCGCCGCGAGGTTCAGGGGCGGGCCCGCAGCCCGGTCGAGCACGTGCGGTCAGAATCGGCCTCCGCTTCCGCGTCGGCCGCCGCCGAAGCCGCCGGCAGATCGTCCGCCGCCGAAGCTGCCGCCGAACCCGCCGGAGCGGCGCCCGCCGCCACCGAAACCGCCGCCGCCGAAGCCGCCGCTGTTCCGGCCGCGGCCGCCGCCGAGGACCTGGTCGATGAGGATGCCGCCGAGCACGGCGCCCATGAGGTCGCCGCCGCTTGAGCCGCGCCCGGCGGGGATGCCGCTGCCGTACCCGCTCTGGAAGCCGCCGACATCCTGTTGCGCGAGGCGCATGGCCTCGGCGGCGAGTCGTTCGGCCTGCTGGGCGTTGCCCAGTGCCGCCGCCGGATCGCCCGCCCTGGACTGCTCCGCGAGGGCGAGAAGGCGCCCCGCCTCGGCGAGGCGCGTGCGCGCCTCGGCGCCGATCCCGCCACGGCGGGCGACCACATAGTCTTCGGCGGCCTGCAGCTGCGCTCGAGCCGTCAGGAGCGATCGGTCGAGTTGCGCGGCGACTCGGCTCGCGCGCTCGGCGGCCTCGCGGGCGGCACCGATCGCGGCGTCGATGCGGGTGTTCGCCTGCTCGACCCTGACCTGCAGCGCGAGCGGGTCGCTCCGCGGCTCGGCGAGCGCGGAGCGGAGGGCGGCTACCTCCGTTGCCGTCGCCTGGGCGATGGCGGTGAGCGACGGATCGGCCTGCGCGGTGCGGACGTCGTGTTCGAGATCCGTGAGGCCCGCGGTGACCGACTGCTCGGCGGCCTCGAGGTCGGCTCGCAGCCGCGCGATGGCGGCGGTGAGCAGCACGGCCTGGTCGGCCGCTTCCTCGGCCGAGCGGATCTCGACGGCGGCTTCGCCGGACCGGCCGCCCGCGAGCGCCTCCGCGGCGCGGTCGGTCGCCGCGCGCGCGAAGGCCACCCGGGACTCCGCCTGCTCGACGTTGTCGGCGACCGCGATCGTCGCGGATTCGGCGAACCGTGCCTCGAGTGCGCTCAGCTGGTCGCGGGCGGGCGCGAGCTGCGCGACCGCCTGGTCGATCTCCTGGCGCACGCGCTCGAGCTCGGCGGGTGCGTTGCGCTCGAGGGCGCGCAGCTCCGTGAATCGGTCGACCTCGGCGTCGAGCGTGGCATCCGCCTCACCCGTCAGCCTGATGATGCCGGTGTACCACTCGCGGCGCTGCTCGTCTGTGTCGGGTTCGGCGTCGTCGAGGCGCTGCTGCAGCGCGAAGGCCTCTGACACCTTCGCCTTCGCGGCCTCGAGCGCGTCGCGGAAGGGCCGGGTCGCGTCTTCGCCGTATGAGGCGACCGCGAACCCGAGCTCCTCCTCGCTCGAACGGATCGCGTCGTCGGCCGCCACGAGCGCACCGCCGGCTTGGCGGCGGAGGTCGTCGAGCGGGATCTGCGGCGTGGCCGCTGAGTTGCCGCCACGCCTGCGACGCGAGGCCACGATGACCACGATGACCACGATGGCGCCGGCGATCACGAGGAACCAGATGATGCCCCACACCCATCCGTTGCCGCCTGAGCCGCCGCCGATCGCCTCCGCCGCGGCGATCGCCGCGCCGGCCCAGTCCTCGTCGCGCAGCTCGGGCTCGACGACGTCGAACGCGATGCGTTGCACCTCGTCGCTCGTGAGCGACGCCTGGTCGGCCGAGGATAGATAGTAGGCGCGGCCATCGATCGCAACCGCGAGCAGGTAGTCTTCATCGCCCATGTTGTTGGCGACGGCGGTGTCGTTGGCCCACTGGTCGGCCGCCTCGGGGTTGGTGAACTCGTCGACGTACGCGACGAAGAGCTGCCGACCCGAACGGCCGGCTGCCTCGGTGATGGCCCGCTCGACCTCAGCCGTCTGCCCGTCGAGCGCACCGACCGTGTCGACGATGGGGGAGCTGCCGAACGAGACCGGGTCCTCGGCCTGGGCCGGCGTCGCGATCATGAGCGTACCGGCGACCGCGGCTCCGGCGAGGGCGACCATCCAGCGTCGAGACCTGTGCACCTGCGCGTTCCCCCGTTTCTGCCCGGACGATTCCGAGTCTACGGGCCCCCGCCGACGGGCGTCCACGCGCCCACGGTTCACTCGATCCGCAGCGGGACCAGGGGAGCGGCGGCGACGAGCGCGGCCTGCGCCGGGTCGTCGGGGAACACCACCACCGTCGCGGTGAGCTGGTAGGCGCCGGCCGCAAGCGGAGTGGGGACCCGCCCCGCGGCGCAGGACACCGCCTCGACGGCGGCGCTGAGCTCAACCGATTCGCCGGGCGCGAGGCGCACCGGCAGGCTCGCGGGCCACGCGGCGGCGTCGGCGCGGAGGCCGACCACGGTGCCGTCCCCATCGGCGACCGCGACCGACGGCGCTGCGCGCAACGCACCCTCGACGGTCGCTGCACCCACGTTCGTCAGCACGACCTCGGCCTCGGTCGTCTCGCCCGCCGGCAGCGGACCGTCGGCGTGCACACTGACGGCCAGCGTGGCTGTCGAGACATCCGTCGCCGCGACCACCGGCGCCCCGCAGCGGTTGCGGGCCGCGAGCGGCCCGAGCGCCACGTCGCCCGAAGATGGCTGGTCGCGAGGCGCGACGCCGGTCGGCTCGTCCGGGCTCGCGGGCGCGACCTCGCGGAGCTCGCTCGAGACGGGAGCGTCGGCCGTGGTCGTCCCGGCGCCGCCGACGCCGGCGATGGATCCCACGACGCCCACTGCGACGAGGACCGCGGCGGCCGAGGCGACGCCGCCCGCGACGGCGTTGCGGCCACGGCGACGCGCGCTCCGACTCCGTTCGAGGACCTCGTCGAGATCGATGTGGCCCGGGCGCGACGCATCCGCGCGGCGCCGGAGCTCGTCCCGCAGCGGTCCCTCGTCAGGTGCGGACATCTGCGCCTCCCCTCTTCCGGCCGTCACCGGAAGCGTCGAGTGCGGTCGAGAGTGATCGCAGCGCGTCCGACAGGTATCGCTTCACCGCACCGGCGCTGATGCCGAGCGTCGCGGCGATCTGGTCGACGGTCAGGTCCTCGTAGTAGCGCAGCACCACGCAGGCCGACTGTCGTGGCGAGAGCGCCCTCAGCCGCGCGGCCAGGTCGATCCGCTCGTCGCTCGCGTCGGTGGCCGCGGCCACGGCTGCGGGGGCGTCGACGAGGTGACGGATGCCTCGCCAGGTGCGCTCGCGCCGCGAGCCGTCGATCACGGCGTTCAGGATCGCCCGCCGCACGTATGCCTCCGCCTTCGTCAGGGTGAGCGCCATCCGGGGGCGCCCGAACGTGCGCACGAGCGCGTCCTGCACCAGGTCGGCCGCATCCGTGTCGCGGCCGGTGAGCAGCGTGGCATAGCGCACGAGCGCGGTACCGCGCTCGCGCACGAGCTGCGTCGCCACCTCATCCCACGCCATGCTGAACCACGTCTCCTCCCGACGGCCAGAGCTTCGCCGTCACCCCCTCTAACGACTCAGGGTACGGAAACGTTGGGGAGAACCGCCGGCGGCGCACGCCTGCACGAGCGCCGTCAGTTCGAGGACGGTCTCGAGCTGCTCCTTGACGGGTTCGCTGAGGCCATGGCCCACGCCGGTCGCACCACGCGAGTCGCCCGCCGCGCGGGTCAGTGAGCCGGAAGGCCGCGGGGGTCACGCCGGCCGAAAACGACTGATGTCTCGCGACAGAGAACACTGTCGCGAGACATCACACGTGCCCCCGGAGGGATTCGAACCCCCGACCTACGGTACCGGAAACCGGCGCTCTATCCCCTGAGCTACGGAGGCGCACAGCTAGCAAGACTAGCACCTCGTCGACGTCGCGCCGAACGTGCGCGACGGTCCGGGTGAGGCGGCTCAGGCCGCCGGCAGGTTGCCCAGGACGTCCGCGACGAGCTGCTGGGCGTCGCCGGGCTCGTACAGCAAGGACGACTCGATGACGATCCAGTACGGACCGCTGAACACCTGTGCCTGACCCGCGTTGCCCGACTGCGTGAAGTAGCCCTCCACGGCGGGCGGCGTGCCGTAGGTGGGCACGGCATGGCTCTGCTCCGCGGCGGCGCCCGCCATGGCGTCGATCACCGAGGCGGGCGGTGTCGCGACGGCGATCTGCAGCACGTCACCGCTCGTCTGGTTGAGGTAGCCGCACGCCGTGCCGCCCTGATCGACGACCTTCGTGACCGTCGCGCCGTCCGGGGTGAACGCGGGGTCGACCCCGACGTTCGGGTTGAACGCGTAGAGCTGCTCGAGGGTCACGAGGGCGTCGCAGTCGATCGAGAACGGGGTGGCCGTCTCCTCGGGGGCGGCGGTCTCGGCGGGTTCCGTCGGCGCCGTCGTCGCGGTGCCCCCCGCGCTGCTCGACGGGGACGGCGAGTTCGTCGGCGCGGCGTCGCCGGCGACGCATCCGGCGAGCAGCAGGGTCGTCGCGGCCAGGGCGGCGCAGGTGAGAGTGGCACGGAACGACGGGGCGGAGCGCAGCATGTGACGAACCCTATCAATCGGCGCGGGTAGGATTCCGGAGTGACTCCAGCCGACCTCTCCCGCGCCCTGCACGACCTCGTGACCACGATCGTGGAGCGACGTCGGGCGGCGGGCGACGAGATCCCGGTCGTGCTGACGCCCGAGCAGGTCACCCTCGAGCGGCCGAAGCAGCGCGAACACGGCGACTGGGCGTCGAACATCGCCATGCGGCTCGCGAAACCGCTCGGGGTCAACCCGCGCGAGCTCGCGACCGAGCTCGCGTCGGGTCTCGCGGAGGTCGACGGCATCGCCAGCGCCGAGGTCGCCGGGCCCGGCTTCATCAACATCCGGCTCGACGCGGCGGCCGCGGGCGAACTCGCCAAGACGATCGTCGAGGCCGGCCCCGCGTTCGGCCACTCCGACGCGCTCGCCGGTCGCCGTATCAACCTCGAGTTCGTCTCGGCGAACCCGACCGGGCCCCTGCACATCGGGCACACCCGATGGGCCGCGCTCGGCGACGCGATCGGCCGGGTCCTGCGTGCTGCCGGCGCCGACGTCGCGAACGAGTACTACATCAACGACGCCGGCAACCAGATGGACACGTTCGGCGCGTCCGTCCTCGCGGCGGCGAAGGGCGAGCCGACACCTGAGAACGGGTACCCCGGGCAGTACATCGCCGATCTGGCCGCCCGCGTGCTGGAGCGCGAGCCGAACCTGCTCGACCTCGATGACGAGATCGCGCTGCACACCGCCCGTGAGATCGCCTACGACCTGCAGCTCGGCGAGATCCGGGCGTCGCTCGAGCGGTTCAACGTGCACTTCGACGTCTGGTCGAGCGAGCGGCTCCTGCACGCGAAGGACGATGACGGCGTGTCGGCCATCGACGCGGCCGTCGAACGGCTCCGCGCCCAGGGCCATGTCTACGACCACGACGATGCGATCTGGGTGCGCACGACCGACTTCGGTGACGACAAGGATCGCGTGATCCGCCGCGGGAACGGCGTCTACACCTACTTCGCCGCGGACGCCGCCTACTACCTCGACAAGGGCGACCGCGGCTTCGAACACAAGATCTATCTGCTCGGCGCCGACCACCACGGGTACGTGCACCGACTCAAGGCGCTCGCGGGCGCGGCCGGCGACGACCCGGAGCGCGACATCGAGGTGCTGATCGGCCAGCTGGTCTCGGTGAACGGCGCCAAGCTGAGCAAGCGTGCCGGCAACATCATCGAGCTCGACGACCTCCAGGCCTGGCTCGGCACCGATGCGCTCCGGTACACGCTCGCCAGGTACCCCGCGGACTCGCCGCTCGCGATCGACCCGGAGCAGCTGCGGAAGCGCACGAACGACAACCCCGTCTTCTACGTGCAGTACGCACACGCGCGCACCGCGGCCGTGGCCCGCAATGCCGCCGAGTCGGGCGTCGACCGTTCGACCTTCGCGCCGGAGCTGCTCGATCACGAGACCGAGTCGGCGCTGCTCGGCGCGCTGCAGGACTTCCCACGCGTGGTCGCGCAGGCCGCAGAGCTGCGTGAGCCGCACCGCGTCGCACGGTACATCGAGGAGCTCGCGGGGCTGTACCACCGCTGGTACGACAACTGCCGGGTCATCCCGCTGGGTGACGACCCGGTGACCGACCTGCACCGATCCCGGCTGTGGCTCAACGACGCGACCGGTCAGGTCGTGCGGAACGGACTCGAACTGCTCGGCGTCTCGGCGCCCGAGCGGATGTGACGAGGGCGCGTCCGGTGGTCGAGGGCTTCGGGTCGGCGGATGCTCCGCGGACACGCCGCGGCATGAGCACCGCTGCGCGCGCGTGGCTGATCGTCGGCATCGTGGTCGCGGTCCTCGTCGCGCTGGTCGTGGTTGCGGATCTCGTCGTGCGATCGCTCGCCCAGACAGCGATCGAGCAGGGCGTCGAGGACGCGCTGCCCGACGGCGTCACCGGTGAGGTGACGGCGAGCGTCGGGGGAGTGTCGGTGCTCGCGCAGCTCCTCACCGGTCGTGCCGAGCAGGTCGAGTTGCGCGCGCCCGAGCTCGTCGTCCAGGGCACGCCCATCGCGGTCGACGTCGTGGCGCGCGACGTACCGCTCGATCGCTCCCAGCCCGTGGGTCGCATCGACGCCGATATCCGTCTAGACCAGGCGACGCTCGATGCGATCGCACCCGCGCAGGGTGTGGTCGGCGATCTGACGCTCGGTGACGGCGTCGTGGGGTACACCGGCACGGTGGATGTGCTCGGGTTCCCCGTGGGCTACGCGGCCACGGCGGAGCCGGAGGCGGGCGGTGACCGGATCCTGCTGCGGCCGGTCGGTGCGGAGGTGACCGCGGGCGGGTTCGCGCTGGATGTGTCGGGTGTCGTCGACGCGGTGCTGGGCCGTGGGCCGATCGAGATCTGCGTGGCCGACCGGCTGCCGCTCGGGGTGCGGGTCGAGGGGATCGACGTGTCGTCGAACGACGCGGTCGTGCATCTTGGTGCCCGCGATATTGTCCTCGACGAGGCAAACCTTGCCCGCACCGGTTCCTGCTGAGTTCCCGTCCGGTCACCTCGGCGTCATCGATTCGTCGCGGGCCCTCCCGCGTCGATAGACTCGGCGGGTCCGCCGGATGGGTGGTTCGCGCCCGCTTCGCCGGATCACTCCAGGTTCGCTCGCCGCAGTCGTGCGACCGGAACCGGCAACTCCCGTCCCCGTGAGGTTCCGAAGTGGCATCCAACGCATCCGCCGTGCCGGCCGCGCCGGCCGACGCCAACGCGCTCGCCGCGTCCGTCTGGCCCGCGGGCGCCACCCGCGACGCACAGGGGCGGCTGGAGATCGGCGGGGTCGACGCTCAGACGCTCGCCGAGCGGTTCGGCACACCGCTCTACGTCCTCGACGAGCGTGTCGTGCGCGAGCGCGCCGAGCGCACGCGCGCGGCGTTCGACGCCGCGGCTCGCGGCATCGGCACCGAGGCATCCGTCTACTACGCCGGCAAGGCGTTCCTGTCGGGCGCCATCGTCCGCTGGATGCTCCAGGCCGGACTCCGCATCGACGTGTGCACGGGCGGCGAGCTCGCCGTGGCGCTCGCGGCCGGTGCCCAGCCATCCCGGCTCGGCTTCCACGGCAACAACAAGTCCCTCGCCGAGATCGAGCACGCCGTCGGCGTGGGCATCGGCTCCATCGTGCTCGACAGCGAGCTCGAAATGGAGCGAGTCGCCGCTGCAGCCGCTCGCGCCGGTGTGGTCCAGGCCGTGCGGCTGCGGGTCAACAGCGGGGTGCACGCGTCCACGCACGAGTTCCTCGCGACCGCGCATGAGGACCAGAAGTTCGGCGTGACGCTCGATCAGGCGGTCGAGCTCGCCTCGCGCATCCGCGAGCACGCGTCGCTCGACTTCCTCGGCCTGCACTGCCACATCGGCTCCCAGATCTTCGACTCGGCAGGCTTCGCGGAGTCGGCCGAGCGCCTGCTCGCGGTCCACGCCGAGCTCGCGCGGGTCGCACCCGTGCCAGAGCTCAACCTCGGCGGAGGCTTCGGCATCGCCTACACCGAGGCCGACGACCCCACCCCGATCGAGCGCATCGCCCAGGGCATCGCCGCGGCCGTCGAAGCGGGCTGCCGCAGCCACGGCGTCGACGTGCCGCGAGTGGCGTTCGAGCCAGGCCGCACGATCATCGGACCGGCCGGCGTCACCCTCTACACGGTCGGCACCATCAAGCCCGTCCCGATCGAGGGCGCGTGGCGACACTACGTGTCCGTCGACGGCGGCATGAGCGACAACATCCGCACCGCGATGTACGGCGCCGAATACACCGTGCGCATCGCCTCACGGGTCTCCACCGCCGAACCCGCTCTCGTGCGCGTCGTCGGCAAGCACTGCGAGGCGGGTGACGTCGTCGTCGACGCCGACTACCTGCCGCACGACGTCCAGCCGGGCGACCTGCTCGCGGTCGCGGCGACGGGCGCCTACTGCTGGTCGCTGTCGAACAACTACAACCACGTGCCGAGGCCGGCGGTCGTCGCGGTCCGCGACGGTGAGGCCCGGGTCATCGTCCGAGGCGAGACGATCGACGACCTCCTCGCGCGCGACGCCGGTTTCACCGACGAGGCATCCGCCGACCCGGCCGGCACCCGTCCGTCCGTACCCGAAGGGACCACCGAATGATCGAGTACCGCTCCATCCGCGTCGCACTGCTGGGCGCGGGATCGGTCGGCTCGCAGGTCGCGCGACTCCTCCTCGAACACGGTGACGAGCTCGCCGCGCGCATCGGCGCGCGGATCGAGCTCGTCGGCATCGCCGTGCGCAACCTCGACGCCCGGCGTGACGCGGACCTGCCGCGGGAGCTGTACACCACGGACGCGGAGCAGCTCATCCTCGGCGCCGACATCGTCATCGAGCTCATGGGCGGGATCGAGCCGGCACGGACGCTGGTGCTCCAGGCGATCGCCTCCGGCGCTGACGTCGTGACCGGCAACAAGGCGCTCGTCGCCGCGCACGGCACCGAGCTGTTCACGGCCGCCGAGCAGGTCGGCGCGCAGCTGTCGTACGAGGCCGCCGTCGCCGGCGCCATCCCGATCATCAGACCGTTGCGCGAGAGTCTGGCCGGCGACCGGGTCGAGCGCATCCTCGGCATCGTGAACGGCACCACGAACTTCATCCTCGACCGCATGGACCAGACCGGTGCGAGCCTCGAGGACGCGCTCGCGACCGCGACCGAGCTGGGCTACGCCGAGGCGGACCCCACCGCCGACATCGGCGGATACGACGCCGCGCAGAAGGCGACGATCCTCGCGAGTCTCGCCTTCCACACCCGGGTGCCGGTCGAGGCCGTGCACCGTGAGGGCATCACGGGCGTCACCGCCGCGCAGGTCGAGTCCGCGCGCCGCTCGGGCTTCGTCGTCAAGCTGCTCGCGATCGCCGAGCGACTGCGCGACCCCGACACCGGCTCCGAGGGCGTCTCGGTGCGCGTCTACCCGGCCCTCGTTCCTCGCGAGCATCCGCTCGCCGCGGTGCACGGCGCGAACAATGCCGTCTTCGTCGAGGCAGCCGCGGCCGGACCGCTCATGTTCTACGGCGCGGGCGCGGGCGGTGTGCAGACCGCGTCCGCGGTGCTCGGCGACCTCGTCGCCATTGCGCGACGCCACGTCATCGGCGGGCCCGGGACCAGCGAGTCCACCCACTCCGACGTCGCGGTGCTGCCGATCGGGCAGATCGCCACCCGGTACTCGATCATGCTCGAGGCCACCGACGAGCCCGGCGTGCTGGCCGCCATCGCGCACGTGTTCGCCGAGCACGGCGTGTCCGTCGAGCAGTTGCAGCAGACCGTCGACGAGTCGGGCAAGGCTACGCTGGTCATCGGCACCCATGAGGCGAAGGAGCAGGCGCTGGCCGACACGGTCGCGGCCCTCGCCGAGAGCCCCGTCGTCGCATCCGTCGCGTCCGTCCTCCGAGTTGAAGGAGCAGTGTGAACCAGCCCACCCCCAAGCCGAGCTCGCGTCAGTGGCGCGGCGTCATCCGTGAGTACGCCCACCGGCTGGACGTCACCGACGCCACCCCCGTCGTGACCCTCGGCGAAGGCGGCACCCCACTGCTTCCCGCACCCGCGCTGTCACGCCGCACGGGCGCCGACGTGTGGGTCAAGTTCGAAGGAATGAACCCGACCGGCTCGTTCAAGGACCGTGGGATGACCATGGCCGTCACGAAGGCCGTCGAAGCGGGCGCCAAGGTGGTCATCTGCGCCTCGACCGGCAACACCTCGGCCTCGGCCGCGGCGTACGCGACCCACGCCGGCATCAAGGCGGCCGTGCTCGTGCCCGAGGGCAAGATCGCGATGGGCAAGCTCAGCCAGGCCATCGCCCACAACGGCGAGCTGCTGCAGGTGCAGGGCAACTTCGACGACTGTCTCGACATCGCGCGCGATCTGGCCGCGAACTACCCGGTGCATCTCGTCAACTCGGTCAACAACGATCGCATCGAGGGCCAGAAGACCGCGGCGTTCGAGATCGTCGAGGTGCTCGGCGACGCGCCCGACTTCCACTTCATCCCCGTCGGCAACGCCGGCAACTACACGGCCTACACGCGCGGCTACCGGGAAGACGTCGCTGCCGGCAACTCGACGCGGATGCCCCGCATGTTCGGGTTCCAGGCTGCGGGCTCCGCGCCCATCGTGCGCGGCGAGCCCGTCACGAATCCCGAGACCATCGCGAGCGCGATCCGCATCGGGAACCCGGCCTCGTGGGAGCAGGCGCTGGCCGCCCGCGACGAGACCGACGGCTACTTCGGGGCGATCGCCGACGAGAAGATCCTCGAGGCGCAGCGCATCCTGTCGGCCGAGGTCGGCATCTTCGTCGAGCCGGCATCGGCGATCTCCGTCGCCGGGCTGCTCGAGCGTGCTGAGGCCGGCGCGGTCCCCGCGGGCGCCAGGGTCGTGCTGACCGTGACCGGGCACGGGCTGAAGGACCCGCAGTGGGCGTTGCGCACCGCTGACGGTGGCGAAGTGCAGCCGACGGTCGTGCCGGTCGACGTCGCCGAGGTCGCCGCGGTGCTCGGGCTCCAGTCATGACGCAGCGTGCGGGCCGCCGGGTCCGCGTGCAGGTGCCGGCGACGAGCGCCAACCTCGGTCCGGGGTTCGACACGCTCGGCCTCGCGCTGGCGCTGTACGACGAGCTCGAGGTCGAGGTGCTCGACACGCCGGGTCTCGACATCGAGGTGCACGGGGTGGGCGCGGGCGAGGTGCCGCTCGACGAGACGCACCTCGTCGTCCGAGCCATCGCGCACACGTTCGCCAGCCGCGGTCTCGACCTGCCGCCGCTCCGACTGGTCGCCGAGAACCACATCCCGCATGGCCGCGGCCTCGGCTCGTCCGGTGCCGCGATCGTCGCGGGCGTGATGGCCGCGAAGGGGCTGCTCGAGGGCGTCGAGGATTTCACCGCGGACGATCTGCTCGCCCTCGCGACCGAGCTCGAGGGGCACCCCGACAACGTCGCACCCGCGCTCTTCGGCGGGCTCACGATCGCGTGGACCACACCGGAGGGCCCGCGCCACAAGAAGCTGATCGTGCATCGCGGCGTCTCACCGCTCGTGCTCGTGCCCGAGCATGAGATGTCCACGGCGCTGGCGCGATCCCTGCAGCCCGCGTCCGTGCCGCACGAGGACGCCGTGTTCAACGTGTCGCGCTCGGCGCTGCTCGTCGCGGCGCTCATCCAGAGCCCGGAGCTGCTGCTGCAGGCGACCGAGGACAAGTTGCACCAGGCATATCGCGCCGAGGCCATGCCCGAGACCGACCTGCTGATCAAGGCGCTGCGCAATGCCGGTCACCCTGCGGTCGTGTCGGGTGCCGGCCCGTCCATCCTCGTGCTCGCGAGCGACCCCAGCGAGCGCGCCGACGCCGTGCGCCTCGTGGAACGCACGGCGGAGACGGAGTGGCAGGCGCTTTCGCTGGCCGTCGACTTCAAGGGCGCGACGGTGGTGGCCGCGACGGCCTGACGCACCCGGCGATGCGATCCGCGTGACGCGGAGTCGCGAGACAGCGTGACGCGGAGACGCGAGACAGACGCAGCGGCCCGCGCGACGCGCGGGCCGCTGCGTGTCTGCCGAGACGTGCGCACACGCCGCATGGATTCCGGGGGATCGCACACCGGGTGGTACGCTGGTACCGCACCCGGCATCCGACGCATCGAACGCGTCGTTGCCGCATCGTGCGATTCCCAGCAATTTTGCTCTCGCCACGCGCGGGTTCACGTCTTCGTGTACGCACCCGACCCGTGGCGACCAGGTCTCCCGCCATGCGATTCCAGCAGTCGGGGGAAAGGATCACACTCGAAGTGACAAACGTACCCGAACAGGTCGACGGCGCCGTGGACCGCGCACAGCTGAGCGCGATGAAGGTCGCAGAGCTCGTCGAGCTCGCAGGCTCACTCGGCATCACCGGTGCCAGCAAACGCCGCAAGGGCGAGCTCGTTGAGCTCATCGCGGCCGCGCAGGGCGCCGAGGCGCCGGTCGCGACCGCCGAGCTTGCGACCGCCGAGCCCGCGACCGCCGAGGCGCCGGTCCCGACCGCCGAGCCCGCGACCGCCGAGGCGCCGGTCCCGACCGCCGAGCCCGCGACCGCCGAGCCCGCGACCGCCGAGCCCGCTGCCATCGAGGCTCCCACCGTCGAAGCCCCCGCCGTCGAGGCGGTCTCACCGGCCGTCGAGGCATCCGCGACTGAGGCATCCGCGACTGAGGCATCTGCCGCATCGCAGCCGCGTCGGGGACGTCAGCCGCGTCGTGCGACGATGTCGACCGCCGCCGCGCTGCACGTGAACCACGGCGACGCCGGCGCGACCCTCGTCCCGTCGAACGACACCGACGACGCCGCACGCGAGGCGGCCAGAGCGGCCGTTCGCGAGGAGCTCGCGGCGGCGACCGGCGCGGCACCGCGTGAGGCCAATGGCGCCGAGGGCGCCGAGGGCGCCGAGGCCGATGGCGCAGCAGAGCAGCCCCGCCAGGGCCGAGGCCGGAACCGCGGCCGCCGCGGTGGTGAGCGCGGCGGTGACCGCGATCGCGAGGGCCAGAAGTCGGGCGAGGACGGCCAGAACCGCCCCTCCGACGAGGCGCGCGAGCGTCAGGCCGACGAGCGCGGCCAGTCCGACTCCAAGAACGGCGACCGCGGCGACAAGGGCGACCGCGGCGACCGCGGCGACCGGACCGAGCGCGCTGACCGCGGCGACAAGGCCCAGAGCGAGCGTGGCGACAAGGGCGACCGTGGTGACAAGGGTCAGAGCGACCGTGGCGACAAAGGCCAGGGTCAGCAGGGCGGACGACAGAGCCAGCAGGCCGACCGGGCCGATGGCGAGGGCGGTCGCCGCAACCGCTACCGCGACCGGAAGCGCCGCGGTCAGGGGGCGGTCGACGAGGTCGAGCCCGAGATCCTCGATGACGACGTGCTGATCCCGATCGCGGGCATCCTCGACGTCCTCGACAACTACGCCTTCGTCCGCACCACGGGGTACCTTCCCGGTCCGAGCGACGTGTACGTCTCGCTCGGTCAGGTCAAGAAGTACCACCTCCGTAAGGGCGATGCCGTGGTCGGTGCGATCAAGCAGCCGCGCGACGGCGAGTCGAACAGTCGTCAGAAGTACAACGCGCTCGTCAAGGTCGACTCCGTCAACGGACAGAACGCCGATGAGGCCGCCACGCGCGTCGACTTCCAGAACCTCACTCCGCTGTACCCGCAGGAGCGGCTCCGTCTCGAGACCGAGCCGACGAAGCTCACGCAGCGGATCATCGACCTTGTGGCTCCCATCGGCAAGGGGCAGCGCGGCCTGATCGTCGCGCCGCCCAAGGCGGGCAAGACGATCGTCCTGCAGCAGATCGCGAACGCGATCGCGACCAACAACCCCGAGGTCCACCTCATGGTCGTGCTCGTGGATGAGCGTCCCGAAGAAGTCACCGACATGCAGCGCACCGTCAAGGGCGAGGTCATCGCCTCGACCTTCGACCGGCCCGCTGAAGACCACACGACGGTCGCGGAGCTGGCGATCGAGCGGGCGAAGCGTCTCGTCGAGCTCGGCCACGACGTGGTCGTCCTCCTCGACTCGATTACCCGTCTCGGTCGCGCGTACAACCTCGCGGCCCCCGCGTCGGGCCGCATCCTCTCCGGTGGGGTGGACGCGTCCGCCCTCTACCCGCCGAAGCGCTTCTTCGGCGCCGCGCGGAACATCGAGAACGGCGGCTCGCTGACCATCCTCGCGACCGCGCTCGTCGAGACCGGCTCGAAGATGGACGAGGTGATCTTCGAGGAGTTCAAGGGCACCGGCAACTCCGAGCTGCGCCTGTCGCGCCAGCTGGCCGACAAGCGCATCTTCCCTGCGGTCGATGTGAACGCGTCGTCCACGCGCCGCGAGGAGATGCTGCTCTCGCCCGACGAGGTCAAGATCACCTGGAAGCTGCGTCGCGCGCTCGCGGGCCTCGAACCGCAGCAGGCGCTCGAGGCGGTGCTCGGCCGCCTCCGTGAGACGCAGTCGAACACGGAGTTCCTCCTGCTCATGCAGAAGTCGGCGCCGGTCGGCGGCAATGGGCACGGTGCGACGCACGGCCACGAGTCCGACCACCGCTGAGTCGCACCGTGTTCGAGTCCGTCCAGTCCCTGCTCGCTGAGCACGCCGAGCTCCAGGAGGAGCTCGCCGACCCCGTCCTGCACGCCGACGCGGCGCGCGCGAAGCGCGTGAATCGGCGCTACGCCGAGCTGTCGCGCATCGTCGCCGCGCACACGGCATGGCAGCAGGCGGGCGAGGATCTCGCGGCCGCCCGCGAGCTCGCGAAAGAGGATGAGGCGTTCGCCGAGGAGGTGCCGGCGCTCGAGGAATCGCTCGCGGACGCCCAGGAGAAGCTGCGTCGGCTGCTCATTCCGCGGGACCCCGACGACGGGCGCGACGTGATCATGGAGATCAAGGGTGGTGAGGGGGGCGCCGAGAGCGCCCTCTTCGCCGCCGATCTGCTGCGCATGTACATCCAGTACGCGCAGTCGAAGGGCTGGAAGACCGAGCTGCTCGAGCGCGACGAGTCCGATCTGGGCGGATACAAGAACGTGCAGGTCGCCATCAAGTCGAACGCCACCGATCCGGCTCAGGGAGTGTGGGCGCACCTCAAGTACGAGGGTGGCGTGCATCGTGTCCAGCGTGTGCCGGTGACGGAGACGCAGGGGCGTATCCACACATCGACGACGGGCGTGCTCGTCTTCCCGGAGGTCGACGAGCCCGAAGAGGTCGACATCAATCAGAACGATCTCAAGATCGACGTCTATCGGTCGAGCGGCCCCGGCGGCCAGTCCGTGAACACGACCGACTCCGCCGTGCGCATCACGCACCTGCCGACGGGCATCGTGGTCTCCATGCAGAACGAGAAGTCGCAGTTGCAGAACCGCGAGGCGGCGATGCGAGTGCTTCGCGCGCGACTGCTCGCGCGCCAGCAGGAGGAACTGGCCGCGGCAGCGTCCGACGCGCGGAAGTCGCAGATCCGCTCGATGGACCGATCCGAGCGGATCCGCACGTACAACTTCCCGGAGAACCGGATCGCCGACCACCGCACGGGGTACAAGGCGTACAACCTCGATCAGGTCATGGATGGTGCGCTCGGCCCGGTCATCGAGTCGGCGATCGCCGCCGACGAGGAGGCCCGCCTGGCCGACCTCGGCTGAGGCACGCATCGCGCCTGCTCGGCGCCACTTCGATCGCGCGTGCGCCCGGGGGTCTGGCGCGCAGCCGACCGACGTGGCGCGGAACGGGCGCCCGGCCAGTCCCTCTGCACAGCGGTGCCACCATCGGCAGCTCTTCCGGCATCCGTCGTCGAGTCCGGGCTGCCAGTGCCGCGGCGCGAAGATCTGAGGATGCCACCGTCCATGTCGCGATCCTCGTTTCCGAGGGATGCCGCCGCGTTTCCGACGGATGCCGCCGGACTCATCACCGCTCGAGCCGCGAGGGCTGTGGGGGAGCAGCGATCGCTGCTCCGCGCACACCGCTCGGGCGCTGTGGTCCGGCTACGCCGCGGCATCTACGTGGATTCCGGCCGGCAGGTCGACCAACAAGCGCTCGACCGATATCGCGACGAGGCACTCGCGGTGGGCCGTCAACGCCGAAGGCCGGTCTTCGCTGGGATGACGGCTGCGGTCCTCCACGGTCTGCCGGTCGTCGGCGTGCCCGCCGAGGTCGTGCTGCTCGCTCCGGGCCCATCCGGGCGGCGCCGGAACGGCGTCGTCGAGCTCACGCGCAGGGGGGTCGAGGAGATCGTCCAAGAGGACGGGCATCAGATCACATCGATCCCGGAGACGGTCATCGAGGTCGCCCGCACGGCGACGATGCTCGACGCGCTGATCATCGCCGACGCCGCCCTTCGGAGACCCCGGTTCGGTCCCGGTGAGCCGAGGTGCACGTCCGGCGAGCTCCTCGAGGCGTTTCATCGTCGTCTGCCATTCCCTCGCAGTCTGCGGGTGGCGGCCGTGCTCGATCGGGCGACTGCCGATGCTGACAGCCCGCTCGAATCACTCAGCCGCCTGCGGATGGAAGAGCTCGGGTTTCCGCCACCCGTCCTGCAGCTTCCGGTGCGTCGACCCGGGCGCGCCGCCGCCTCCTACCTCGACTTCGCGTGGCCGGAGTACGGGGTCTGGGGCGAGGCTGACGGTGCAAGGAAGTACCGCACGCTCGACACGGTGCGACCGCAGCAGCTGCTGGAGGAGAAGCGGCGTGAGGACGAGCTCAGAGCCGTCACCGGGTGGCGGTGCGCCCGCTGGAGCTGGCGGGACGCGTGGGACCGTCGACCGTTGCGTGACATCCTCCTCCGCGCCGGACTGCCACCTCGGTAATCGCGCGCTCCGCGCCAGTCCGCTCAGCCCCGCGCCAGCCGGTCTGGCGCAAAGACGCACGAAATGGCGCTCCGCGCGGGGTGCGTCGCGCGGGGTGCGTCGCTCTGGGGCGCCGCGCGCGCGTCAGATGTGCCAGTGCCAGTCGTGGATGCCGCGCGCGGCATCGGCGGCGGTGTGCGAGAGCGGCTTCACCGTCGCCGGCACACCGACGACGAGCGAGTGCGGCGGCGCGGGCTTCGTGACGACGGCGTTGGCGCCGACCGCGCTCCACGCGCCGATGGTGATGTCACCGAGGACCTTCGCGCCGGCGCCGACGGTCACCCCATCCTCGAGGGTGGGGTGGCGTTTGGTGCCCGCCGGGGTGTTCCGCGGTGCCTTTCCGCCGAGGGTCACACCGTGGTAAAGCATGACGTCGTCGCCCACGACCGCCGTCTCACCGATCACGACGCCCATGCCGTGATCGATGAAGAACCGCCGGCCGATCTGCGCCCCAGGATGGATCTCGATCCCGGTCAGGAAACGCACGAGCTGAGACAGCAGCCTCGCCGGCAGCCGGATGCCCGCCGTCCAGAGCCGGTGAGTCAGACGGTACATCCAGATCGCGTGGAGCCCTGAATACGCGAGGAAGACCTCGAGATCGCTGCGTGCGGCTGGATCGTGCGCGCGGGCGGTCGCGAGGTCTTCCTTGAGGGTACGGAGCATCGGCACCCGTTCAGTCAAGCAGACTCACTCGAGCAGTCCCTCGTACAGGACCGTCGAGAGGTACCGCTCGCCGTAGCTCGCGACGATGACGACGATGGTCTTGCCGGCGTTCTCGGGCCGCTTCGCGAGCTCGAGCGCCGCGGAGACGGTAGCCCCAGACGAAATGCCACCGAGGATGCCCTCCTCCTGGCCGAGCCGGCGCGCGGTCGCCACCGACTGGTCGATGTCGACGTCGATGATCTCGTCGTACACCTCGCGGTCGAGGATGGCGGGCACGAAGTTCGCGCCGATGCCCTGGATCTTGTGCGGGCCGGGCGCGCCACCGTTCAGGATCGGCGACTCGGCGGGCTCGACACCCACGATCTGCACGCCGGGCTTACGCTCCTTCAGGACCTGGCCGACGCCGGTCAGCGTGCCCCCGGTGCCGATGCCGGCGACGAAGATGTCGACGCCGCCGTCGGTGTCTTCCCAGATCTCCTCGGCCGTCGTCCGACGGTGGATCTCGACGTTGGCCTGGTTCTCGAACTGGCGCGCGAGGATGGCGCCGGGAGTCTTGGCGGCGATCTGCTCTGCGCGTGAGACGGCGCCCTTCATGCCCTCCGACCCGGGCGTGAGCACGAGCTCCGCACCGTAGGCCTTGAGCAGGGAGCGGCGCTCCTTGGACATCGTCTCCGGCATGGCCAGGATCACCCGGTAGCCGCGCGCCGCACCGATCATCGCGAGGGCGATGCCGGTGTTGCCGCTGGTGCCTTCGACGATGGTGCCGCCGGCGGTCAGCGCGCCCGCAGCCTCGGCCGCGTCGACGATGCCCACTCCGAGACGGTCCTTCACGCTCGCCGAGGGGTTGTAGAACTCGAGCTTCGCGAGCACGGTCGCTTCGGCGCCGTCGGTGATGCGGTTCAGGCGCACGAGCGGCGTGCGGCCGAATGCCTGGGTGATGTCGTCGTAGACCTTCGCCATGCGGAGTTTCTCCTGTTCGGGTGGACGCGGGTGCGTCCCCAGCCTAGGGCCGCCGGGTGGGTGGGTTACATTCCATTGCGTGACTGAACCCACGCCGGATGCCCCTGCGACCTCGCTCCGCGCGGTCCGAGACGCCGCCGTCGACGCCCTTGGGGCCGCCGGCGTGCTCGACCCCGAGGTCGACGTCGAGCTGCTGATCGCGCACGTCTTGGGCGGCTCCAGGGGTGAGGTGCAGGCCGGCCTGGTCGTCGGTCGCGACATACCGGCGGCGGATGCCTCGGCCGTCGCCGAGCTGGTCCGGCGCCGCGCGGCGCGGGAGCCGCTGCAGCACATCACCGGGCGGGCACCGTTCCGCGCACTCGAGCTCACTGTCGGGCCCGGCGTGTTCGTGCCGAGGCCCGAGACCGAGCAGGTCGCCCAGTTCGCGATCGACGCGCTGCGCGCCGCGGCCGAACCCGAGCCGATCGGGATCGACCTGGGCACGGGCAGCGGCGCGATCGCGCTCGCCCTGGCGACTGAGGTCCCGCACGCGCGCATCTGGGGGGTTGAGAGGTCACCGGAGGCGTTCGCGTGGGCTGAGCGCAACGCGGCGGAGTCGGGCGCAACGAACCTCACGCTCGTGCTCGGGGACCTCGCCGACGCCCTCGTGGAGCTCGACGGGCGCGCGGCGGTCGTGGTCTCGAACCCGCCGTACGTGCCCGCCGACGCCATCCCGCACGACCCCGAGGTCCATCTCCACGACCCGGTGGCTGCCCTGTACGGCGGAGCCGATGGGCTTGACGTCATCCGGGTGCTGTCGCGGCGCGCGGTGGCGCTGGTGCGACCGGGCGGTGCACTCGTGATCGAGCACGCGGAGCATCAGTCCGCGGCGATCGCTGACGTGCTGCAGGCCGACGGATGGCGGGCGATCGCGCACCACCGCGATCTGACGGGACGTGACCGCACGACGACCGCCGTGCGCTGAGCAGCCGCGGTTCAGCTCCTCGTCTGCCGGGCGCGTGCCTCTTTGATGGCCAGTCGTTCGACCTTCCGCGCCTCGCGGAGCCGTTTCTCGGCTTCACGGCGGGCTTTCTGGGCCTCGCGCACCTTCTTGTCGGCGAGCACCGTCGCCTCCTCAGCGTCGGTCCGGGTGGACGGCGGGGTGTGTGCGCCGGCCGCTCGCGCGGCGACGTACGCCTCGGTGCCATCGAGCACGCGTTCGAGACCGAACGCCATGGGGTCGTCGTCTTCGGCGCGGAAGACGCCCGCGTCGACGGCGCGGCGCAGCGCGGGGAACTCCTCGGCGGTCA